>Ga0210009_1000375_pt1 | contig 52146 bp, 49 predicted proteins | sample CryGeyCG2114_065_FD_185457 | JGI IMG/M metagenome (GOLD analysis project Ga0210009, IMG submission 185457) | Groundwater microbial communities from aquifer - Crystal Geyser CG12_big_fil_rev_8/21/14_0.65 (SPAdes) (version 2) | ecosystem: Environmental > Aquatic > Deep subsurface > Groundwater ...
GCCGATAGAAAAGTCATGTTTTTCAAAAAAATTATCTGGCATCGACGCCCAACTCCTCATAAATGCCTATCGCTAGGGTTCTTATCGTTCCACCGTACGCGCTACCCGTGACACTTAAACTGGCGGCGATTTAAGCACTGTAAGCCCGATGCCGATGCAGCTGCAATGCCGAGATAGGTGACAGCAGTGCTGGCACCACCCGTGATAGGGATCGCAACCGTCGCCCCTGTGACAACGATCCAACTCAGTACTGCTGCGCCACAGCTCAATCCAGTATTTAGCAGTTCACCGCTCAATTTACTGTCACGCCGTGATGCTTTTAGCTCATTAGCATAGTTCACTGTAGACACATGCCGAGGTGGTTCACGTAATATCAATCGAATTGGATTTTTGCGGCAAATAGGCTCAAAGGGTCGCAAAGTGATAACGGTAAATTCATGGTCTATAAAAACCACACCCGCACCTGTTGTATTTGGATCAGAATCCAGCGCTTTGAAGATCCGGGTGGTATTGAGTTCGTTTTGCAGTCGTTGTTTGAGTAGTTTCTCTTTATTTGCTTGAAGTGGGGAGCGTAGCAGCACAGTAGACATAGCCATTTCCATTGATAGTCTCTAAAAAACATCCTTGTATGCGGCCGCACTTTACTAAAAAAACCACCCTACGAATGGTCTAGTGCCTAACAAATTTTGACCACTGTTGATAAAAAATAGGTAGATATAACTATTCCAACAACCAAAACCCACCAAATACCGCCACAGACTCCCCTTCTGAGTTACGGATTTACGATGGGTGGCACAATTTCATTGTAACTTATTATTTTACTATGGGAAATTTGTATTGCACCTGTTATACATTCTTAGGTATGGAGCAATACCCATCTGTTCAAAAAGCACTAACTAAGTCAGTGTCAAATTCAAGCCCATTGAAACCTGCCTGTTCAAATTTAAGTTTAAATTTTTCCGTAGCAAATAGAGCATGAGTACCATATAGCAATGACTTGAAAATAGATTTATTTGCTACACTATCAGCATCAAAAGAGAGCTGCTCAAGGCCGCATTCATAGCCATCCTCAAAATGTTTAACGGTACGGCTTAAATCCTCCTTACCAAATATTAAGGGAACAAAAATATACATCTGAACACTTTCGACGTTTATTGGTAAAAATTCCCCTTCGTTTTCAAGTTGGCTCTTAAATAGTTCATAGGCCATCATAGACATGATTAGATAAGTCCCCCAATACGATACATCCGGTACAGGATTGCCGTTCTTATAAGCTGATGCTAAGTTGCACTGAGTTTCTTGCCACTTAGCAACTAAGCTCTCATTTGTTCGGGGTTGACGCCTAATCAGAGATAAGTCTTCATCACCAATAATATCAGCCAAATCAAGCAGGCTGAAATCGAGTACTTCAATACTGTTCTCTATAGGTTTTAATCGGTAAATTTTCATTGGGTTATCCATTAGACCGACTTTTTCTCAAGGATGTTTGTTGGGAAACTACCATCTCTGAGCTTTCTTTTTACCGACTGTAGTCTAGATATAAAAACTACTTCTGGAAGATTATCATTTGAAAACATTGATGAAATCCATGTCTCATAATTATAAGTGTGAATGGGCCTGTGTGGTGGCGACTCTGGTGTGGCCCAATCTTCAGGGTTATTTTTTGCGAAGTTTCTTAACCATATCCCATTAAGAGGGTCATTTATTCCAATACCATAGGCATGTAGGTTTAAGCGGCTTCTTATCACTAATTCTTTTCTGTACCTACCTTCACCCGGAATGATGTGATGCGCTTCATGAATTGGCGTCGGTTGGGGCTCTCCGATGGCTCTTAAATTTTTAGCAAGCTTTTGTGTTGGGTGATGTTTTTCAGCAAATAACTCGCGAACGTTTTTCGATTTATTTTCTTCTCTGTATGTTGTCAAGCTCTCTTGCAACATGGCATGTGCTGCAATCGTTCTACGCTCGAGTCTAAGGTGTTGCCAATCTCGGTCTCTTTTGGCAATACGTTGCGCTTTTTGATCAGCAGTTTCAGACAACGAAGTCGTTTTATTTTTGGCATTATGAAACTCGCGGGCTTTCAGTTCATACTGGTAAATGATCATTTCCAGAGGTGTTGGATCGAGTGGGCGCTCTGGTAAAGGTATTTCATTATATTGATTACGTTGATTCATCCTTGAAAGCCTTCTTTTACATTCACTTGCGTTGGTATTTGTATACCATGATAAACACAATCAAATATAAAATCATTGTTAGATGATATAGATACAACATTAGTTTGACTTATGACCCGCTTTTTAAATGCTGTACTAATTAGTTCTCACCATCTTGACGTATAGATAAAGGATTAGCCCATTACAGCGGCCATGACCATTATAGAATTGGATAAGCCACTTGCCACCAAATTGGCTATTATCGCTGGCAGTTGAAGTCCAATCGCTTGGTTTACCTGATGAACAATAAATCAGTGAACTTAATTCCTCTTTTGTGGGTAGAGAATGTCAAGACAGGCATAACTCTTCACTTACCTGTTGCACCAGATACGGCACTGTTACACCAGTGACCTTCTAAAACAGGGATATTTTAGCAGAGCCTACAGGGACGGCTATGTTTAAATCATAGGCGGCGCGTCACTGGTGTGACTAACACAAGAGCATACAAACACGCGATTTAAGATGGGTGGCACGATTTCATCACTGTTATAACTTACTCATGCATTTTTTCTATGCTTCGTCGAAATCCTGCAGGATCTTTGCGTATCGCCTCATAATAGGCAAGGAACGCTTGATACTTAGCCGATGCCATTAACCAGTTTGCCAGCAACGGGAAAATAACAAAACTTAGGCAAAACCACTTATATTGATGTTCAAATATCAATGCGAACAACAAGTAACAAGCGAACTGGAAATAGATATTGATTTGGTTCACTTTAGCGGCTCGTGGCCTGCCCCGAATAATCATTATATTTGGCACCACAATACAAAAATTCATTATTAGTTCGAGAATGCCTATATATGATACCAATTCTTTCGATGTGAACTCACCAAGTAACTGCTGCATCGACAAAACAACTAGAAGAGGTGCCATACCGCCACCAAACATAATGAACATGATGACCGCAATGCCGACGACGAACATGCCGATAGAAAAGTCATGTTTTTCAAAAAAATTATCTGGCATCGACGCCCAACTCCTCATAAATGCCTATCGCTAGGGTTCTTATCGTTCCACCGTACGCGCTACCCGTGACACTTAAACTGGCGGCCACAGCATCTTTAATATTGAGCGATACGGCATTCACGAGAGCTTGACTGCTGTAACGTGCCGTTAATTTTCCAGAATTAGTGAGTGTTTTAAGCACGCTTTGACTAACGCCAGGTTGATTCAGCCGTTGAATTTCCAGCGTTAGGCGCTTTCTTTCCGCACGACTCAAACCCTTTAATATTTCAGTGAGCGACTTGGATGTGGTTTTTCTAAGCGTTTGTACCATCTTAATGGTTGTAGCACCCGCAGCCGCCGCGCCGCCCAGCGAAATCACATCCAGCGCAGTATTGGCAGCACTATACCACTCCTCGTTATCGAGCTTGTCTAGCTCCTCAGGAATCATTGCTTCAGCACCTGAACGTAGAACACCATTTAAGCACTGTAAGCCCGATGCCGATGCAGCTGCGATGCCGAGATAGGTGACTGCAGTGCTGGCACCACCCGTGATAGGGATCGAAACCGTCGCACCCGCGACAACGATCCAACTCAACACAGCGGCGCCACAGCTCAATCCAGTATTTAGCAGTTCACCGCTCAGTTTACTGTCGCGCCGTGATGCTTTTAGCTCATTAGCATAGTTAACGGCAGACACATGCCGAGGTGGTTCACGTAATATCAATCGAATTGGATTTTTGCGGCAAATAGGCTCAAAGGGTCGCAAAGTGATAACGGTAAATTCATGGTCTATAAAAACCACACCCGCACCTGTTGTATTTGGATCAGAATCCAGCGCTTTGAAGATCCGGGTGGTATTGAGTTCGTTTTGCAGTCGTTGTTTGAGTAGTTTTTCTTTATTTGCTTGAAGTGGGGAACGTAGCAGCACAGTAGACATAGTCATTTCCATTGATAGTCTCTAAAAAACATCCTTGTATGCGGCCGCACTTTACTAAAAAACCCATCCTATGAATAGTCTAGTGCCTAACAAATTTTGACCACTGTTGATAAACATATACAAAAAAGCGAACCGCTAAGGGTTCGCTTTTCATCAAACGTTATGACCTGAATAACGTACTATTCAGCCCTTATTCATAGTCTGATAACGGCACACATGCACAGAACAAATTACGGTCGCCGTACACGTCATCGATACGATTCACTGTTGGCCAGAATTTGTTAGTACGTACTGCTGTACTTGGGAACACGGCCACTTCGCGGCTGTATGGGCGTGAATCGAACTCTGGGTCCATAATATCGGCCATAGTGTGCGGTGCGTTGTGCAGCGGGTTGTTATCCGCTGGCCATTCGCCCGATTCCACTTTGGCGATTTCAGCGCGGATTGACACCATAGCATCGATAAAACGATCGAGTTCCACCTTAGACTCTGATTCGGTTGGCTCAATCATCAGGGTTCCCGCAACCGGGAAGCTCATGGTTGGCGCGTGGAAACCGTAGTCATTCAAACGCTTAGCGATATCCATTTCGGTCACGCCTGAGGCTTCTTTCAGCGGACGTAGGTCGATAATACATTCGTGCGCCACGCGATCATTACGGCCACGGAACAGTACTGGGTAGTGTTCAGACAGCTTCTTCATCACATAGTTAGCGTTTAACAGCGCAGTTTGGGTCGACTTTTTCAGGCCGTTTGAACCGAGCAGCTTAATGTACATCCAGCTGATTGGCAGAATGCCAGCGCTACCGTAAGGTGCCGCTGATACGGCGCCATTGTTATCGCTTTCACGGCCCGGTTTAACCACAACGTGACCGGCTACAAACGGCGCTAAGTGGGCTTTCACGCCGATTGGGCCCATACCTGGACCACCGCCGCCGTGTGGAATCGCGAAGGTTTTGTGCAGGTTAAGGTGCGATACGTCGGCACCGATAAAGCCAGGAGAGGTTAAACCGACCTGGGCGTTCATATTGGCGCCGTCTAAGTACACTTGGCCGCCGTGCTGATGCACTATATTGCAGATTTCGCGGATAGATTCTTCATACACACCGTGGGTCGATGGGTAAGTGATCATGATGCAAGACAGGTTTTCAGCCACTTCGGCGGCCTTTGTCTTCAGATCTTCTAAATCGACGTTACCTTGCTTATCACAGGCCGTCACCACCACTTGCATACCGGCTAATTGCGCCGATGCAGGGTTAGTACCGTGGGCAGATTGCGGGATCAGACAGATATTTCTGTGGGCATCGCCGCGTGACTCATGGTATTTCTTGATGGCTAACAAGCCAGCGTATTCACCTTGAGCGCCTGAGTTAGGTTGGATACACACGGCATCGTAACCCGTTACATTCACCAGCCATGAAGACAGTTCTTCAATCAGCTGAGTGTAACCCTTGGCTTGATCCAGTGGGCAGAAGGGGTGCATGTTGGCAAATTCTGGCCAGCTCACTGGGATCATTTCAACCGCTGCGTTTAACTTCATGGTGCATGAGCCCAGTGAAATCATCGAGTAGTTAAGTGCTAAATCTTTGTTTTCGAGACGTTTGATATAACGCATCATCTCGGTTTCGCTTTGATAGCGATTAAAGGTTGGGTGGCTTAAAATCGCATCTTGGCGCACGAGTGCAGCAGGAATCGATTGGCTACCTTGGGCAACGATTTGCGCATCTAATGCGGCGACGTCTAAACCATGGCCAGCACCTAAGATCACCTCGAACAGCGCTTCGATATCGGCGCGGATAGTGGTTTCGTCTAAGCTTACGCCCACAATGCCGTCGGCATCGAAGCGTAGATTCATTTCAGCGGCTAGCGCGCGTGCATTGACGGCAGCAACATCTAAGCCTTTGATGCTGATGGTATCGAACCAAGTGCTGTTGACTAAACTCACGCCCTTGGCTTGTAAGCCTGCCGCTAAAATATCGGCGAAACGGTTAATGCGTGAAGCGATAGTTTTCAGGCCATCTGGGCCGTGGAATACGGCGTAGAAAGACGCCATATTCGCTAACAAAATTTGTGCGGTACAAATATTTGAGTTGGCTTTTTCGCGGCGAATATGTTGCTCACGGGTTTGCATCGCCATCCGCAGTGCGCGGTTACCACGGGCGTCTTTTGACACACCGATAATACGGCCAGGCATAGAGCGTTTGTGCTCGTCACGGGCAACGAAGAAGGCTGCGTGTGGACCACCAAAGCCCATTGGCACGCCGAAACGCTGGGCACTACCGAAGACCACATCGGCGCCCATGGCTCCCGGTGATTTCAGTAACACTAACGCCATGATGTCGGCGGCGACGGTCACCACCACGTTTTTAGCACGCAGAGTGGCGAATAGCTCGGTGAAGTCAGTGACTTGACCGAAACGGTTTGAATATTGGAACAGGGCACCAAACAGCTCGTGGTTAACGGCCTCAGATGCAGGGCCAACCACCACGTCAAAACCAAAACACTCAGCGCGGGTTTTCACTACGTCTAAGGTTTGTGGGAACACATCATCGGCAACGAAGAAGATATTGGCTTTTTTGGCTTTAGAAACCCGCTTGGCCAGCGCCATGGCTTCGGCGGCGGCAGTCGCTTCGTCCAGCAGTGAAGCAGAAGCCAAATCTAAACCTGTTAAGTCCATCGACACTTGTTGGAAGTTTAGAATGGCTTCTAAACGGCCTTGGGCGATTTCTGGCTGATAGGGCGTGTAAGCCGTGTACCAACCTGGGTTTTCCAATACGTTGCGCAGGATCACGTTTGGCACTTCGGTGCCGTAGTAACCCATACCAATGTAGCTCTTAAATACTTGGTTTTGTTGTGCTAAACCACGAATGTAGGCAATGCCTTCGGCTTCGCCGCAGGAATCACCAATGCTCAATTCTTGATTTAAACGGATCGACTCAGGCACGATTTGCGCGGTTAGATCGTCCAGAGACTCGGCACCAACATAATTCAGCATGGCTTGCTGTTGGTTGCTATCTGGGCCGATATGACGACGTAGGAATAAATCGTGCTGTTCTAACTGAGTGAGGGTTTGCTTGGTCATGATAAACCTTGTTCCAGATTTGCCGTAACTCAGGACTGTAGGGTACTGATTAACGGGCTGTTGTTATGTCAAACTTGCGCTAAAACAAACAAAGCCCCTCGGGGCTTTGTTAGCGTCGACGATTATTCTTCGTCGATAACTGCTTGGTAGCCTTCGGCATCCAGCAGAGCGTCGACTTCTGCTTCGTCAGAAGGCATCACGCGGAAGAACCAGCCTTCGCCGTAAGCATCGCTGTTAACGAGTTCTGGAGAATCTTCCAGCGCTTCGTTCACGGCAATCACTTCGCCAGAAATAGGAGAATAAATATCAGAGGCCGCTTTTACTGATTCAGCAACGGCGCAGTCATCACCCGCAGTGACAGTGTCGCCCACTTCTGGAAGCTCAACGAAAACCATGTCACCCAATAATTCTTGGGCGTGCTCTGTGATACCTACTGTGTAGCTACCGTCTTCTTCCTTGCGGATCCATTCGTGTGAAGAGGCGTACTTCAGTTCTGTCGGAATATTGCTCATTGTTCTTGTTCCTTGTTCCGTTTTTTTAAAATGCTTGTTTACCGTTGCGCACAAAGTTTGGCGCTACTACTCTAACAGCCACACGCTTTTTACGCATTTCGACTTCCGCCGTATCCCCAATAGCGTTAGGAACACGCGCCATCGCAATAGAATAGCCCAATGTTGGCGAGAAAGTACCACTGGTAATCACGCCTTGGTGTTCTGTGCCGGCTGCATCGGTGAAAAATACTGGCATATCATGGCGTAACACGCCCTTTTCTTCCATCACTAGGCCGACTAATTTGTCGGTTCCCGCATCGCGCAGGGCTTCTAGGGCTGTACGGCCGATAAAGTCACGGTCGCTCGGTTCCCATGCTATGGTCCAGCCCATGTTGGCGGCCAGCGGGTTGATGGTTTCGTCCATATCTAGGCCGTAGAGGTTCATACCGGCTTCGAGACGTAATGTATCACGGGCACCTAAGCCACAGGGCTTAACACCTTGATCTAATAGCGCTTGCCATAGAGCTTGGGCTTCTTCTTCTGGGACGATAATCTCGTAGCCCACTTCACCCGTGTAACCTGTGGTGGCGATAAATAGCGAACCGGCTTGCTTACCGAAGAAAGGCTTCATACCTTCGATGGCGGCGTTTTGCTCGGCGCTGAATACTGCAGCGGCTTTCGCCTTAGCATTAGGACCTTGCACGGCGATCATCGCCAGTTCAGGACGCTCGGTTACCGTGACATCAAAACTTTGGGCTTGCTTGGCGATCCAAGCTAAGTCTTTTTCGCGGGTCGCAGAGTTAACCACAACACGGTAGAAAGTATCGGTGAGGTAGTAAGTAATGAGGTCGTCGATGATGCCGGCATTTTCATCTAACATGCCGCCGTATAAGGCTTTACCTGGAACTTTTAGCTTAGCCACATCGTTTGCCAGCAGCTTACGTAAAAATGCACAAGCGTCGCTGCCTGTCACATCAACCACAGTCATGTGGGAAACGTCGAACATACCCGCATCTTTACGAACGGCGTGGTGCTCTTCGATTTGTGAGCCATAGTTGAGAGGCATATCCCAACCGTGGAAGTCGACCATCTTAGCGTTTGATTCTAAGTGCTTGTTAAACAGAATAGTTTTATTAGCCATTGTTATCCCTTTTTTGCGGCCTTTTTCAGGTCTCTGCCTAGTGTAGGGTAATGCCAACTGTGTTACATATCTGCAATTCAGCCTTGGACTTTCACCTTGCATCAACTTAAAAGGGATGACCTTTCTGCATCAATGCGCCTTGAATTGAAACGCCTGACTGGTTCTGAACTCATCAGATATCTATCGTGATTGGTATAATACTAGGGTCTAAAATGCGGCGAAATTATACCTTGCGTCACAAATTTGTATACAGGAGATTTTTCTAATCCGAAGTCTGTGCCATTAGATTTTCTTATCTTTAACATGTAATTTTTTTACAGTCAAAGACCAGATTTGCATAGCTTACCGCCAATATGCTGATATTAGCGGCAATTCTGGTCACATTAGCGCAACCTAGGCTAACGGCATAACTTGGGGAGTGAGGACTTATTACCCATGGCCTGTTGCATGAACACTGTTTTCAGCCCAGCGACATTATCAACGAGGTTTAATCCGAGATCGCGCAGCGCTTTTTTAACTGGATTTGAACCTTCGAATAGGCGTTTAAAGCCCTCCATCGCCGCGATCATCTCCATCGCCTCGGCCTTGCGCCACCGTTCAAGGGCACGCAGCTGTGCATAATCGCCAATGTCCTTGCCCGCTTGCTGTAATTCGCTGACCACTTCGATAATGCTGGCCGCATCTAAAAAGCCGAGGTTAACTCCTTGGCCTGCGAGCGGATGAATCGTATGGGCGGCATCGCCTGCTAACACTAAACGGTGGCGGGCAAAATGGCGGGCGTAGCGCATCCGTAATGGGAAGGCTTGGCGCTCGCTCTCAAGCTGGCAAATCCCCAAGCGACCATCGAATGCAGCGGTTAAGTTGCGCTCGAATTGCACTTTATCCATCGCCAATAATTCAGTGGCGCGCTCGGGCGGCGCCGACCAGACGATGGAACAAAGATTGTCTTCATACAAAGGTAAAAATGCTAAGGGGCCATCCTGCAAAAACACCTGGCGGGCGGTGGCAAGGTGTGGCATTTCGGTGCGGATGGTGGCGACAATCGCATGGTGGCCATAATCCCAGAAGGTTAACGGGATCTTACATTGCTCGCGCACCCAAGAGTTCGCGCCATCGGCGGCAATCACCAGCGCGGCGCTGACGCTTTCTATGTCAGAATCGCCACCATTGGCAAGGGTTAGCCAGGCTTCGCGCTCACCAAAGGCGATGCGTTCTAGGCGTTGGTTTTGGATATGGGTGATATTGTCAAACTCACTGGTGCGTTTCGCCAGCGCATGGCTAATGGCATCGTTTTCGATAATCGCGCCGAGACTGGTTTCACCTATGCTGTTGGCGTCAAAGGCAATTTTGCCGAAACCGTCCTTATCCCATACCGCCATTTTTTGATAGGGTGTGGCGCGGGAAGTGTCTAGATAAGCCCAAGCACCTAAGTGTTCCAACAAGCGCTGGCTCGCCTTATTAATGGCGCTCACCCGCAGACGCGGCTCGCCGCTCACGGCCTCGGTATGGCCCGCATCGATAACCACCACATTAAGATTGGCCTGTGCCAATCCAATCGCGGTGGCGAGCCCCACCATGCCGCCACCCACAATGGCAATGTCATAGGCTTGTGAACTTAACATGGGTACATCCTTTTCGCGTTGCGATACCAGTAAATTACGGGGTTATTTCCAGCCCATTGCCCTTTGAGCGACGGGGGTTTTCAGTGGCGGAAACCAAGACAGTAAACGTAATCCGAGATTACGCCCTAGGACCAAGGGCCAGTATTGGTTTGAAAAGCCACGGACTAAAAATTCGATATTACGGATAGTGCTGTTTCTGTCCTGCTCGCGGGCATTGAGATACGCATGGGTCACGGCGGCCGAGCCGATATCATTCCCCTGGGCTAACGCCGTTTTAAGCACTTCAAGCAAGCTCACTACATCCCTCAGCCCAAGGTTAAAGCCCTGCCCCGCAATCGGATGCAGTGTCTGCGCCGCATTGCCGATAAACACACATCTATGGTGGATTGGCCTTGGCATATAAGACAAGTTCAGCGGATATGCATGGCGGGCGCTGACATCGACAAACTGACCCGCACGATAGCCAAAGGCTTGCTGCAGCGCCGCTAAAAACTCGGCTTTGGGCGCATTGAGCATCGCTTGGGCGCGGCTATCATCGAGCGCCCAGACTAGGGATAAACGCGGCTGGCCTTGGCTGTCTGCCATAGGTAGCAGGGCTAAGGGGCCGTTCTCGGTAAATCTTTCATAGGCCCAGTGCTGATGCGGCTTATCGGTTTGCAAATTGGCGATAATCGCAGTTTGCTCGAAGGCCACTTGGGTCGCAGGCAAATTAAAACTGCTGCGCACTTTGGATTGCAGGCCATCGGCGGCGACCACGAGTTTCGCCTGAATGCGCTCGCCCGTATCGAGCACTAAGGTGTGGCCTTCGGCGGCGGCTTCAATTTGGGCAAGTTTGGCGGGGCAAAAGAACTTGACCTCGCTCTTGTTCAACTCGTTAAACAGCACTTGGCCGACCCGCTCAAGCTCAACCACTTGGCCTAGGGCATCTAAATGAAACTGCGCCGCATTTAACTCTGTCATACCAAAATGACCGCGATCCGATACATGGATATTTTCAATCGCCGTGCCCAAATGGGCGAGTTTGGGCCATAAACCTAAACGGGATAATTCGAAGATAGAACCGTGGGCGATAGCGATGGAGCGAGCATCAAACCCAGGGTGGCTTTTATCGGGAACATGGGCCTCGATGAGCGCCACCGAAATGGGGGTAGATGTTTGGGAAAGACGGGCGAGCGCTAACGCTAAGGTCGCCCCCGCCATGGCACCGCCTACAATGGCAATGTCGACGTTTTGAACTGAAGTATCCATGTGATTGATGGCCGTCATGGGGTTCTCATTCAAGCTATGGCATGGCGATTAAGTGCGTAACGCCATAAATAATGCAAGTTGCAGAGGCTAGCATTCGGCCCGCCTCTTAAATCCGTACAGCAACACCACTGTGATCAGTGGATTACCGCCGCATCCTCCGACTCACCGAGCGGGATCTCTGGGCCAAATTCCGAATAGCACAGAATGGCGGCGATGCGCACAAACTCCAGCAGTTCGATATAGGCAGTTTCCGATTCTTCATCGTCGGCGACATCAAATTCGACTTGGGCGATTTCGGCGAGATCTTTGATCACTTCCCGCACCTCAACCGAAGCTTGGTTGAGTTTAGGTTGAATAATCGCGATCCCCGTTAGGAAGCTTTGGGTCCACAGGGACAACGCTTCAACACGCTGGCTGAGCGGTTCTTCTTCTTCGGGTAATAACGGTGTAAAACCAAATTCGAAGTCCACTAATCGGGCCACAGAATCTTGGAATAAATCACACACCAGTTGATGCAAAGGCTCGGGTAAGGGTTGACCATCATTCATCAGGTCAAATAACGGTTTTATCCAGATATCACCGGTTTGCTCTACACCGCCGCAGATTAAACCCACTAAGGCGCCGTGAACTTCCACTGGATGTTGGCCAATTTCAGCCGCATCGAGGGCGAGTTTTAAGCTGTCGATACGTAACGAAGGAGGGGTTGCCATATCAGATCCCAATCAGAATTTTCCAGCAGCAATGCTAGCAGAGATAGAGACTTGAACCAACACCGAATCCCGATTCTCTCTCCCTAAGATAAAAATTCCCGCAACTGCTCACACAAGCAGCAAACAAAACGCTGGATAGCCAATCCATTTGCGGCTTACCTTGCACTTTTAATATCAGCCCTATATAGTCCGCCCTATCGCTGCCAACAAAAGGATCTTCCGCGAATGAGTAACAGTGCTGTTGAAATTACCCTACTCGGGCGCACCTACTCTATCGCTTGCCCGAAAGGTCAAGAGGATGCCTTGCGTACTGTCGCCCAAGGGGTTGAACAACAACTTACTTCGGTGAAAAACCGCACTAATAGTTTGAGCCGTGAAGAAATTGCCATTATGGCGGCGCTGAATATTGGACACGAGTTGTACCAAGAAAAGCAGAAAAATAAACATTATATGAAACAAATGGATGACCGCATCAGTCTGTTGCAGTCGACCCTAGAAAACGCCTTAGTTGAGCGTTCAACTAAATAGATTTAAACTGGGTAACTCGGCACTTTAGCCACTCGTTTTCGAACAAGCGTTGCACAGTGAATAACTAAACTGGCCTATACTTTTATGGCCAATGCTTTAGTGATTCGATACCGTTTTTGCTCCCTGGGGTGCAGGCCAACTGGTAATGTCCCTGTGCCGATAATTTTGATCTCAGGGTGAATGCTTTACCGACATTGAGCATGCTCGGCTCGTACCGAGAAGCCTTAGGAGGTAATCATTTACCCGCCTTGAACCTACGGTTCAAGGGCTACACCGGTAGCGGCATTCTGGGGAGCATCTTATTACTATGGTTATTTCTGCCAAGACTTCTGACTCTTCGTTTTCCACTGTAGGAGCAAGCCTGCCCACTGCGACTAAGACGAATCGAGATCAATTAAGAAAAACCATCCGCGCCGCCCGTAAATCCCTATCGGCAACAGAGCAAAGCCAAGCAAGCTTAAGCGCCTGCCAACATATGCTCGATACATTGCAGACAAAAAAAGCGCAACATGTGGCCCTGTATCTCACCCACGATGGCGAACTCGCTACACCGCCGCTAGTCGAAGCACTGTGGCAACGGGGCATTCAAACTTATCTGCCAAGATTACATCCCTTCAATGCCGGACAATTGTTATTCCTGCATTACACCCCTGACACACCCATGCAGCCCAATCAATTTGGGATCTTAGAGCCTCAGCTTGATGTGCGCGCCATTATGCCAATAGAACGCCTCGATGTGGTAATCACGCCGCTGGTTGCCTTTGATTTAAAAGGTAATCGTATGGGGATGGGCGGTGGCTATTACGACAGAACACTGGCGAACTGGCAGCAAAAAGGTAAACCTCTGCCTATGGGTTACGCCCATGATTGCCAGCAAGTGACCAGTTTACCCTGCGAGCATTGGGATGTGCCTTTGCCCTTTATCATCACCCCAAGTCGGGTACTGACGTTTTGAATAAAGAAGGTGCAAGAAACTAGAAGCTAGAGCGCTTCGCTGCTAGAAAAAGCAGAGCGTCGCTCCATAACGACTTCTTCTTGAATCTAGAGCCATGCAATGGCGTTCTAGAGGCCGCAGGCCGTTCTAGATTTTTCTTTACCTCAAATGCCGGCCACCATCGACACTATGGCTGCGCCCCGTGACATAGCGACTATCGAGCAGATACTCGACTAAAGCGATAATTTCCTGATTGCCCGCTTCCTTTGGCAAAATTGCCTTAGCTAAAGTCTTTTGCCGATAGGCTGCATCATCGCCTTGATTAAATAGGATCATCGCCGGCGCGATAGCGTTCACTTTCACTTCGGGTGCAAATTTGGCCGCAAAGGATAGCGTCATATTGTGCAGTGCGGCTTTGCTGGCGGCATAGGCAATATGTTTCGCACTGCCCTTTTCGGCCACATAGTCTGTAATATGAATCACATCACTTGCACCTATCTCGCCTTTGGCCCCCGCTCGTAACAGCGACTCTAAGGCTAGATTCAACTGATAGGGCACGCTTACATGCACCTGCATCATCCGCTGCATCACCTCATGGGCAGCGAGGGACGGGCTGTTATCCGCCAGCCAATCCGATGCATTATGGATAATGGCGCGAAACGTTGGATATTGGCCTAATTGCTCAATCAGGGTTTGTACCTGAGCATTGTCGTAGAAGTCGCATTGGATTAAGGTCGCACCAAGGGCGTGTAGCTCATCAATGCTGGGATAATGGCTGCGATAGGTGCCAATCACCTGCTGACCTTGGGCGAGAAAATGTTTGGCTAAGGCGTAACCTATGCGTTTACCCACGCCTGTGATAATAATGGGAGATGTCATAGCTATCCTTCATTTTTAGTCAGTGATTCACTCGGTGGTAAGCCGCTCACTTAACAATAGGTAATCAGGTTAAACTGATGAATAACCAAGATATTACTGCACTCATTTGAATTTAACCTAGCCATATCGATAGAGACTACGCCAATACGATTCTCCACGGTGAAACCGCAACGGGTGAGGTGTTACTCGGGTTAGATGTCACCTGCAAAGCGTGGGCGCTAACTGGCACCCGCTCTTGGGTACAAGTGTTACGCTTACCGCTTATCAAGCCTATCGCAGATTGGGCTTACTTAGGTTTTGCTAAGCACAGATACCGTATTTCCTATCTACTGACGGGCAAAGCCCGCTGCGACGATAATTGCCAAATTCCCACTAAGCGCCGCTAAATTAGATTGAGAAAGTGCAAAACGCAGATATAAAAAACGGAGCTTAATGGCTCCGTTTTTATTCGTCATAACCTAAACAGATTATCCGAAAGATTACTTAACGAAATCAACGCCTAGTTTGATATCGCCCTTCAGCGTATCTAACATTGAATCACGGGCGTTAGCTTCAAATGCACTCACTTCACCGTAAGGCAGTACTTTTTCAATACCGTTTTTGCCTAACAGCACAGGTTGTGCGAAGAATTCTGCGTGCTCGCTGCCGCCGTCAACATAGGCACATTCAACGATGTTAGCTTCGCCTTGCAGACCACGAACCAGAGACAGACCGAAACGGCAAGCCGCTTGACCCATAGACAGAGTCGCGCTACCGCCACCGGCTTTAGCTTCAACCACTTCGGTACCCGCGTTTTGAATGCGAGTCGTCATAGTTGCCACTTCTTCGTCGCTGAAAGTCACGCCTTCAACTTGAGACAGTAATGGCAGAATGGTCACGCCACTGTGGCCGCCGATCACATTTACTTTAACGTCAGCAACGTTTAAGCCTTTTAATTCGGCGATGAAGGTTTCTGAACGGATAACGTCAAGGGTAGTCACACCGAATAAACGGTTTTTGTCGTAAACGCCGGCTTTTTTCATCACTTCTGCTGCGATAGCAACAGTCGTGTTTACTGGGTTAGTGATAATACCAACCAAAGCTTTAGGACAAGTCGCAGCCACTTTCTCAATCAGGTTACGTACGATACCTGCGTTGATATTAAACAGATCTGAGCGATCCATACCTGGCTTACGAGCAACACCAGCAGAGATCAGTACAACATCAGCACCAACCAGTGCAGGTGTTGGATCTTCGCCAGCAAAACCTTTGATTTCAACAGCAGTTGGGATGTGGCTCAAGTCAACCGCAACACCCGGAGTCACCGGTGCGATATCGTATAGAGACAATTGTGAACCCGCAGGCAGTTGAGTTTTTAACAGTAGGGCAAGAGCCTGGCCGATACCACCAGCAGCACCAAGTACAGCAACTTTCATAGTTATCTCCGTTATTTCTCGGATATGTGTGACATGGATCTAATTTGCGTTGGCGTCACATTACTGGAATGTCACGCTAATTTCAATTATCCCTTAGTCGTGGGACAAAAGAATTCCGGAATAACTTAGAAGCAATGTAGAACAATTACTCAAATTGATATTTTTACGCCCCCAATAAACGCTTAACCATAGGGAGTTAGTGAATTTTTATTCAACCAATCTGGTTATTTGTTGACAATTTTTCTAAAAATATTCAAAATGGGCCTGTTTTTTTGAATAACGAATAATAATATTATGCAAACGACCAAGAATCAGGATGACCTTGTTAGAATTTTTAAGTCGATTTTAAAAGAAGAGCGCTTTGGCTCTCAGAGTGAAATCGTCACCGCCTTGCAAGCAGAAGGCTTTGGTAATATTAACCAATCGAAAGTATCGCGCATGCTCAGCAAGTTCGGTGCAGTGCGGACGCGCAACGCTAAGCAAGAGATGGTGTATTGCTTACCGGCCGAATTAGGTGTGCCCACCGCCGGCAGCCCATTAAAGAATTTGGTGCTCGACGTCGACCACAACCAAGCGATGATCGTCGTGCGCACCAGCCCTGGAGCGGCCCAATTAATTGCCCGTTTATTGGACTCCATTGGTAAACCCGAAGGGATTTTGGGGACGATTGCCGGTGACGACACTATCTTTATTTGCCCATCGAGCATCCAAGATATCGCCGATACCTTAGAAACCATCAAATCTTTATTCAACTACGCAGAATAAAAAAACAGGTCAGCTCGCTGACCTGTTCTATTTTATCTGTACACCACACGGTCCAGTATCTTGACGGCATTTGAGTGGCTGTCCCGTTTACGTTACAGCTTTCACCTCAATATTACCTGATTACGTACCTTAGTAGGCCACACTGATCCTTTGATTGGGATGAGCCGCCTTTTCGGCTTCATCGAGCATGGCTTTAGCGTAGTCGGTGACAGAGATGCGGCTTTGACCATTAGCATCGGTAAAAAAGCTGTCGCCACCAAGACGATATGGGCCTTCACTCTCGCCAGGATAAATTTCGGCGGCTGGGCTAACAAAGGTCCAATTGATTGCCGTTTGTGCGGCGCGAAATGCCTTAAGTGCTTCGCCTTGAGCGAGAGCTTCATCTTTATAGGCTGCGGGGAAATCTGGACTAGAAACCAGTGTCACCCCCGGTGCCACTTCTAAACTCCCGGCCCCACCAACCCACAATAAGCGTGGCACTTTCGCCTGCGGTAATACCGCTAATAGATTATGCACTGTCTTAGTCACTAGAGCGTGATTTTGCTCGGCGCGGCCACCCACGGCCGCAATCACTAAGTCGACTCCGGTAAATGTTTCGGCATTTAATGGCTGGGTTAGATCGACACTGCGCACCTCCGCCGCTGTCATGCCGAGTTTGCTTGGGTCTCGCACCAAAGCGACAACGCTATGACCACGACCTAACGCTTCATTAAGAATGGTGCCACCAATCCAACCGGATGCGCCTAATACTGCAATTTTCATCTGATAAGTCTCGCTGCTGATTTACATTGAGCTCAGTTTACTTGCAACACTTCCCGTGATAAATATCAATAAATGAGCATGATTGTTTCAGATTGAGATACTAATATGGATAGAATTGCCGCAATACGTAGCTTTGTCGAAGTGGCAAACGGCGGTAGCTTTACCAAAGCTGCCGAACATTTAGACCTCAGCCGCCTACAGGTGTCGCGCCATATTCAAGAAGTCGAACAATGGCTTAATCTACGTTTATTGCACCGCACTACCCGCAGTGTGAGCCTTACCCTGCAGGGGGAAGAAGCGCTTCATTATTGTCAGCGCGTCTTAAGTGAAGTCGCCTCCATGGAGAGCCGTGCCCATAGCCATAACACTGAATTGGTCGGCAGTATTCGTATCGCCACGCCTATTGGTCTAGGTCAGCACAGCCTGTTCGATGTCGTCGACCGATTTATTAAGTTGCACCCTAAAGTGACTATTCAATTGGTGATGTCCGATAGCATGGCGCAATTGGTCGATGAAAGGGTCGATGTGGCGTTGCGTTATACCGAGCGACCCGATGACAGTCTTATTGCGCGGCGTCTGATGACCATAGACGCAGTGCTGTGCGCCGCTCCCAATTACCTCTCGACGGTCACGCCACCATCGGCTCCCATAGATCTGCTCGAACATAATTGTCTTATCCATTCATCGCAGCAGAATTGGCATTTTCTGAAGGAGCAGCAAACAGAGCTAATTAAACCTAGGGGAAATCTAAAAGCAAACGATATGGGCGTGCTACTGAATGCGACTCTGAGAGGACATGGGATTGCCCGCTTGCCCTGCGACTTGGCCAACCAATACCTTGCCAGTGGCCAACTTGTTGAAGTATTACAGGAGTTTACCGCGCCAGGCCAAGCACTGTGGGCCGTATATTTATCCCGCAGCTATCAACAGATTTTAGTCAGAAGCTTTATTGATTTTACCGCCCAGCAATGGCAGTTCGACATCAAAAAATGGACCCATGCCAATTAGCGTTACCCACAAAAAACGCACTTAGCCAGAGTAGCCTAAGTGCGTCATTCACATATAAAAAACTGATTAAAACTTGGCTTATTCGTCAAATTGCAGCATAAAATCTAAGGCGGGTGCAAAGAAGGATGAACCCGTCATCGCCTTAGTGAAATGCATTAAGTGATCATGATTCCCTTCGCCATCGCCAAACATCATGCTATGCAGCATCTGCTCAAAATGGTCCGGTGTACGGCAGTTAGAGATAAACATCAATCCCTGCTCTTTAAGTGAGCCATAGGGCATGCTTTGACGCAAAATCTCAATCGAATTGCCATCGGCATCCTTAAGATTCACCCGCTTAATATGGCTAGTTAAGGGTTTATCTTCCGACTCATATTCAATGTTATCTTGCTTAGTGCGACCGATGATATCTTCTTGCTTTTTAAGCGGTAATCTATGCCACTTACTCAAATTGTGGGCATATTTTTGCACATGGATATAGCTGCCGCCTTTAAACTCTGGATCTTCATCCCCCACTAAAGCCACCTCTTGGCGGTGACGACCCTTAGGGTTTTCGGTGCCGTCAACAAAACCGGTCAGATCGCGGCTATCCATAAATCTAAAACCACGTTCTTCTTCGACTAGTTCGACTAAGTCTTCAAACATCTGGCTGATTTCGTTAGCGACTAAATGCAGAATATCGTAACGGTCACAGCGGATATGCACGAACAAATCATATTCAATTGCCGGCGCTTCACGGCTACCCACTTGCATGGCAGGGAAAGGTTTAAGCATTTCGGGGCGAGAATCGGGATACAGGCTGTCCCAATAATTAGCGCCTATGGCGACAAAACCATTGAAGGCGCTATCGGAATACTGGTCCGTCAGCTCATAAATATACTGCGCTACGTTGGCAATACAGGGACGTAATTGCGACTCAACATTGTCATTGGCGTTAAACATCAAATAGACACTATGTAAGTTCCCTTCAGCACACACACCCAACTGTTCACGCGGCATATTTTGAATATCCATCTGATTATCACCCTTTTCTAGACTCATTTTCGGCAATATTATCCGCAACTTTACCTGAAAATGACATTAACTAACGCACAGTTTGCTTGGTTATCTCTATGATAATGCTAATTGCGGGGCTTTATCGCACCTAAGGTGCCCTCAAATATAAAAAATTGACGAGACCGCGAAAGTCTCGTCAATTAGCTTACCCAATATAGGACGAATACGACTAGCGCGCCGCCATTATGTTGCACTAATATCCCGCAGCATGCCCATCTTTACGACTCTCGGAGGCACCACGGTAAACCCCAGTTTCAGCATTAAAGCCAATGGCTTGATAACCACCAAAATCCCCTAGACCATCACGCAGAACATGGCCCTTCTTGATAAGCTCGCGGCGGGTTTCCACCGGGAAACCCGATTCCAGACTGACATAGCCGCCATCTTTCATCACTTCCCCCGTTGGCTCGGTTGAACCCATATGCAAAATTCTGGGGGCATCGCCCGCTTCTTGCAAGTTCATTTTAAAATCAATCAGATTCATTACAATCTGTGCGTGCATTTGTGGTTGAGTCGCGCCGCCCATCACCCCAAAGCTGAGCCAAGGTTTCCCCTCTTTGGTCACAAAGGCGGGAATAATGGTATGGAATGGACGCTTGCCCGGTGCGTAGGTGTTGAATCGTCCCTCGGTTAAATCGAACATTTGCCCACGGTCCTGCAGTACAAACCCTAGGTCTGGCGGCGTCATCCCCGAGCCCATGCCACGGTAATTACTCTGGATGAGTGATACCATATTACCGTCTTTATCGGCGGTGGTCAGGTACACAGTGTCGCCATGTTGCAGCGCAGGATTACCCGCATCGACACTCTTAGCGGCCTTACTGGGATCGATTAACTTAGTGCGATCATAGTTATATTGCTGCGAGATAAGCTCTGTAACCGGGACCTTATTAAAAGCCATATCGGCATAAAACTTAGCCCTGTCGGCAAAGGCCAGTTTTTTCGCTTCGACAAATAAATGCACATACTCAGGGCTATTAAAGCCCATGGCGGCAATGTCGAAGGGTTCCATGGTTTTTAGAATTTGCAGCGCCGCAATCCCTTGACCATTAGGCGGTAACTCCCACACATCGTAACCACGGTAATTGACCGAAACTGGCTCAATCCATTCGCTGCTATGGCTCGCTAAGTCTTCATAACTTAGGTAGCCACCTTGGGCCTTGATGTATTTATCGATACTTTTAGCAATATCCCCTTTGTAAAAGGCATCGCGGCCGCCCTTGGCTATTTTCTCGTAGGTGTTAGCCAGCGCAGGATTTTTAAAGATGTCACCCACGGCTGGCATCTTGCCATTGGGCATATAGGTTTCTTTAAATCCGGGGAATTTAGCGAGTTTTTTACCGCTGCCCTCAAGGTAATAGGCAATGAGTTCTGACACGGGGAAACCATCACGGGCGTAATGAATCGCTGGCGCGAGATTATCGGCCATAGGCAATTTACCGAACTTATTATGCAATTCATACCAACCATCGACGGCGCCGGGTACGGAAACAGGCAGAGGCCCAAGTGGCGGTAAATAATCTAAACCTAGGGATTTAAGTTTTTCTAAACTCAAAGATTTTGGGCTGCGACCCGATGCATTAAGGCCATAGAGACGTTTATCTTTGGCACTCCAGACGATAGCAAATAAATCGCCACCAACACCCGAGCCAGTGGGTTCAACTAGCCCTAACATGGCATTGGCGGCAATGGCCGCATCGACCGCACTGCCGCCCTGCTTGAGTATGTCGATAGCGACCTGGGTGGCTAATGGTTGACTGGTCGCCGCCATTCCATGGGTGGCATAGACTTCCGAGCGGGTTGCAAAGGCTTTACCTGTGATCCTATCCATAGCCATCACTCCTGAAGACGACATCGCCGTCGCCACTGTCACTAAGGTACAAATTGATTTTATTGTTTTTATCATAATTCCTCCAAATCTGAAGGGTTAAGGTACCAAGGACTGTCGAAAATATCACCAAGCTAAACGGCTTTTACTTAAGTTAAACGTAAGCAAAAATGTCATACTTTAGTTGTCTATGGCATGGGTCAGTAGGCCTAGGATTCAAGTCCTTCAGGCTTAACTAAGGTAAGCATTTCAGCTCATCGCACCCGACGTTATACGGCTGACAACTTAGCCACGCCAAAGAGGATATTTTCCGCCACGGTTAAGTGAGTAATTGATAGATAAATCGAGAGCGGAATACAACTTAACAGTTTGTTTTTAAAATGATTAAATTCAACGCTGGTGATTATCCCAAATCAAACTAAACTGAACATTAATTTGCATAAAATGGCTATAGGAGGCGTTATGTTAACTTTGCTGTTTGTTATCGTAGCCGCTCTTGCGCTATTTGCACTAGCCAAACTGAGGAGGGACAAGAAAATCCGTAAACATTATTTCGGAACCTTAAGTTCAAATGGCCGTAGAGCTAAAAGCGATACAACGCCAGATCATCGCTTTCACTGCGTCAGTATAGTGAATAAAGGTGATTGCTGCGAGCAAGTTAACACCCTCACCGGCAAGCGTTTTTTGTCGAAAGAGGCGCCAGCGATCCCCATGGAAGAATGCACCATGGCACACTGCGAATGTCGCTATCAACACTTTGAGGACAGACGCCAATCGAGTAATGAACGCAGAGTAGATTATGGTGTTACCCGGGAGCTTTTCGGGGTTTTTGGTGAACAAAATCGTCGAGATAGATCAAAGGGAAGGCGCACAACGGACAATTGAACGCCTATATACCCAATTATTGGGGGCGAGTTTCAATAAATGCGGGGAGATTACGCATCTCACTAAACCAAAGCGCGGTAGCTGGAGCCACTTTTCGCCAATCTAACTCTGGATGCCTAAAATCCACGTAATCCAGTAAACAAATTAACGCCAATTGTGGTGCTTGAATCGTGGCTTGCGTGATCACCTTGAGGTGTTCCATCTGCATCAATCCGCGCAATAACGCCTGCTCAAACCGCGAAGTCCAAAAGGCCGATCTCACCCCTTCCTCCTCACGCATTTGCTCCTGACGTAATTTGACCGCGCTATCGATAAGCCCTTTTATCATAGAGAAATGACACTGTAATACCCAGTTATCCCTCTGACTGCCAAACATCTGCTGTTCACCTAACTCAGCATCCAGGTAGCGCATAATCACTTCGCTATCAAACAGTGGGACACCGTCGTTGGTAATAAGGCAGGGGATTTGACCCAGTGGATTTGCATCGAGTAATTCCGCCGTGTTTTCGAAGGGATTCACGGTCACTTCTTCAATATCTTTAATATCTAAATAGCGGATCAGGCTTCTAACGCAGCGGGCATAGGGTGATGCCTGGGAACAGAGCAATTTCATTAATCATTCCTTCTATTTGTTTTAATTTCAGTACTAGCGCGTAATTCGCTCATAAAAACCGCAAGGCTTACCAATATTTTTCGACTGTTATTTGCCCTGGAGCACGGCGTAAATTTTTAGCGAGACCTTTACCTATCAGTGCCACCTGAGCACCCGTTATCATACCTGGATTACCGCAAATCATGACTTGGGAGTCAGTCGCGCACAGGGTTAACCCGACTTTACGCTCAATCTCGCCAGAGATTAAACCATCGGGAATACGGCACTGCAATGCCCCTTCAAAGGGTTCACGGGTCACACTCAAACATAAAATAAACTGATCAGGATATTGTTGCTCATAGGTCCGCAGTTTATCGAGGTAGGCCAGATCCTTCGCCTCCCTCACACCATACACTAATACGATTTTATCAAAGCGTTGCCAAGGTTCATCGGTATCGAGCATAGACAAGAACGGCCCCACGGCAGTGCCTGTGGCTAAAAACCACAAATGCCGACCTTGCAACTCACCCTTGGGGATTTCATCTAAGGTCATAAAACCCGTTGCAGTTGGGGTTATATCAATTTCATCGCCAATAGTCAGGTTTTGTAATTGCGGTGATAATTGCCCATCCTCTACCGCAACGGCGAGCACTTCGGCGTAGGCTTTATCGGGGGAATTAACGAGGGAGTAGGCTCTGGCAACGCGTTTATCATCACGCACTTGACTGAGTTTGATAAACTGGCCGGGAATAAAAGGTGCAAGGTCGGCGGCAATCCGCAGCGAAAATAATTTATCATTCCAATCAATACGTTCAATAACTCGTCCCCTAGTCCACATAACTTGTCCCCAAGTGAAACGTTAGATAAGTTTCTAGCATAGACTTTTATCGGCACAACAAAAACCCCTTATCAAAAGGGGTTTAAGTTTACCAACCGAGCAATGGCGGAGCTAAGATGTTGTCGATTGTGTCTCATCTGGTTTTTTATTAAAGCTATCCCTAAAGGCTTGCAGCCCCTCTTGCACTAGGCTGTAGGTTTTATCTACACCATCGGCAATGTCTCCCTGCAATACCTTAAGGCCCGACAAAATATCCCTTGCCTCCTGAAAACCGCTATCGATAGCGCCACCGATAATGCTCATAAAGCTATCGAGCTGCTCATCAAAATCCATACCCGAATTCTGCTGTTGATGAATGCTAAAAAACTGGGTTGCAAAACTCACTATGCGATCGGCCGTGGCTTCAGGAGATGTATCGACACCGTTGTCGTAGGCGGTTTGAATCGCGTTTTCCCCCATGGACGGGGCTAATTCTTTGTTGATCGCTTCGATTGCGGCGCGATAGAGCAAGACCATAGACTCATCGCCAGTTTTGATATTCACATCCTGCTGCGCCGATAGAATCGCTTGATTCATCAGCTGCTTACTCGTTTGCTGTGCGGTTTGTGCAGAAGTCGCTTCGACGGCTTTTGCATTCTTTGAATCACTCGCTTCGGCCCCCTTGGCAGCCATATTCTCAGCATACTTTTTGTGTGACACAGGTACTTGCGGCATATGAGGGGTTTTGTTGATTTCCATGATGGCCATCCATTCAATTTGAGTCGACTTAATTATCGACCAAAATTTAACCAACTTTAGTAATTTTTCGATTTGCAGTACCATCATGCCGCAACGCTATGGTAGAAACAGGATAATAAAATCATTCTCCCTTAACTCATTGCATCAGCCTACTTAAAAGGATGTAACCCAATGGCAGCAGACCGCAGTTTACACTTTTTCCACTTTATTTCCTTGGCTGGCCTCCATAGGCGCTTTCCCATATCTCCTGCGCGACTGTTGGCAAGCCTGGTGGTATTTATCGGCCTTGGTTTAACCCCGATTAATCACGCTATTGCAGACAGTAGGCTGATTATTTTAGTCAGACATGCCGAAAAGTCCGACTCTCCAGCAACGGATCCAACATTATCTCCCGCGGGGGAAATGCGTGCTATGGCCCTCATTAGCGCCCTCAATCGCACGCCACTATCCCAACTTATCGCAACACAATATCAACGAACACAACAAACACTAACGCCAGTAGCCCAAGCCCGCCACTTGCCTGTCACTGTTGTGCCCGCAACCAAAGCGATAGCGGCACATGTGCAGCAAATCGCTGAACAAGTGCATGCGGTCAAAGGCAATACCCTCATAGCCGGCCACTCCAATACGGTTCCCCTTATCATCAAAGCCCTTGGCGGACCTGAAATCCCAGCGATAAGTGAAGATGATTACAGCCAACTATTTTTACTCTCCCTCAATGAGGGTCAACCTGCGAGCCTGATTTCGACTCGGTACGGCCAAGAATAAAGGATAATAATATGAATGAACTCAATTGGTTTATGTGGGGACTCGATCTATTCTCTGGACTCTTTTTGATCCTTATTGGACTCGGTGTACTCGCCATTGTGTACATGTATATCGCCGATAAGATGCAAACGAAACAAGCGGTGAGACACAACTATCCCGTGATAGGTCGTTTTAGATATCTATTCGAAAAACAAGGAGAATTCTTTAGGCAATACTTTTTCGCCCAGGACAGGGAGGAACTGCCCTTTAACCGCGCCGAACGAAGCTGGGTGTACCGCGCAGCCAAAAATGTGGATAGAACCATCGCCTTTGGCTCGACACGTCCCTTGGACAGCGCCGGCACCATTATGTTTATGAATACCGCCTTCCCTACTCAAGATGAAGATATCACGCCCATTCATCCACTCACGATTGGTAGCCACTGTCGCCACCCCTACACAACACAGGCCATCTGCCATATTTCTGCGATGAGTTTTGGGGCACTATCGCGTCCAGCAATCACCGCCCTTTCCCATGGCGCAGCGCAAGCGGGTTGTTGGCTTAACACGGGTGAAGGCGGATTAAGCCCCTATCATCTGAAAGGTGGCTGCGATCTTGTCTTTCAAATTGGCACGGCCAAATACGGTGTACGTAACGAACACGGCCATTTAGACGATGAAAAACTGAAGGCGATAGCGGCACATCCCGAAGTCAAAATGTTCGAAATAAAAATGAGCCAAGGGGCTAAACCCGGTAAAGGAGGCATATTACCCGGCCTTAAGGTGACCGAAGAAATTGCCCACATTCGCGGTATTCCCCAAGGGCAGGACTCTATCAGCCCCAATGGCCATATCGAATTTAAAAATGTGGGGGATATTCTGGACATGATAGCCAAAGTACGGGAGGTCACAGGTAAGCCTACTGGCATTAAAGCCATACTCGGAGACGTGCTATGGCTCGAAGATTTATGCGATGAAATCGAGCGCCGCGGTGAAGATGCTGCACCCGACTTTTTTACCTTAGACAGTGCCGATGGTGGTACTGGCGCCGCGCCGCAACCGCTGATGGATTATGTCGGTTTACCACTGAAGGAAAGCCTCCCTATTCTGGTCAATATTTTGATCCAACGGGGATTGCGTAAACGCATTAAAGTCATTGCCTCCGGTAAGCTTATCGTGCCCTCACGGGTGGCTTGGGCGTTAGCATTAGGTGCCGACTTCATCGCATCGGCCCGTGGCAATATGTTTGCCCTCGGCTGCATCCAAGCCTTGCAATGTAACAAAGATACCTGCCCAACGGGCATCACTACCCACAATAAGAAACTCCAACAGGGGTTAAATCCCAGAGATAAGTCGACGCGAGTCGCTAATTATAATCATAATTTACACCACGACTTAGCGTTGATCGCCCATTCCTGTGGTGTCAGCGAACCAAGGCAACTTAAGCCAACGCATGTGCGAATCGTGCTCGATAGTGGCCTGTCACTCTCCCTCGACAAATACTATTCACACATAAACCAATAGCGTTAGGGCCCGTGGCACTGGGCTACTACTTTTGTCTATACTGACTAAGGTAAGGTATATTTGAATGCATATCACAAAAGAGGTAAGATCTGTGAGGTAAGCATTTACCGAATGTCTTAATGGTACAGAAATTTAAGGAAACACTTTTGAATTCAAGCTATGTAAGCCAACTGCCAGTCAGTAAAACTGTAAGCACGAGCTGTAAGAGCTGTAATCGCTTGACCGAAATCGAAGGCGAGCTGGTGTGTTTTCGTGAAGGCCAAATTATTCGGCTCACTCTCATCGACGAATCGACAACAAAATTAAATTTGTTGTGTGAAGGTTGGAAGGCGGGAAAAATTAAGGGAATATAACCAATCAATATTCCCTTTTACTCGGCATATCAAAAAATCTCTCGTTACATTATCTCCCACGCTAGCGTATCCATTGAGCGTTACTCAGATAACCCTTCGTCTCACGAATAATACCGGCCAAATTAATATCTTGATTGAATTTGGCCAAGGTCAGACGTCGAGTGGTCACTTTCAATCCCGCATTGAGCTCCGCGTGAATTCGCTGAAGAGAATCATAGTCAACACCGCGTTTTTTTAAGGTCGCCATGATAGCAAACCAATCTGTGTCGACCTTTTCTTCCTTGCCTTCAATGTTCACTCTCAGTGCAATATTTTCCATGCCAGATCTCTTCCTATTGATGTGTTGGCATTTGAGTATAGAGAGCCGAAGCTGAATAAAGACTGAACTATTAATGGTCTAAAGGTGTTTTTGATTGCTCATTTTGTATCCGCCACAATTTGGCATATAAACCATCCATAGCCAATAGCGTAGTGTGGTTTCCCTGCTCGACAATCTCTCCCTGACTCAATACGACAATCTGATCCGCATCTATGATAGTAGAGAGTCTATGGGCAACGACAAGACTGGTGTGCCCCTTGGCGACTTCCCGTAATGCCGACAAGATAGCCTGCTCGGAACGGCTATCGAGGGATGATGTGGCCTCATCAAACACCAACACGGGCGAGCCTTTTAAAATCGCCCGCGCAATGGCAACCCGCTGTTTTTCCCCACCCGAAAGCTTTAAGCCACGCTCGCCCACTTTGGTGTCCCACCCCTGGGAAAGTGATGCAATAAACTGCTCTAAATGGGCAAGTTTGATGGCATGTCGAACCTCTTCATCGCTCGCGCCTGGGCGGCCATAGCGAATATTTTCAACCAGAGAATCATTAAATAACACTGTATCCTGCGGCACTATGGCGATGGCACGTCGCAATGCATCCTGGGTGAGATGACGAATATCCTGGCCGTCTATCCTAATAGCACCCCGATCCACATCGTAAAACCGAAACAACAATTTGATCAGCGTCGACTTTCCGGCTCCGCTGTCTCCCACTACGGCGACTTTTTTCCCCGCTACCACTTTGAAGCTGACATCCCGCAAAATTTGCCGGTCACCATAGCTAAAGTTAACATTTTCGAAGCAAAGCTCGCCCTTGGAGGGTTGAAAATCTAAGGCATCCGCCGAATCGACAATACTAGGATGCTTATCCAACAAACCAAACATTCGCTCAATATTAGCTAAGGCACCACGAATTTCACGATAGACAAAACCTAAAAAGTTCAATGGGATAAAGAGTTGCATCATAAAGGCATTGATCAGCACAAAATCCCCTAGGGTCATTTCGCCATAGGTCACTTTATAGGCCGCCAATGCCATCATAGCCGTCATCGCCAATGCAATAATCAAGGCTTGCCCGCCGTTGAGCGCAAATAAAGACAAACGGTTTTTACGCTTAGCAACCTCCCACTGTTCGAGTGCTTGATCGTACCGAGTCGATTCATATTGCTCATTATTGAAGTACTTTACGGTTTCATAGTTCAGCAAACTGTCGATGGCACGGGTATTAGAAAGCGAATCGGCTTTGGCCGCATCGCGCACATATTCAGTGCGCCACTCGGTTGCGATAATAGAAAACAAAATATAAGCCAATACGGAGAAGAAGGTGATAGCCGCAAAGGCGATACCGTAATTAAAGAAGAAAATGCCGACGACCATGGCAATCTCCAATAATGTTGGCACTATATTGAACACCATAAACCGCATCAAAAAGCTCACACCACTGGTGCCGCGCTCTATATCACGGGATAAACCGCCCGTTTTACGTTCCAAATGAAAATCCAAATCGAGTCGGTGCAAATGATCGAATACGGCAAGACCTAAACGTCGAATTGCGCGCTCAGTCACGCGGCCAAATAAAGTGTCACGGATCTCCCCCGTAATGGCCGTCAATAATCGCACTGCGCCATAGGCTAAGACTAAGCCAACGGGTACGCTTAGGACCTGCGCCGTTTTGTCCACATCTAAGGTATCGACCAAATGTTTAAGAATGAAGGGAAGTCCAACACTGGCCAGTTTTGCGACCACAAGACAGGACATAGCGAGGATTATGCGGCCTTTATATTCAAGTAAATAAGGCCAAAGCAACTTGATCACATGCCAGTTGAGTTTATCGACCGGACCTTCAAAATATAATGTGGGGCGCATATGTCTTAACCTTTGCTGAGTTGGGGCAATTGTAACAGCAGACGGCGAGATTAAGCGAAGTCAATTACGCAAAGTTTGAATAAAATCAACCAGATTAATCTGACAAACCTCGGGCTTCCCATAAGGTAAAATTTACCTTCAACAGTGATAAAATGTCATGCTTATGACTTATCATCACAAACCTACTCCGACGAATGAAAAACAGAGGTGAGGGCAATTTTGTCGGTATGAAACAGGTGAAAATAGGTCGTAATATTGAGGTTTCTAGAGTTGATTATTTTTTCTGTTTTACCCAAAATGCCCTAGGGATAAGTGATGTAAAATTGCAGCATTAGCAAATCTCTCAATATTGCTTAGGATAATGAAGACACTGTAAACATCCATCCCCAAATAACATTAAGATTATTCAATTAAATCAAGGTCAAAGGAAGCTTTATGTTGGATTCCGCTAAAGTTCAATACCCACCATTACCACTCATCCAAACTTGGGTGTGGATGATGATAGAATCAGGTAATCCAGAGATTCAGGATAAAGGTCGAAATAACCTGATTGCTGCCTTTGGCAGCTTAGCCAAAGCTAACGAATATTTAGCCGAAATGAGCAATAAATAATAAAAATAAAGGCGCCGGGATAGCGCCTTTGCTTTTGTGCCTCGAAGCGATAATAACGCTTATATCAGTCGAATGACTTACCGCGACGACGCTCCACAATGCTCTGATTTAACACGGCAAGAAGACGCGCTGTGTCTTCCCAACCGATACAGGCATCGGTAATACTCTGGCCATAACATAAATCTTGGCCCTCAATAAGATCCTGACGACCTTCTACTAGATGGCTTTCAACCATCACGCCAAAAATTGCTCGATTCCCAGCGCCAACTTGTTCAGCCACATCCTGTGCCACCACCATTTGGCGCTGATACTGTTTACTGCTATTGGCATGACTGAAGTCGATCATTATGTTGTCTGCAAGCTTGGCTCTTTGCAGTTGTTCACTGATCTGAGCAACATGCGGAGCACTGTAGTTAGGCTCCCGGCCACCACGCAAAATAATATGGCAATCGGGATTGCCCTTAGTGGAGACGATGGCGGAATGACCAAACTTAGTGACCGACAGAAAGTGATGCGGTGCATTGGCGGCCCCAATAGCATCGATCGCCACTTTTATGGTACCGTCCGTGCCATTCTTAAAGCCCACGGGGCAAGACAACCCCGAAGCTAATTCACGGTGTACCTGGGACTCAGTAGTGCGCGCACCAATGGCTCCCCAGCACATGAGGTCCGCCACATATTGCGGCGTGATCATATCGAGAAACTCACCGGCGGTTGGCATACCACTATCGTTTAAATCCACCAATAACTTACGCGCGGTACGTAAGCCATCGTTGAGTTTAAAACTGTTATCCATATAGGGATCATTAATTAGTCCCTTCCAACCTACTGTGGTTCTTGGCTTTTCAAAATACACTCGCATCACAATTTCAAGTTGATCTTGATAACGCTCCCGCAGTGCAACGAGGCGCTGCCCATATTCCAGTGCGGCTTTGGGATCGTGAATAGAGCAAGGACCAATCACCACTAACAGGCGATCATCCTGTTTGGCGAGAATATTGTGTATGCTTTGACGCGCGTTAAACACAGTTGCAGAGGCTTTTTCAGAAGCAGGAAATCGTTCTAGAATCGCAATCGGTGGAAGTAACTCTTTTACTTCTTTAATGCGAACGTCATCGTTTTGGTAATACATCATTTACTGCTCCAACTCTGGTGTTTTAGGCTATTTTTTATCGCTGCAATACGGGATCTCAACTGCAATACTGAGTTCAATTTATCCAGTCTGCCACGTTAATGCAACCAAGTTGTCTCTATTTCAATAAATCAAATATAACTTATTGTTTTAATATATTTTTAAAAACAATAAATTCAAATATACGACTGTGTTCGCATGCTTATTAAACAAAATCGAATATGGCGGATAGAAATAATTGACGGGAATGTTCTACTAAAGTGAATGATGTCAGGCTTACAGGACAAGCGCTAGCCACAAAGAAAGCGCACTAGAGCAATTTTTTGCGGTAAGTTTCGTTCAACGAAACATAAAGCGACAGTGACTAATGCCGTTTCATCGCCTGTAATTTTGCCTGATAGCGGTGTTTATCCGTCTCATCAGCACTCAATGCCATGGCTTTTTCCATATTGAGCTTAGCGCGTTTTTCATCCCCTAACGCCCAGTACGTTTGGGAAAGGCCAAAGAAAAACTCATGGCGATAATCCGCCCGCGCAAGTGCCCTTTGATACCAAGCTAAGGCTTCATCATATTGATGCTCATCAAAGGCTTGCTGCGCCATATCATAGTAGTAATAGGGGTTACGAATTCGCGCCAACTCAAGCACTTTATGGACTTCTGCCCATTCATCTAACCGCCCTTGATCCCCTAAAATCACCGCTAAGTTATAGAGCGTTGTCATGTCATTCGGATCGAATTTAAGTGCGTAGCGATATACCTGTTCGGCGCGCTTTTCATCCCCTCTATGGCGGTAAATAACCGCCAACGTATTGAATGCCGGAACAAATTGCCCCCTTTTTAAACCTGCTTTAATCAGGGCATAGGCTCGGTCTAAATCACCATCCACTAGGGCTTCTGCGGCCATATTATTGTAAAACATGGTAATTAATGTCTGTCGATTGATTTGGGTTTTATCGTACCCGCGTAAAGCCCGTTCTGGCATAAAATCAACGAGTATGGCATGGGACGACACATACACAGTGTGCGTATTGGTGGGTGGCAGTAAGCGTAAATTGACATGACCATTGATTAAATAGAAATCCCCTTGTTTATCCCACACAGGTTCAATGGCAATATCTTGAAATTCGGTCTCAATGTTAAAAATATCCGCCAAGGCCGAGGTCATCACCACCAGCGACATGCAGTTACCCGCCCGCTGAGCGTAGGTTTCACTGGCTATTTGCGTCAGATTATCTTGATATCTAAACTCACGCTGGGTGCTGGTTTGATTGGCATTGATATAGTTGGCCAGCCATTCATGCGCGGTCAAAGTGTTACTGTGGGATAGGCTATATCGTTCGAATGCACGCCTCACTTCAACCACGGCATCCGGTGGTAAATAGAAAATGTCCTCTGCTGAAGGAATATCTGTCACTGGCGTGAAGAGACTATCGACGAACAAAGATTCGACCTCGTCGGCCTTTGGCATTTCAGGGCTTGAGCTACATGCCCACAATTGGCAAAGCAACACGCCATAAATGACACTCGAATAGACGGCTCGGAATAGTGTCGACATACATCCTCCAGACCATACGCTCTTCATTGAGCTTATAACAAATGGTCAAAAAGGCATTATAAAATGGTTACAAAAAGTGAATGTCGTTGAAAACCGTATGGCAAATAGTCGAACTAAGGGTCAAATCTCGCCCCACTTGCCTGTTTAAGCTCCACTATTTTTGAGGATTATCGACTTTAATATAGACTTCACGCTGCTGGTAATTGTAGGGACGATAGCTGTTTTCACCACAGGTATAATAACGGTAAGGCCGCATCTGTGGTACACAACCTATAGGCAATGCCTGCAGGATCTGAATTTGTTCCTGTCTTCTAAGTGACTCCTGCCACTCAAAATCCTTCAGCACTTGATCGCGCACGGCAAAAGCATCGAAATGTTCGCTAGAGCGCGTTACCACCACTTCACCGGCCAATACTGGCATACAAAAACAACCACCAACAAATACCGTAAGCCCCAACTGACGCACTTTGCCTGCAAATAAGCCCATAGGTCGCTCCTTAATGGGTAACAAAACAATCGCTTTCGAAGGATCAAAAAAGCAGAGCACTAGGCTCTGCTTTACTATCCCGCGATCTACACTGCGCATCAAGTCATATCAAGATGTTTTTAGCCCGCGCTTTTTACGGTCACAAACTCTGGGTAAGCGTCGATTCCGCAGTCAGAAGCGTCCATTCCGTTGTATTCCTCTTCCTCAGAAACGCGGATCCCCATGGTCATTTTGATCACAAACCATACGGCGAACGATGCACTGAATACCCAAGCAAAAATGATCGCAGCACCCGTTAACTGGGCCACAATAGTCGCGTCTGCATTCGATAAAGGCACACACATTAACCCGAGGAAACCCGCCACACCATGCACAGAAATGGCACCGACTGGATCATCGATCTTAATCCGATCTAAACCCACGATAGAGAACACGACTAAGCCACCAGCAACCACACCTATCACACCCGCCATCAACAGAGAAGGAGAGAGAGGATCGGCGGTAATCGCCACTAAGCCCGCCAGAATACCGTTGAGGATCATCGTTAAATCCGCTTTGCCCCAAATCATCTTACAGACGATAAGGGCTGAGATAGCGCCAAATGCCGCCGCGGTATTCGTGTTCACAAACACTTTAGCCACTGAACTGGCGTTCGCCGCATCGGACACCATAAGTTGCGAGCCACCGTTGAAACCAAACCAACCCATCCACAGAATGAACATCCCTAGGGTCGCCATTGGCAAGTTAGAGCCAGGAATAGGATTCACTTGACCATTCGGGCCATATTTCCCCTTACGAGCGCCGAGCAATAACACGCCTGCGATGGCCGCTGCGGCCCCAGTCATATGCACTATGCCACTGCCCGCAAAGTCCACAAAACCGAGCTTAGCGATAAAGCCTTGGCCCCAGGTCCAATAACCTTCTACTGGGTAGATAACCGCAGTCATCACCACAGAGAAGAACAGGAAAGCCCAGAGCTTCATCCGTTCGGCCACGGCGCCAGAAACGATTGACATCGCCGTTGCGACAAACACCACCTGGAAGAAGAAATCCGACTCTAACGCATGGCTTGCGTCGGAGGATTGTGAACCGATGAGTGTCCCGATAGAAGGCAACCATCCCCCCTCTGCATTATCGACGTACATAATGTTGTAGCCGACGAGCAAATACATCACACAGGCAATCGCATAGAGGACCACGTTTTTGGTTAAAATTTCAGTGGTATTTTTAGAGCGCACTAACCCCGCCTCTAACATGGCAAATCCTGCAGCCATCCACATCACCAATGCGCCCGAAATCAAAAAGTAAAAGGTATCGAGTGCAAAGCGCAGCTCAGAAACTGTCACACCTAATTTTGTTAATTCTTCCATCATCAGCCCCTTATAGCGCTTCAGTATCGAGTTCACCCGTACGAATACGGATAGCCTGTTCTAAGTCGACGACGAATATCTTACCGTCGCCAATTTTTCCCGTATGAGCCGCAGTGGTAATGGCTTCAATCAGCATGTCGAGATTTTCAGCTTTAGTGGCAATTTCAAGTTTGACTTTCGGCAAAAAATCCACTTGATATTCAGCGCCACGATACAGTTCTGTGTGCCCTTTCTGACGGCCAAAACCTTTAACTTCGGTCACTGTCATACCCTCAATACCAATTCCGGCAATAGCTTCACGGACATCATCCAATTTAAATGGCTTGATGATAGCGCTGACTAGTTTCATCCTGACCTCCAAAAAAACACGATTGTTATTAACTTGTATCAAAGGTAATTCAATCATTGGGCCAGAAATTCAATTGATTGATTAATAATAATTTTCACACAAACGCTCACAATGCTACGCTTAAAAATGCACCATATTTGTGCATATCACTGGGCGACGCACTCTTTTAGTGAGCAATTGAAGTGCAGCTTTTATTCGACCTTATGCCTATTGGTAACAGAACTGATTTGGGGTTTACTGGGGGAAGCGTAATCGAGATGAAATCTGAGCATCACAGCACAAGCTCTAAGATAAAAGCGAAGAACAACACTAAGACAATAATCAAGCGCAAAAGGAAGGCCCGATGTTAAAACCGGAAGAATGCACTCTCGTTATCGTCGATGTGCAGGGAAAACTTGCACAGATCATAGATAACAGTAACAAGCTGCACCAACAACTACAGACCTTAATCCAAGGTGCGCAGCTATTTGAAATCCCAATTTTATGGTTGGAGCAACTGCCCGATAAACTCGGAGCAACCAGTCCAGAGCTTCAAACCCTGCTGGAGAAAACCGGCTCACCCATAGCCAAGCAACATTTTAGCGGCTGGCACTGTGAAGAATTTGCACTGGCACTCACTAAGACCAATCGCAAGCACATCATACTGGCGGGCATTGAAACCCATGTGTGTGTTTACCAAACCTGTTGTGACCTTATAGAACAGCAATATTCGGTGCACTTAGTCGCAGATGGCGTCTCATCACGCAGTGCCGATAATAAACAACTGGGTATTCAGATGATGACGGCCAGAGGCGCCCTATTAACCAATGTGGAATCGCTGTTATTTGAATTACAACATCAAGCCCAAGGCGAGCGCTTTAGGGCATTATTAAAACTGATCAAATAGTCTCAAATTTATTTAGGGTCAAATAATTAAGGTCACATTATTTTGTGACCTTAATATTAAAAAATCGTTACAAACAATAAATTAGAAACGACCAGTCAAACCTAAACCAATAAATACACCATCAGCATCTGAATCTAATTCTCTAGCTAACTCAAAGTTTGCAGAGAAGCTATCAGACAGACGTAACCAATAAGCAGTTTTTAATACGAAAGTATCATCATGACCATCATCAGTATAACCTAGACCAACAGACCATGACTTAGTCACATACCAATCTGCACCTAAATTGAATGTGTCGTCAGAATCTTGATGTGTCCAGTTTGCGCTCAAATCCACACCTGTGGTTGATTGCAGTGCAATAAAGCTACGCACTTTTAAACCGTATGATTCTTCGATGCTATCGCTGCCATCGTTATAGAAAGCAGATACAGCAGAGCTATCGTTGAAGTAATAACCAACTTCTGCACCGTAAGTGTTCCAGTCAAAACTACCAATTTCAGAACGTTGATAGTTAGCTGCAATAAACCATTTAGAAGCAAATACATAAGTGCCATCAACACCAATGGTATCTAGATCTGATTCATCATAATTGCTGTAATTAGCACCAACATTAGACGTTTGAGCTAAAAATCCATTAAGCGCATAAGGACCTTTAGTTTGGTCTACAGGGCTAATGTAGAAACGATAATTCGCGTTCCACAGACCATCGCTGAATTCTTCAGAATTTGCGCTATATTTTAGACCTGCCTCGTGCTGATATGGGTTATCTTGTGCAGCAGCGGCATTAACACTTACAAAACCTAATAATATTGCTAGCGCGGTAATTTTTTTCATCAAAGTATTCCCTTATATGATTATAAGCTAGGAGTAAAAGATGAAGATAACGAAGAGACAATCTCAGTATTGCTGATTCCATTACCATTAATATCAATTTAAATTTGCATTTAAACTAATCTGCTCTCCTAGCGGCGCACACCTTAATCCAAAAAATATATAATTGAAATAAAAATTTAATGTTTACACTTTAATAAATGATATAAAAAAGCTCCCTATATAGGAGCTTTTCATTATTTTGAAGTCTACTTAAGTATTATTTATAAGTGGCTTCGCGTTTTTTCGCTTCTTCATCCCACTTAGGTAACATGTCTTTCTTGAATGCGTCTTTCTCTGCATTCATCTTATCCATATCCATACCTAATGCAGCCTGTGCCTTAGCTTTGGTAGAAATATCAGGTATAGCGACAGGATCTGTGATGCCTTTTTTCGCTAATAACTGTGCTAACTTAACCCGCGCATCGGCCGCTTTATCTACCGCGGTACCAAGAATACGCAGTGCTTCTTCGGGTGCATGGGCAGCAACGCCGTGGGAAGCAATAGCATAGTCCCAACGCCATTGTGAATGGCGGATGTCAGTCAAAATAGGCTTCATTTCTTCTTCAGTTGCACCCGCTTTCCAAGCGGCGGCGGCTTCAAAGTGTGCTTTCACTAATTGCGATTCGGCACGACCTTTCAACTCTTTCACTTTCGCCTTACGTTCATTAGTCAGATTGACTAAAAACTCTTTGCTTTGGCTGTGACAAGTTGCACAGGTTTCTTCGAAACGATCGAATGGGTTGCCCACTTTATGGTCAGTGTACTTACGACCCTTGTCGTTCGTCACTTTAGGCATATGACAGTCCACACAGCTCACATCGTTCTTACCATGGACACCTAGCTTCCATGTTTCATAGCCAGGATGTTGCGCCTTTAACATTGGGGTTTTAGACAGCGCATGAGTCCAATCGGAGAACTCGATACCATCGTAATAGACTTCCATTTGCTCAACAGTTGTGCCCATATCCCATGGGAATTTTACAAAGCCTTTTCTGTCTTCTTTTTTCTCGAAATAATATTCAACGTGGCACTGACCACACACCATAGATTGTTTATCTTTCTTCGATGCTTTATCGAATGGCGTGCCTAGAGCTTCCATACCACGTTCGGCAAAGGGGCGAGAGATGCGCAATTTTGGCGTGCCCTTTTCATGACAGTCGCCACAGCCTATGGTATTGACGACTTCTGGGCCGCCCTTGGCCCATTTACCTTTAAAGTAGCCATCTTCACCTTGCTCTTCAATTAAGCGAGGTACGTCAGGGCTCTTACAGCTCCAACATGCCATTGGCATTGGGCCATCTTCCGCGTTGGCTGGTGCACCAGTACGCAGGGTATTACGCACATCTGTCACGGCATACATATGGCCGCGAGGTGCATTGTAATCTTTAGCAAAACCATAACCTGCCCACAGCACGACTAGACTAGGATCACCACCTAACGCATCGGTGATCTCTTCACTTTTGGCGGTGTCATGCCAACTGTTATATTGATTGGCAAATTTATCTTTATAAACTTCATTGCGAGGTTCGGTTTTATCACTCGCCATTGCGCCCGCCGCCATGAAGCTGGCGGCAACCAATGCACTCAGTGCAAAGGACTTACCTGTCATCTTCTTCATCATCTCATCTCCGTGTTACATTATTTTAGTGAATCACGACATCTCCAAGGCCAAAGTTAGTGGCTTAATACCTCTAAAAATATACCTCTTAGTGGGTATCTGGCGCGAAGTTTGCGCTAGATCAAAATGTAATAGTGTTGTTGTTCACACTTTTGTGCTTTTGTTAATGTAGTACATTATTTTCTAATGTAAAAAGCACAGCTAAAGTGCCACAAGTGAATGATCATCAACTGGATACTAGACACATGAAACAAGGCAGCCTCACCTCTAAAATACTAGGATTAATGTTAGTATTGATTTTGCTTTCTAGTAGCCTTGCCATCTTCGCAATCATCAATTTGTCTTACAGTTTAGGCGATGCTAAAGCCATTAACGCATCGGGTTCACTGCGGATGCAAAGTTATCGGCTGATGTTTTATGCGAATTCTGGCAGTGAGGATGCACAGGAAAAAATCGTCGAATTTGAAGCAACGCTGCACTCAGAGGAACTGCAACCCTCCACGGGTTGGTTCAGCCCCAAAAAGATAGCCGACCAATATCAACTCGTCATAGATAAATGGCTAGTGATGAAATACTACATTGAGCAGGAAAACTCCCGAGACTACACGGCTTCCCTAAAGGATTTTGTCGATACCATAGACTTACTGGTACTAGAGATGGAGCACCATGCCGCCTTTAAACTGCGACTACTGGCCGCCAGTCAGATTTTTGGTTTAGGGCTGATGCTCGTCATCGCTTTTCTGGCGGTGCGTTTTACCAAACGCAAAGTGGTGGTGCCGTTACAGAAATTAATGGAATCGGCCAATACGATTTCTAAGGGCAATTTCGAGATTGAAATGCCCGAGACCGAATATATAGAACTCACCGCATTAACCCACGCATTGCAAAAAACGGCCAAGGAGTTGGCGACCCTATACGGTAACTTAGAGTCCCAGGTCACTGAAAAAACCTTAGCACTGACGAGGGCAAATAACGAGCTGGCCTTCTTATATGATAACCTGTTGACATTAAACGAAAATAAACTCGACTACAAGGCATTAAAAGCCGTACTAAATCAATTAAAAGACTATGAGTCGCTCGATTACCTTAGGCTTATTATCCAATACCCAGAGCAGGAGTTAGAGATTGTTCAGGCTGATGGGGGTTGGCCGAGTGACCCCATAAATAGTACCCGCTTCCAGCTACAATTTGAGCAAGCGGATCTTGGCTACTTAGAACTGATCTCGGCACAGGAACCCAATACCGCACTGTTTAAAAATTTTGCCATTATGCTCACCCGCTCCATAGTGATCCACAACGCGACGGAGCAGCGACAGCAACTGGCACTGATGGAAGAGCGCGGAGTGATAGCACGGGAGCTACACGATTCCCTAGGTCAAGTCTTATCCTTCCTTAAAATTCAAATTAGCTTACTGCGCAAAAACTTAGATTACAGTTGCCGTAGCCCTGCGGTTGAAAATCAATTAACGGAAATCAATGAAGGCGTGAGCACTGCGTATGTGCAGCTAAGGGAACTGCTATCGACCTTTAGATTAACGATTAAAGAACCGAATTTGAAAAATGCACTCGAGGCGATGCTAGAGCAACTCAGAACCAAAACTGACATACAAATCAACTTAGATTACAAACTTGCCCCCCAATGGCTCGAAGCTAAACAACATATCCATATTCTGCAGATCACCCGTGAAGCGACGCTAAATGCGATCAAGCATGCGAATGCAAGCCTCATTAATATCCGCTGCTATAAGGATGACAAGGGAATGGTCAATATCAGTGTCAGCGATAACGGGATTGGGATTGGATACTTAAAAGAGCGCGACCAACACTTTGGCATAGGGATCATGCACGAACGAGCCAGCAAGTTAGCGGGTTATGTTGTATTTAGTAGTAATAGTAAGTCCCCTGTCGGTAGCCAGACAGCGGCAGCACAGCAAACACTGATAAGCCAAACACAAAGTGGTACTCTCACTACCACGACCGACAGCGAACCAAGTCTCCCACAAGGAACAAAAGTCACGCTGATTTTTCCTTCTCAACAGGAGCCTGCAAATGGGTAAACCTTATTCCGTACTTGTGGTCGATGATCATCCTCTCCTACGCAAGGGCATCTGCCAACTGATCGCCTCAGATCCTGACTTTAGCCTCTTTGGTGAAGCGGGCTGTGGCTTAGATGCCCTAAGTGCAGTCGCTACGGATGAGCCCGATATCATCTTGCTCGATCTGAATATGAAAGGTATGACGGGTCTGGATACACTCAACGCCATGCGCCAAGAGGGCGTGACCTCTCGCATAGTGATCCTTACGGTTTCCGATGCAAAACAGGATGTTATCCGTCTGCTACGTGCGGGTGCTGACGGCTATTTACTCAAAGATACCGAGCCCGATTTACTGCTTGATAAACTCAAAAATGCCATGTTAGGCCATAGAGTCATCAGCGATGAAGTCGAAGAGTATCTCTATGAACTCAAAGATGCGGCCGACGAGCAAGAATGGCTGTCGAGTCTCACCCCGAGGGAGCTACAAATTTTGCAACAGTTGGCAGAAGGGCTAAGCAACCGTATGATTTCAGAGCATTTACATATCAGTGAAGGCACGGTCAAAGTACATGTCAAAAACCTACTGCGTAAGGCAAATGCCAAGTCGAGAACCGAAATGGCGGTAAGATATCTCAATCATTAAGCCAAATGCACGGTAGAAACAATAAAGGCAATCATTTGATTGCCTTTATTGTTTCTCTGCTGAGCCTGCAAAGGAAAATGGGGTCCCCCCCTAACTGCCCTTTTGCACAAACTCATACCAGCTTAATAGGGCCTGTTCGAAATCCTCTAGGCCACAATAGGCCTCTGACTCCGCATCATAGAGCGACATATCCTCTTCCAATTCATACTCTTGTTCAAAACCTAAAGTATTGGCAAAGACTCGCGCCTGCTCACGCTCTAACTCTAAGGTAAAATCATTGCCAACGAGGCGCCATGAGGTGAGTTTATCTGCCTGAATATCTTTTATGACATCCAACACTTGCTGAACTTTGGCTAACACTGGCCCTAGCTCTTCAGAAAACCACTGGCCTAGCACTTCATGATCCATGCTAAAGGTGGCTAAATAAGTGCCAGTCAAACTGTTACGCCTAAATTCATATTCCATTTTATTGTCTCTTTGCTCTAAGCCTACTGATGCTAATTTTAACCTATCCTTGGCGAAGTTGCTTGCCTCACTCAGCGCCGCCGATTTATGGCGATTGACTTTGACCTCATATCCGTTAAGCATCAGTACTGACTTCATTTTCACAGAAAAATCAGTTAGCTTGAATGCATAGTTGAGTAAGAGAATGGAACACAATAATGCACGATGGATTTATCTATAGCTTAGTGCTGAGTGGCGATCAAGCGGGCTCCACCTTAAGCCCGGCACAAATTGAAACCTGGGATCCCAATAACGGTTTGCTCTGGGTACACCTGCGTTATCGCCATAAAAAAGCCCGTCATTGGGTACTCAATAGTGGACTAAATAGAGTCGAAACCGACGCCCTCCTAGCCCAAGACACTCGACCAAGGGCTGTCATCGCCGGTGAAGGGGTATTGTTGGCACTGCGCGGAGTCAACCTCAACCCCAACTCAGCCCCCGAAGACATGGTTGCGATCCGTATTTACGCCGATAACCAAAGAATTATTTCGACCTGTGATCGCGAGCTACAGTCGGCCAAAGATGTGGCAGAACTCATCATAGAGGGAACAGGGCCGACAACGACTGGGGACTTTATCGTCGCTATATGTGAAAAGCTGACCACTCACAAGGTGGAATTTATTGACAAGCTAGAAGAGCAACTATCTGAATTAGAAGAGTTAGTTGTCTCTGGCAATGTCAAAGATCTCAGGACAGATATCGCCGAGTTGCGCCGCCAAACTGTTGCGCTGCGCCGCTATTTAGCGCCACAAAAAGAAGCCTTCTCTAAGCTCCTCAGCGATCAATTTATATTATTTAACGAGCCGGAGCGGCTGAAAATGCGGGAAACCACAGACAAGCTTGTGCGGACGCTTGAAGATCTCGATGCCCTGCGCGATAGGGCGAATGTGACCCAAGAGGAGTTACTCAGCCAGCAGTCGGAGCAACTCAATAAACGCTTATATTTCCTATCATTAGTATCGGCTATCTTCTTACCTTTGGGGTTTTTAACTGGTTTACTCGGTGTCAATATTGGCGGCATACCGGGGGCAGACAACACTTGGGCCTTTGCCACTTTCTGCGGCATTTTAATTTCGCTGGTTGCGCTGCAAATGGCACTATTCTATCGATTCAAGTGGCTGTGAACTGAAATAAAAAACGCCAATCTCGAGGGATTGGCGTGATTGTTTTCGGTGGCAATTACCCTGTGGGTAATTCAAACAGCTTTGTCATCACCTTATAGAGTTCTGTCCCTTGATGTACCGAGGCCGAAGCAAAGTGTAAAATCGGCACGCAGTCCTGTGGCAAACTGACTGTCTTTAGCTCATCCACCGTACCGTATAGATCCAGTCGCAGCAAATTCACTAAGGGCTGTCCCGCGACTAATGATTCCCCCACGGGCGCGAGGTATTCCACTAAACCTGAGCTTGGCGCGTGATACTTTTTATAGTCTTTCAGGTAACAACCAAAGCGTTGCATTTTAGCGGGCGCAACGGTTTCAGCGATCACGCCTCTGTGGCTTAAATACGCCATAATCCCTTGGGCATCAACCAGCGCATCCTCAAGACAGACTCGCTCTTGGCTCGCCAGTTCTAAGGTAAAGGCCGAGACAGCAATGTTAAGATCCCGCCCCTGCGTTTTTGCAACATCACTCAATTGCCACCAAGGACAAAACGCCGCCTCATCCATAGCGCCCCCAAAACTATTGGGGATAACTAAGGTGTAAGGGATAGAGAAAAACTGGGCTGCAGCCAAGTCATACTCTGGGCAATACAAATGCTTGCAGGACTTAGGACCCGTATGCAGATCGAGCACTATATCGGCTTTGTGAGCCATAGCCTGCAGATTAACCGCTAGCCTATGCCCCGTCGTTATCCCCCAATCAGTGTGCAATTTCTGCTGACAGGCCTCAACCAGAGTGCTGCGATAGGCTTGGATAAGTTCGCTATCACTGAGTTTGGCATGTTGGCTATACCAAGTGGGTAAATCGATGGCATGGTTCAGGTATTCACGGTTCCAATTCGCTCCCGTAATAGGATCGAAACGCCCTAGAGTAAACTCACCGCTTTTTTGGTTGATGCCTAATGGATTGGCGAGTGGCACTAAGGTGATCTCACCGCGGATATCACAACGTTCAAGTTGCTTCATCAATTGATAAATCACCGCATTACCTTGCACTTCAGCACCGTGAACATTGGCCTGAATATACACTTTAGGGCCAGTCGCCTTACCGTCGCTCGGCTTAAAATGGTAAATAGGTAATGTCAGAGCCTGCCCAGCGGCAAGCTCACCGATTTGCAAAGACGATTTTGTCGGCAGCATATTAGACGCCTTCAAACAGATTTTCGTGCAGTGCTTTAACCACCTGCGCCGCTTCCGCTTCGGCCACTAACACACATAAATTATGTGGGCTGGCACCTTGGCAAATCATCCGCACATTGTGGGGCTCTAGCACTTCAAACACTCGGCGACAAATACCCGGCGTGGTCGCAATTCGGTTACCGATAATAGCCACTAAGGCTAAGCCATCCTCGACCCGTACACGGCAATGTTGTGATAACTCTTGCAACAATACCTCACTCAACAGGCCTTGACCGCTGGAATCCGAGCCGGTTTTATCGAGTGTGAGTGATACGTTCACTTCAGAGGTGGTAATTAAATCCACACTGATCTTATGCCTTGCCAAGGTTGCAAAGGTCTCGGCCAAAAAACCCTGAGCATGCAGCATTTGTAGGCTGTGGAGATTTAGCAGGGTTTGATCGCGGCGCAGTGCTACGGCGCGGAAAACGGGCGCATCTTCCACTTGGTGACGGATCCAAGTGCCCCCCTTTTCAGGCTCTTTGCTCGAACCCACAAACACTTGGATTTGCTGACGAACGGCGGGAAGAATCGTCGCCGGATGCAATACCTTGGCACCAAAGGTCGCCATCTCGGCGGCTTCATTGAAACTGATTTCGGCAATAGGGTGCGCATTAGGTGCAAGGCGGGGATCGGTAGTATAAATGCCTGCCACATCGGTCCAAATCTCTACCGCTGAAGCATTTAAGGCTTCCGCTAATAACGCAGCAGAATAGTCGCTACCACCGCGGCCAAGTGTAGTGGTTTGCCCTGCTTCATCTGCACCAATAAAACCTTGGGTCACAATCACTTGTTCAGATAAAAGTGGTAGTAAGTGCTCACGGGAAAGCAAAGCAATCTGTTCAACCTGAGGCTCAGCACGGCCAAAGTGGCTATCGGTACGCAGCACACGGCGCACATCAAATGCACTCGAATTCGCGCCTTTTTCACGCAGTACCGCCGCAAATAACGCGGAGGAGCATTGCTCGCCGAGGGACAGTAATTCATCCATAGTGGCTTTGCTGCGCGTTGAGGCTAAAGCTTCGCTCAATACCGCCATGCGACTTAACAGCTTATCCAACGCGGCAGCAACATCGTTGGGACGACCGAGTTTATCTAAGATAGCGTATTGAATTTGAGCAATTTGTTTTAATCGCTGCAAACGACCATCGTCGTTAATCGACTCTTGGGTGAGTTCAACCAGTAGGTTGGTCACGCCGCTCGAGGCGCTGACTGCCACTAAACGGCAAGCGGCATTAGCCAGCACAATATCGGCGCAGCGATTCATCGCACCGTAATCGGCAACCGAGGTACCACCAAATTTTGCGACAACGAGGGACATTAGCGCACCTCCGTGAAACACGTAGGGCAAGGAATAAACGCAGCTTGAATAAGATATTGATTAACTAACATGATCACACTCCGAACTAACTTCGTTCGAAGAGCCTGGTGCTCAATGATAACGCACCCCAATAGAAGGGAAACAGCAATCGTCACCAGAAGCTCTCCACCAATTACAGGTGACAATCGTTAGGATTCAGCCTAAGCGACCGACATAAACATGCAGCAACCATATCTATGCCTCGGCGTTAATCTCCCTCATCAGTCATCGCTGGAGTTTGTGCTCCTCTGACCGACTACCTAGTTAACGCTCCTCTTCTGTTCCTTTCCGCCGGAAAGGGACGAAAAAAGTAGCAATAAACCCCTAATGAAGTCAATGCTAATTTCATAACAAATGAATAATTTAAATAAAATCGCTTAAAAATAGATGATTATGCGTCTAAATCCGGTAATTCATACACAAGCTGCACATAATCACTAAATTTACCTAAACAAACCTCATCCCGCTCTACCAGAGTGCAAGGTACTAAGCTCACTTCACCTTGCTCCACCATATAAATGGCGTACTGATTAAATTTTTTACCCAGTTGCAGCGCCATCGTTCTATCGATAAATACGGCCCAACTTTTTTCCATATGGGATAAATCCGGCGCCGCGCCGACCAAGGCACGGTATGGACCGCCCAATAATTCAATTTCACGGAGAAGTTGGCGATCGAGTAAACGGTTTTGACTGGGAGAAAGCAGCTTTGAAGCGGGATTATGGGCGGTAATAACAGCAAAGGAAAAATCGCAGGATAGTGCTTGAGTAAGCAAAAACAACGGCGTTTGATAACACTGCCACAAATCTTGAGTCGTATTGTCCATTGGTTGTCTAATCGAAAAATGAACCCGCGTTAGTGTAGCAGAGTGAGAATAAAAACCAAATAGGCGTGAACTAGCTCACAAGAATCAAAAATACATTAGCTATACTAATCAATGACTAAAGTAAATATCATGGTAAATCTTGGCTTCACCTTGAATTTTGTTAACATTTCATTTGTTAACAAATGCCTAAAACGAGTACAATGAAGTCACTGGCCTAGTTGGGCAAAAAGCCAAGATGCTTAGTGTTCAATATAGTTTGTTACATTTATCTGCAGAGATAACATAGGCTGGCCAGACATCTGTTTAAAATGTGTTCTACATTTGATTTATCATTTAAACATTTAAAAAAAACAATAGTTAAGGAACTATTTCTAACTATTGCTTATCGAAGTTGATACTGGTTACGTTTAATCGCATTACACTTTAAACGTGCACTTTTATATACATCCTGACATGTCGCCGTAAAGATCTTTCCTTTAGAAGCACAGAGCAGTCCGAGAAAGTATCAACATTTTTATGAATATAAGCGTCCGATGTAAGTGGTGCTTATGGTTAGAATAAAATTGGTTAAAATTTAGGTAAATAACATGCAAAATCCGCACATTCTGATCGTTGAAGATGAAGCCGTTACCCGTAACACGCTGAGAAGTATTTTCGAGGCAGAAGGGTATGTGGTAACTGAGGCCAATGATGGCGCAGAAATGCATAAGGCTATGCAGGAAAACAAAATTAACTTGGTGGTTATGGATATTAACTTACCAGGTAAAAACGGTCTGTTGTTGGCACGTGAACTGCGTGAAATCAACAATATCGGTCTTATCTTCCTGACGGGCCGTGACAACGAAGTCGACAAGATTCTTGGACTTGAAATTGGCGCGGACGATTATATTACCAAGCCGTTCAACCCACGTGAATTAACGATCCGTGCTCGCAACCTTCTGACTCGCGTCAACAGCGCTGGCAACGAAGTCGAAGAAAAAAGCTCTGTCGAATACTATCGTTTCAACGATTGGAGCCTAGAGATCAACAGTCGTTCACTGGTGAGCCCACAGGGTGAATCCTACAAACTGCCACGTAGCGAATTCCGCGCTATGCTGCACTTTGTTGAAAACCCAGGCAAAATCCTAACTCGTGCCGATCTGCTGATGAAAATGACTGGCCGTGAGTTAAAGCCACACGATCGTACCGTTGACGTGACTATTCGTCGTATCCGTAAGCACTTCGAAAGCTTGCCAGATACGCCAGAAATCATCGCGACTATCCACGGTGAAGGCTACCGTTTCTGCGGTAACTTAGAAGACTAATCTTCTATTACCCGATCCCATGCAATAAAAACCAGATCCGAGGATCTGGTTTTTTTATGCCTATTACTTAGCGCTCTTAAGCTGTCGAACGAGGAAATCCGCTAATGAGCAGTATAAGTGATTACGCACTTTCTCGCCGCGCATCGAATGTTTAGATCCCGGATAGTCGATCATCTGGAACAGTTTGCCTTCGTCCTGCAGCGCCTTATAAACCCGAGTACTGTTTTCAAACAAGACATTATCGTCGGCCATACCGTGATACATCAACAGACCCGCTTGATAGTTTTTCACATAAGGGAACACGCTGCTGGCTTCATAACCCTGTTCATTACCTTCGGGGTGACCTAAGTAACGCTCAGTATAATGGGTGTCATACAAGCGCCAGTCGGTCACAGGTGCGCCCGAAATCGCGGCTTTAAAGTAATCTGGTGCCTTAAATAGACTCATTAACGCCATATAACCGCCGTAGCTATGGCCGTAAATCGCCACATTATCGGCATCGACAAAGGGCAAACTGCGTAAATACTCCACCCCCACTTTTTGATCATTCACTTCCGCTTCGCCCAAATGGCGGTAAATCACCTGCTCAAACCGAGTACCTCGATGAGCGCTGCCGCGGTTATCTAATTGGAATACTACATAGCCTTGTTGCACCAGATACTGGGTAAAATAATCCTGCTCGCTCCAGCTATTGGTCACCAACTGCGCATGTGGGCCGCCATAAACCCGTACTACGACAGGATATTTCTTGCTCGCATCGAAGGGCACAGGTTTGAATAAACGAGTTTGCAGCACTTGGCCATCTTCGGCTTTCAGTTCACCAAATTCGGGAATTTGCCACAGACCCGCATAGTCGTACAGAGGATGACCTTGCTTGACTGCATTTTGCTCGACCCAAGCCAGTTGTTGGCCCTTGTCACCGTGCAAACTGATTTGCGGTGGCTGAGATAAGCTGTTGAAATAATCGAGATACACACTCTGATTATCGGCGAAAACGGGATCGTGCATCCCCGCTTGCTTGCTCACGCGCTCAACCTTGCCGCCCGCTAATGGCACGCGATAAAGCTGTTTCTCGATTGGCGTGTCTTTGCGACCAGTGAAATACACCCAGCCTGCGGTTTCATCTATGTACTCCAACGCATCGACGGCCCACTCGCCCTGAGTCAATTGCGTTTTAAGTTTGCCTTTTAAGTCAAACAGATACAGATGATTAAAACCATCACGCTCAGACGCCCAAATAAACGCCGACTGCTGCTTTAAAAAATGCAGATCGTTATTGAGATTTACCCAAGCATCGCTGCGTTCTTTCACTAAGGTTTTTGGTTTAGTCAGCGCATCTAACGCCACTAACTGTAAATCGAGCTGATGCTGATCGCGGCTCTGCCACTGGAACGACAGGTGTTTGCTACCCGGCAGCCAATCGACGCGCGGCAGGTAAATATCCTTATTTTTATCATCACTTAAGGTTACCCAATTGATGACCTTATCTTTTAGCGTGACCACAGCTAATGCGATGTCGACATTGTTCTTACCTGCGGCAGGATAACGCTGCTCAGTAAGCTTTATACCATCGGCATAGATCTCGTTGCGCGTCACTTGCTCAACCGCAGACTCATCGATACGGGTGAAGGCGATGGCCGATTCATCGGGCGCCCACCAGTAACCTGTCATGCGATCCATTTCTTCCTGAGCGACAAACTCGGCCATGGCATTTTTAATCGCCCCGCCACCATCGGTCGTCATGGCCTCAAGTTTTTTGCTCGTCAGATCTAACACATACAGGTTTTGATCCCGCACGAAAGACACAAAATGTCCCTTGGGCGATAGACGTGCATCTGTGGCAAAGCCTTCGCCAATCGGCAGTTGGGTCACGCTATTGTCGGCCAGGGAAAAGTAATACAGATTGCCAGAGGCCGGGATTAATAGCGCTTGGCTATCATCGGCCCAGAAGTACTCCATAATGCCTTCGCCATAAATACGTTGGCGCTCGCGGCGGGCTTTTTCTTCATCGGATAATTCATTGGTCGCGAGTTTATCGGCATTTAATAGCAGGCTCGACTCACCGGTTTTGACATCCATCTGCCAGAGATCATAAAAACTTTGATTATCTTTACGGCCAGCAAGATAGGTAACCCGCTGGCCATCGGGGGACAATTTCAAACCACGGGGACTGGTGCCCGCTAAGGCAGGCGAGGCATTCATTCGCTCAATCGTCAGTGGCTGTTTGCCACCTACCATTGCCAAAGCTGGGGTCGTTGCTGAAATCATAGCTGTCGAAATCATGGCCATTTGGCTCGCTATCAGTAAGGGAACGGCGCGCACCTTAAGCGAGCGCGCAGGGAACCAAGTTAACCTATTTTTAATCATTATTATTCCTTGGAAATATATTCGCCTTAGGCTGGCGATTAAAAAACTGCCGCCATTGTGCCAGAGGCGCGCTACAAATAGAAAGCGCATGCAATATGCCGATACAAATTAGGATCATCCCGTAGGCTCAGTCCAAATAATCCCTAAAAGCCTTAATATTCGCTAAAAGCATCAGCAACATCGCTGAAATTGTCGACTAACTGAGTTATCATTCGCGGCAAATAACGAAATTGACCTCATTGTTGAACCCCTAAAGGACATAACATGCAGACTCTGGCCCAGCACCTGACCTCACAGGCAGTGAACGACTCCCTCTCCCACTTGATTTTAACCTTAGCCGACACCTCAAAAGCCATTAGCCATGCCGTACGTCACGGTGCGCTTGCAGGCGTGTTAGGCGCGACTGAGCAGGAAAACGTCCAAGGTGAAACCCAGAAGAAACTGGATATCATCACCAATGACATGCTCAAAGATGCATTAAAAGCCGACGGTACAGTACGCGGTTTGGCATCGGAAGAAGAAGATCATGTAGTTGAAGTCAGCCAAAATGGCCAATATCTAGTGTGTTTCGACCCGCTCGATGGCTCATCTAATATTGATATCAACTCGTTAGTCGGCACGATTTTCTCTATATTACCAGCAGCAAAGGGGCCCGCCCCTGCTGGCGAGTTGACTGAAACTAGCTTTTTACAATCTGGCCGTGCGCAATTAGCAGCAGGTTATGTACTCTATGGTCCATCGACCATGCTGGCATTAACCACAGGTAAAGGTGTGCAACTGTTTACTTTGCACCCAGAAACCAATGAGTTTTTACTGACCAACGCCGCCATGAGCATTAGCCCTGACACTCAAGAGTTTGCCATTAACATGTCGAACCAACGTTTTTGGGAAGCGCCAATGCAGACCTATATTGCCGATTTACTGCTCGGTAAAATTGGCCCACGCGAAAAATCATTCAACATGCGCTGGATCGCGGCCATGGTCGGCGATGTACACCGCGTGCTTTCACGCGGCGGTATTTTCACCTACCCAACCGACAATAAAGATCCGAAAAAACCGTACAAGCTGCGCTTAATGTACGAAGCCAACCCAATGGCTTTCTTAGTCGAGCAAGCCGGAGGTAAAGCTTCTACGGGTTATGAAACCATTTTAGATATTCAACCAACACAAATTCACCAACGGGTTGCGGTGATTTTAGGTAGCGCCAATGAAGTAGACGCTTGCCTTAGCTACCATGGTATCGATTACAGCGAAGAACCTGATTTAGAGTAAGCTGAATCGCTTAGATTCTGGTTTTGCTGATAAAAGCCACTGATTACAGTGGCTTTTTTGTTGTCGCAGAATGCGACATTTGGGTTTTATACGGCTTTACCGCCGGAGTAATTGCGGCCTTACGGCCGAGGTAAACCAAAGTCGTGGGGCTTCACCCCACACCCGACCAAGGAGGACTGCTCGTCCTATCAAAAACGTCCATGTTAAATAGCCAGCTCGATATCCCTATCTCGCGCTCAAAGCGGCCGCTGGCCTTCGCCCTTGGAGGCTCCATGACGTCCCCAACGGAGTTGAAAGCCCCTTGTGCTCATTGCCAAATTTGCTACCGCTTCCGAAGGATGCGTCCCTGCACCTGCGAAAGCTAGCTTGCCATCCATGGCAAGACTCACGCAATTTGTCTATTCGCCCTGCGGCAACTCCGAGGGGAGGGTGAACACCTGTCGCTACTGTATGGGCTGTAAATTGAGAAGTAATTGTTCCTGTCCGATCTTTCATCCATGACCGGGCTCACGCAATTTATTCCAACGCCCCGCGGCAACTTCGCAGGGAATGGGTATCATCTGTACAATTGTATGAACTTAGGTTGAGAAAGCCAATTATTCTTAAAATTAAATAAAAATGTATTTAATCAATTGGATAAAATACTACCTACTTAACTTTTTCGACTTTTTGAGCTCTCTGTGGAAGAGGGCAAACTATTTACATTTTTCTGAGGAGAATTTGATGTAAGACGATAGTTTTGCATCCATAAAGGTAAGCCTCTAACTACTTGAGCAGAGTTACTTTTAATCATTTTGCTTGTCCTTATGTTCTTGTAAAATATCTTGAAGCTCTGCATCAAGAATAAATTCACTCTCTAAGTATGATAATGGAACTAAAGGGATTCTTAGTTCTGCTGTTTCTCTTTTCCAGTCAGCAAGATGACCCGCAGATTTGCGAATAAGCTTCCTTCCATTACCTAACTTCATTGAGAATAGGTCAATAAATTTTCTTGGTCCAACCCCTGCAAACGGATAAAAGTGCACGGTAGTGTTCAAATTTCTGTGTCATTTCTTTAAGCTATACCAAAAAGAGATGATTTATGACCACACCTACTTTTGATATCAATGCTGCCATTCAAGCGCTACGTGAAGGAAAAGACCTCACAGGCAAGGATGGCATCTTAACCCCTTTGATTAAGCAACTCACTGA
>Ga0210009_1000387_pt1 | contig 51104 bp, 44 predicted proteins | sample CryGeyCG2114_065_FD_185457 | JGI IMG/M metagenome (GOLD analysis project Ga0210009, IMG submission 185457) | Groundwater microbial communities from aquifer - Crystal Geyser CG12_big_fil_rev_8/21/14_0.65 (SPAdes) (version 2) | ecosystem: Environmental > Aquatic > Deep subsurface > Groundwater ...
TCAGTGAGTTGCTTAATCAAAGGGGTTAAGATGCCATCCTTGCCTGTGAGGTCTTTTCCTTCACGTAGCGCTTGAATGGCAGCATTGATATCAAAAGTAGGTGTGGTCATAAATCATCTCTTTTTGGTATAGCTTAAAGAAATGACACAGAAATTTGAACACTACCTTGTTTACGCATGGATGGTGCAGGGAGCACAATAATAGCGGGATAGCTTAACAGAGAACAGAAGGGCGTGATCTTAGGATCGCGCCCTTTCTTTTATGGGGATTGGTGACTTGGTTTGACTATTGAGACTGAGCCTTTTCGGTAGTCAGTCGCTTAATGGCACTTGCCTGAGCTACAGCCGCTTTGCGTACCACAACCGCCAAATTTCCCCTGCGCTGTAGGCGCTTCATGCCATTCTGGTTCAGGGAAGATTGGCCACTCAATTTTTTGAATTTTTTTGCCGAGCATCCAAATATGACCACTGTATTGGTTGATACCGTCGGTACTAAATTCAAATAAATATTTAGCTTTCCAGCATATTCCTGTCGTCCCGCCAAGGCTTGGACGGGCGGTTTCCATGGCAATCGCTAGGAGCTGAACTTTTTGCCGACAACATTCTTTCTCGGCAAAAATACGGCTTAATTCTGCCATTTGTCTTAGTTGCCAAAAGAATGCGGCAATCACGACCAATGCAATAATTAACAGTAAATCTGACATCATTTGCTTGCCGCCTTAAACAAACCACCTATGGCCTGTGATAGTTGAACGCTACGATTGGGATTTCTTAATTCACCTAGTAATTGATTGCGTAAACTAGGGATAGCCACAATATCAGCAAAGACCTGATTAAAAAAGGCTTGGGGTTGAAGGGCTAGTGCTTCTAAGTAAATACTGCGACTCACCTCTTGCTTTAGTACTGTCCAATTACGTCCTGCGATACTGAGCAGGCTATTGGCATCTAGCTGTGATGCTAGATGCAAATGAATAAATGCCTTTTGGCTTAACTCGTTATTGGAGGCTAATGCGCGCAGAAAATAGGTTTTGTATTCAACTGGGGCCAAGGTGAACTTGTCAAAAATTTTGTTGGCAAGTGCTGGGCTTAAATGCACATGCTCTAAACATTGGCAAAGGGCGATTTGCACTTCCATTGCTGCCGTATCAAAACTGGCAATAATGTGTGCCTCATGGTCTTGCTCGTTAACTCGCACGCATACATCGGCAATTCCTTGCATTCCTACCTGTTGCCATTGGCTGGGAGCGATTTGACCAGCAAGGTATTGCATTGCAAATTCATACTGTGTTGATGCCCTTTGTCCTAATTGCTTACGTACTAATGCATTGAATACCGCTAATTTTTCTTGGCTTGGTTTAAAGCTAAAAGGGTTGTTGGCTAAGCGTTCTTGCTGCTCATCACTCAGTGGTTGGGTGGGATCTTGCCCTAGGGCCGATAACACCATTTCGATAAATTGTGACCGTGGCGCGGGCGACAGTAATCCTTGTTCATCTAACGCCAGTTTTAGGAACCAGATAAAATGCTGCTGGCTCGCATCCCAAAATACAATGGCAAATTGTGCATGTCCCTGTATTGGATAAGGATAGGGAGTTGCAAGGGATTCGATTTGATGAAACGCCAGCAGATCAATATGCTGCACCCTGCGGCCTAGGTCATATACTTGAAACTGGGTTTTGGCTGTGGTTAAAAATTGGCTAAGAGTAGTAATTTCAGTCATTTGGCTACAATATCATCAAAAAGGCTCAATAAATGGGTGACATTATAGGGGGAAGTGCGTCTGGATGGTATGATTGCCGGACTTTAATCGGCCGAATGAGTGTGCGGGCATCTTGGGGATGTCGCTATCCCGCGCTAAATGTCAGTGGATTTGAAATCAATGTTATATAGCCAAACGCGAACAAAACTAGCGCAAATATCCGATTGCTTACGTCAAGCAGGGTTATGGTCAACCACAGCACCCTCCGCGCAGGCTATGGCAAGCACAGCCCCTTTTGCCTGTGATCTTATGCCCTTGGAGCAATGGTTACAGTTTATTTTTATCCCCCGCATGCAAGCGCTGATTGACGCCGGGCAGCCATTACCCTCGCAAATTGCTATTGCTCCAATGGCACAGCATGTGTGGCAAAACATGGGCCAATTACAGTTGTTAATTGGTGTCTTAAACGAATTGGATATGTTGTTAAATGAACCAAGATGATGCATGGCTGGAGATGCCCGATGCTGCACTAGACCCAGCCACCCAAGGTGACTGTGATGAGCAAGCGCCGGAGTTGACTATTTTATTTGAAGATGAATATATAGTTGCGATCCATAAGCCCGCAGGCTTACTCGTTCACCGTAGTTATTTGGCCCGCCGTGAGCGTTTTTTTGCTATGCAGTTGACCCGGGATTTAGTTGGTTGCCATGTATTCCCCGTGCATCGCTTAGACAGGCCTACTTCCGGTGTATTAGTGTTTGCCAAAAGTAGCGAGATAGCCAATAACCTCTGTGAGCAATTTGCTAATCATACTGTTGAAAAACAATACCTTGCACTAGTTCGTGGCAATATGCATGAATCAGGTGTGCTCGATTATGCCCTCAAAGTTGAACTCGATGAAGTGGGGGATAAATACGCAAGCCAAGATAAAGCGGCGCAGGATGCCGTCACTGCCTATGAGCCTTTGCTCAATGCGGAAATTCCATATCCTTCAGGACGATACCCAACGAGTCGTTTTGCGTTAGTGCGACTTTGCCCTAAAACGGGGCGCAAGCATCAACTAAGAAGACATATGGCCCATTTGCGTCATCCTATTTTAGGTGACACCACCCATGGTGATGGCAAACAGAATGCCTTTTTCCGGGAACATTTTGGCTTGAATCGCCTGTGGCTTATCGCTAAAAAACTCACCTTTACACACCCCGTAACCCAAACACGGATCAACATTGAGACTGAGCTTGAGCCACAATGGGAGCAGGTATTTTCTGGTCTTGGTTGGGATGATGCCGTACTCAGCCAAGAGCCGACACTCTTGATTGCTAAATAGTTGATTGCTAAGAACGAGCAGAACCCTGTCTAGAATGGGCTGAGAGGCTTATCGAGCGTCTTTTCATTTGCATGCTGGATTTATCAAAGTGATGCAGGTTACGGCGATTCGTTAAGCGCCCGCCGACATCAGTCTTGTATGCTTGAAGTATTTGTCACCTGTGGACGCAGCTTTTGCATCATATTGGCTAAGGTCGAAAAACCGGGAGTCGGAGCGAGGGGGGATTGAAGGTCCTGTTGAGCGGCGTGGAAGTAATGCTTGCGTCTAATTTTGGTGGTTTTGTGATGTTGCTTGAGGTGTTTGAGCCTAGTGGTCTGTCGCATCAGTAGCCTTCCTCATGCTCAATAACTTGATTTATAAATATTTTACGTCGTTACTTGCCCTAAAGCCTGAGAATAAAGTAAGTTCAGCTTAATAGCGCAAGATGGAGTATATCATGAAAAAGGTGAATCTGGTGTTTGGCACTGTGTATGGTAGTGCGCAGTTTACGGCTGAAACCTTAGAAAAGGCATTAATTCAACTCGGTTATGAGGCGAAACTATGGCAACCGGACGAGATTGCCCACTTCACCCCACCCCAGGATGAGTTGTTAGTGGTGGTGACTTCAACCACGGGGCAGGGTGATTTACCCGATGACATTCAGCCTTGGTTTTATCACCTAAAAAATACCGCCCCTTACTTACCAGAGCTTAAATTCAGTGTTATTGCACTTGGGGATTCGAGTTACGAGACTTTCTGCGGTGCGGGTAAGTCGGTCGATGAGTTACTGATTGAATTAGGTGCAAAACCTATCCTTGAGCGTCTTGAAATCGATGCCTGTGAAACCATGGAACCTGAGGTAGAAGCAATAAAATGGCTGGAACGTTGGAATCAAGTCGTCAAATCCGAGCTCGCCGCTTAGGTCACTTTGTCACTCAACAATGGTTTAAATTTGCCCAGCGCCTAAGCCAAGCGCTACTCATACCTATTGCTATTTTACCGGCGGCAGGCGTGATGCTGGGGTTAACCGTAAGCCCCATTCCTTTTATGCCCGCCGAGCTTACCGTGCTGATGTTGGCTGTGGGTAAGTTGATTTTTGCCATTATGCCCATGCTGTTTGCGGTGGCGGTCGCTATCGGTTTTTGCCGCGATCAAGGCATTGCCGCATTTACCGCCGTGTTTGGATATGGGGTGATGACGGCAACCCTAGCGGCCCTCGCCGATCTATACCGACTTCCAACCCAGCCCTTACTTGGAATGGAGACTTTAGATACTGGCATTGCGGGCGGTATGTTGCTCGGTGGTATCACTTGTCTTGCGGTGCGTTGGAGCCAATATATTCAATTGCCAGCCATTTTCTCCTTCTTCGAGGGGCGGCGCAGCGCATCTTTGCTGATTATTCCTTTAGCCATGGGGCTAGGCTATGGGCTTGCCCATGTTTGGCCACCCCTGTCACTTCTGATTGAGCAAGTGTCAGACTGGGCCGTATATCAGAAGCCCGCCATTGCGTTTGGCGTATATGGTGCGCTAGAGCGCTTGCTCATTCCATTAGGGCTACATCATATTTGGAATGCGCCTTTCTATTTAGAAGTGGGACAATATCAATTACAGGGGCAGGAAGTTATCCGTGGCGAAGTGGCGCGCTATTTAGCGGGCGATCCCCAGGCGGGCAATCTTGCCGGTGGGTATTTGATTAAAATGTGGGGGTTGCCCGCGGCGGCCCTTGCCATGTGGCGTTGTGCCGATAGGTCTGAGCGCAATCGGGTGGCCGGCATTATGCTCTCGGCCGCGGCGGCGAGTTGGTTGACTGGGGTGACTGAACCTATTGAATTTGCCTTTATGTTTGTGGCGCCGGTTTTATTTTTAATTCATGCGTTACTCTCAGGGCTTGCCTATTCGGTGTGCATTCTGCTCGATATTCACCACAGCATAGTGTTTTCCCACGGGCTGGTGGATTTTTCGCTCTTGTTTTCCCTTTCTCGCAATACCAGTTGGTTTATTTTCCTTGGTCCATTAACGGCGATAATTTATTACCTTTTGTTTAGATTGAGTATTTTAGCCTTTAATTTAAAAACCCCCGGTCGACTCGAACAACAAGAGCATCAAGGGGCTAAGGAGAGTTTAAGGGCGATCATTGCCGCACTTGGTGGAAGAGAGAATATTGTTGAGTTGAATGCCTGTTTAACCAGGTTACGCTTAAGTGTGCATAAACCTGAGTTGGTGAATAAAGTACGTTTGAGCCAGCTAGGGGCCAAGGGCGTGATTGTGATGGGGAAAGGTGTCCAAGTGGTGTATGGCACTAAGGCTGAAACCCTGCGAAAAGTACTGCAACGCTATTTGGATACTCGCCGTTAAGTCTATTGAATTTGATCAAAATTGGCCGAGATATCCGCTGATCTTTCGTGTGCTATTCATTTGCTTGTCTCAATATTGATCCCATTGCCTTAGATTTCCCAAATTAGTGGCTTAAATTTTGGGGTTTATCGAATGAATCTTCTAAAATGTCGGCTTTATCTCGTTATTTGTTGGATTTTCTGCTGTTTGATGTAATGAGCTATGGCACACTCGAATGAGGGACCATAGAGGAGATCAGATTTTGCAGTCACAGCATGAACAAACATTGAATGCTCAGCCAGCCTTAACACGTAAAATCCTAATGACAGATTGCGCCGATGCCCAAGGGCTTATCGCTAAGATCACGGGCGTTTGTTTTAACCATAAACTCAATATCATTAAAAACAGTGAGTTTGTGGATAATGCCCAGGGGCGATTTTTTATGCGCACTGAGTTAGAAGGGATATTCGATAGCGAGCAGTTACTGCAGGATCTGCGGGATGTACTGCCAGCACAGAATCATATGACCTTAGTCAGTGCCGGTAAAAAACGCATTGTGGTGCTGGTCACTAAAGAAGCGCACTGCTTAGGTGATTTACTTATGAAAGCCTATTACGGTGGGTTAAGTGTTGAAATTGCGGCCGTGGTCGGTAATCACAACGCGCTGCGGGAACTGACGGAGAAGTTCAATATTCCCTTTCATTTAGTCAGCCATGAAGGATTGGACAGAACTCAACACGAGCAAGCGCTGCTCGCTGCGGTGTCCCAATATCAACCCGATTATTTAGTGCTGGCAAAATATATGCGGGTATTAACCCCCGATTTTGTGGCGCAATTCCCCAACCGTATTATTAATATTCACCATTCATTCTTACCCGCCTTTATTGGCGCAGCGCCCTATCGTCAAGCCTGGGAGCGCGGGGTGAAGATCATCGGCGCGACAGCCCATTTTGTGAATAATTGCCTCGATGAGGGACCGATTATTAAGCAAGATGTCATTCCCGTCGATCATAGCTACAGTGCCTTAGAAATGGCGAGGGCGGGGCGGGATGTCGAGAAGAGTGTGCTCAGTAAGGCATTACAGCTTGTGCTCAACGAGCAAGTGGTCGTTTATGGTAATAAAACCATCGTATTCTAAGGGTGGCTTTTAATTGAAAGTCGGGGGCAGCTTAACGTTAGTAGTCTCGCCCCATTGACTCATAACAATATTCATTTTTTATATTATCAAATTGTTTATTAAGATTTTTTATTAGAGTATTTTGGCAAATACCCGTAAAGTGTTTATCCAATGTGCTAGTCATGGATGGGAGTGATAAATGTCAACTAGTCGAAGTCTTATCGTTGGGATAAAGGACCTACCTGACAATTTGACTTTATCATGGGCGCAACTCGATGAACAATTTCGAGTGCAACGCATGAGCCAAGCCTTTTACGCCCGTTGTAAGCGCTCTGCTGCGCAAATCATCAATCAGCCACTCTCAGAACTTTTTAGCGCCTTCAATGCTGAACTCTGTGCCGACATTGCTCGCCAGCAAAGACAAATTGTGGGGTTTCAGTTACAAGATGATCAAGGCATGCGATTACATTTTTCGCTGCATTTAGTGCCCAATGTGGGCTGGAATTTGATCCTATCCGACACCAATTTTGAAGATCCACAGATTAAAGAATTACACTCAGATTACCGACGTGCGATTCAAGCAAGTGATGCATGGCTACAACATATTGAAGATGTTATTAAATCTCCCCAAGAAGATGTATTTAGAATCGCAATATCGAAAGCCATGTCCTTAACGGGGAGTCATTATGGCTTTATTTTACTGCATAACGAGAAGTTAGGTTCGTTGACACTGGCTGCGCGTACTGAATATCCCACCCCTAAGAATAATGCGGCGGATTTTGTTAAAGAAGGTACTCAAGTCGCGGAGCGTGAGTGCCGTTTATGGCTTGAATGTGCCAAAAACTATAAGCCCATTATCCACAACGACAGGGACAATCTGCCACATCGGGGGGATTTTGTATTTGATCAGTTGCTGTTAAATGGCCGCTATATGGCGGTGCCAATTTTATTTCGTGCTCGAATGGTCGGCTTAGTTTGTGTGATAGGCAGGGATGAACCCTATACTCGCAGCGATGCAAGATCTTTGCTCACCTTTGCAAGTATTCTTTGGCATACCATAGAGTTACCACGGTCATTACGGGCCGTTTCCCGCCAGTCAAAAATCATTAAGGCCCAAAAAGAGCAGTTATCTCACTCATTAACTCAGTTGATCAGCGCGATTTCAGAGGCGCTAGAGCTAAAGGATGCCTATACCGCGGGGCATCAAAAATCAGTTGCTCAGTTAAGTTATTTGATTGGAGAAAAGCTTGGCTTAGAACCGCAGCGTTTAGAAGGGCTTAAAATAGGTGCCCTAGTGCATGACATAGGGAAGCTCGCCATACCGTCACAAATTTTGACTAAACCTTCTAAGTTATCCAAGGAAGAGTACGCGTTAATCCAAACTCATCCGCAGCATGGTGCGGAAATTGTTGAAGGTGTGGAGTTTCCCTGGCCGATCAGACAGATGATTTTACAGCACCATGAACGGCTCGATGGCTCGGGTTATCCGCTAGGGCTGAAAGATAAAGCCATTCTCTACGAGGCCAAGATCATTGCGGTTGCCGATGTGGTCGATTCAATACTCTCCCACCGACCTTATCGGCCATCCTTGGGCTTGGCGAAAATGACTGAAGTATTACGGGCGGGCAAAGGTACGCTGTTCGATCCCGAAATAGTGGAAACCTGCTTAGAGATTTTAATTAACCGTGAGCTTAGCATCAGTGATCATATCGGCTCAGCGGCATTAGAACCAGTAGTGACTGTGACACTTGACCATGAGCTTGCCGATATCAAACGTTTATTAGCGACGGCCCATGCGAAAGTTGCCGTGGTGCTGAATGAGACACACAAGATCACGGGTATGATTACTCAACGTCTCTTAGATTACTGGTTGAGCCCCTTAATAGACACAGCCGCAGAGCGGGAACAGGATAGGGCCTTTCTTCGTAAAAAAGCCCATCAAATTATGGATCGCTCTGTGCCTATCATCAACGATGTCGCGACCTCAGAAGATGCTTTGCAACAGCTTAATCAATTGGACACCGAGTTTCTTGTGGTCGTTAATAAAGCGCAACATGCTATAGGAGTCATTGGCTGGCGAGCAATAGCGATGGCAAACAAGGAGCGGCAAGACGTCGAGCGTTTGATTTAACCCTATCGCAATATGTTGAACACTATCAATCAATATATCAGTCAAAAAAAAGGCGCCTGAATGACGCCTCTACAGTGAAACTTAAATGGATTAAAAATTAACGGCATAGACCTCATCCATAGTGTTTGCGGTAATATCTTTAATAGTCACTTGACCTTGTACATAGCGTCCTATGCGTTGTGCGGTTTTTTCGGCACCTTGACTCAAGGCGAACTGATGAAAGTTCTCACCATTACAGACTAAACGTGGAAATATTCGTGCCTCATTAATCCGATATTCTTTCATCGTACCATTGAAGGACACTAAGTTATTGCTGGCACCGGCTTTACATACCGCGATGAGGGTATTTTCAAGCTGTGGATCCATTGCTGCAAACGCATGAGTGCTCATACCGAGCGCACAGAATGCGGCTATACCACCTAATTTTGCCAATGTAGACTTCATATTAAGCTCCTTGCTGGGGGATATTCCTTTTTAGTTAAGTTGCTTTTAGATGGTCTTGCTGGGGGAATTTAGCGATGAAATGTATCTAAATGTTGGATCTGGAACTATGTGTGTCCCTGTGTAACTGTATGTGTTTTTTTGGATAAAAGAGCCGTTAGGGTTTAAAAAATGCCAAGTAAGGGCTTGGCATCTTAGTTAACATTAGCTAACACGAAACATTAAGGATTGAAGGCTAGTCAACAATACGCAGCAGTTCGTTGATACCCACTTTACCGCGGGTTTTAGCGTCCACTTTCTTAACGATAATCGCGGCATAGAGGCTGTACTTGCCACAGGCAGAGGGCAGGTTGCCAGAAACGACAACAGAGCCCGCTGGCACACGACCATAATGCACTTCGCCGGTTTCGCGATCATAAATTCGAGTGCTTTGGCCGATATACACGCCCATAGAAATCACTGAGCCTTCTTCAACCACTACGCCTTCAACAATCTCAGAACGCGCACCGATAAAGCAGTTATCTTCGATGATGGTTGGGCCCGCTTGCAATGGCTCAAGTACACCACCAATACCCACGCCGCCAGATAAATGCACGTTTTTACCGATTTGTGCACATGAGCCAACGGTCGCCCAAGTGTCAACCATAGTGCCTTCATCAACATAGGCGCCTAAGTTCACATAGGATGGCATCAAGACGGTATTTTTACCGATGAATGAGCCTTTACGCACTGTGGCAGACGGCACCACACGAATCGCTTCCGCTTTGAAGCGGGCTTCATCATATTCGGCAAATTTTAACGGCACTTTATCGAAGTATTTGGTTTCGGCGCCATCGATAACCGCATTATCGAAAATACGGAAGGACAGTAATACCGCCTTTTTCAGCCATTGGTGCACATGCCATTGTCCGTCGATTTTCTCGGCGACACGGACTTCACCTTTGTCGAGCATATTGATGACATGTTGCACATCGTCACGCACGCTGGTGTCAACTGTGCTTGGCGTGATGTCGGCGCGAGCTTCAAAAGCCGCCTCAATACGTTGGCGTAAAGCCTCCATTTACTTCTCCCACTGGTCTCGTTAATTAACTGATTCGATATTTTTTGCACTCAAGGCACTGATTAAAGCGTCCCTGAGGGTATTTTCCTGGGTTTCGTTAAGCTGCAGGCCGTCATTGGTTTGCAGCATAAAAAAGTCTTCGGCCCGCTCTCCAATGGTGGTGATCTTGGCCGCGAGTAAGGTTGTGTTGCAACGGTAAAAGATATCGCCGACTTTTGCCAGTAATCCCGGCGAATCTAAGGCGATAAGCTCCATCATACTTGTACCATGACGACTGCTTTCGAGGAAACTCACTTGTGTTGGCACATTAAAAGGTTTCATCTTGCGCGACAGTTTTCTAAAGCGAGGCAGTTTTGGGCTGTCGCTCGACAGGGCTTTCTCGAGTGCCTTACGGATACTTTGGATGCGTGAAAGCTGGCTCACTGGCTCGCCATCCTGTTCTAAGATCACAAAGGTATCGAGGGCATAATTGTCCTTTGAGGTCATAATGCTGGCATCATGGACGTTGATATTTTTATTGTCGAGTACCGCCATCACAGTTGCGAATAACTTTGGTCTGTCTTGGCAATAGACAAACAGCTCAGTGCCGCCACGAGTCGTGTGTTTGGACACTAAAACTAGGGGCTCATCCTGTTGTTTGTGCTTTAAAATCGCCTCGGCGTGCCACGCCACTTGGTTGGGTTGGTGACGTAGAAAATAGTCGGCTTTAAAGCGTTGCCACAGGGTATCGAGATCTTTCTCTTTCAGTCCACGGCGCAGCAGCTCTTTCTTGGCCTTGGCTTGGTATTCGCGCACCCTAGCACGGATATCGACGGGTTTTTCTTTGCCGCGTGCGAGCACCCTTTGGGTCGAAAAATACAAATCCCGCAGCAGTGAGCCTTTCCAATTATTCCAGGTTTTTTCGTTGGTGGCGCAGATATCGGCAACGGTTAAGCAGTACAGATAGCTTAAATGCACGGCATCACGGACTTTATTGGCAAAATCGGCCACCACATCGGGATCGGAAATATCCCGGCGCTGGGCGGTCACGGACATTACTAGGTGATTCTCAACCAGCCAAGCGACTAGACGGCCATCGTGATCGTTTAACCCGTGCAGCTTACAAAAGGCGAGGGCATCGCTGCTGCCCAGTTTACTGTGATCGCCACCGCGGCCTTTGGCGATATCGTGAAAGATTGCACCGAGTACCAGCAAGCCCTTTTTCGGCAGTTGGTTGATCAGAATTGAGCCTAGGGGAAATTCTTCCTTTTGTTCTGGCTGGGAGAATCGTTCAATATTGAGCAGCAATCTGTGGGTATGCTCATCGACTGTGTAGGCGTGAAACAGGTCGAATTGCATCTGGCCTTCAATGTTTCGCCACGCGGGTAAATAGGCCGACAGTACGCCGTGTTTATGCATTAAAGATAAAGCAACAATGCCGCGGGGATGACGCAGAATTTCCATAAAGGCTTGGCGACAGAGCGGATTTTCTTGCAGCGCTTGCGGCTGTGCACGCCTTGCACGGCGCAGTGACCGCAGCGTTGGTGCGTAAATGCCTTTGATGTTGGAGTTTTTAGCGACTAACAAAAACAGTCGGACAATTTCTTCGCCGCTATCGAACAGATCATCGCTGAGCGCTTCAATAAAAGTGCCGCGGCGCTGGTAGTGTTTATCTATTGATTGAATTTCTAAGGCTTTTGTGTGCCCTAATGTTGCTCGCTTAAACAGCTGCAACAGCATTTCGTTCAGCTCCATCACCCGGCGCACCGTGCGATAGTAACGCTTCATCATCTGCTCGACGGCAAGCTGGGTGGCGTCTTCATAACCCATTAGCTCTGCAACTTGGCGCTGCACATCAAACAGTAAGCGGTTTTCATCACGACCTACTACCATATGCAGGGCAAAGCGCAGTTTCCACAAAAAATGCTGACATTCGAGTAATTCTTCTAACTCGGCGGGTTCTAAAAAGTCGTATTGAACCAATTCTTCAAGTCTTGATGCGCCAAAGTGACGCATGGCGACCCAGGCGATGGTTTGAATATCCCTAAGGCCACCCGGACAGCTTTTTAAGTTTGGCTCTAAATCGAAGGCACTGGCCTTAGCATGGCGGGCATTCTGTTCATCCCGTTTGGCGATAAAAAAATCGCTGGAGGTCCAAAAATCACTCTGGCGAATGGCGTCATATAAACGGTCGAATAGGGATTCAGGGCCTGCGATCAACCGTGCTTCTAAAAGATTTGTCGCAATCGTGATATCTTCGCGGCCCAGTCTTAGGGTGTCGTCCAATGTCCGCACACTGTGGCCAATTTCAAGGCTTGCATCCCACAGAAATGCAATAAATTGACTGAGTGCGGCTTCTGCCGCAGGGGATAGGTCGCCCTCAAACAGAAACAATAAATCAACATCCGAGTGGGGATGTAATTCGCCCCGACCATAACCACCTACCGCAATAAGGGCTATGTCATGGGCTTGGAGGCCATGTTGCCCCCAAGCCTGCTTGACGAGGGAATCGACAAATTGGCAGCGCTGCGTGACGAGCTCTTCAATCGGGGCTTTTGCTTTAAATTGTGCTAAAAGCGCTTGATTCTGTTCGATTAGTGCAAGTTTTGCGAGCTGAGCTGTATTCATCGAGTCCCTTGTTTGGATTGTTTAGTGATTGATAAAGCGTGGAAAATCTTCCTCATCACGTAAGGTGAGCACTTCAACACCAGTTTGTGTCACTAATAACGTGTGTTCCCACTGGGCTGAGTTTTTACCATCGGAGGTGGTCACAGTCCAGTTATCCGACTTGTCGAGCACTGTGGTGTGGCGACCCGCGTTGATCATTGGCTCAATAGTAAAGCACATGCCTGGGCGCAAAATAGTGTTATCACCGTTACGGTAGTGCATGACTTGAGGTTCTTCATGGAAACCTGCACCGATACCGTGGCCACAATAATCTTGCACGATGGAATATTTCTCAAGGCCTGTTTTACTGGCCTTGATGAATTTTTCGATAGTATTGCCGATTTCACCCAATTTTAAGCCTGGACGCACCTTACGGATCGCCAAATACAGGCTCTCTTGGGCAATACGACATAAACGCTTATCTTTCGGACTCACTTCGCCGATTAAAAACATCATTGAGGTGTCGCCGTGGTAACCGTCTTTAATGACTGTGATATCGATGTTGAGAATGTCGCCATTCTTCAATGGGGGATTGTCATTGGGGATACCATGGCAAATAACACTATTCACCGAAGTGCAGATTGACTTAGGAAAACCATGGTAATTAAGCGGAGCGGAAATGGCGCCTTGCTCTTCGGTGTATTTTGCGCAGAGGTCGTTGAGCTCATTAGTAGTGACACCCGCCTTAACATAGGGGGCGATCATTTCTAATACCTGTGCGGCAAGCTTACCCGCTGCGCGCATTTTTTCGATTTCTTCTGCTGTCTTAATGACGATACTCATTGCGTTTTCTCTTGTGTCTTCGATGTCTATTGGCCACGCCATCCCTATGCAAAAATTTGTGCTTTAGGGCTATTTATGGTATAAAGCGCGCCGTTATGTTTAAGTCTTGATGAATTACCCAAGCTCAGCTTTATCTGCTCTTGGGCGATGGCAAAACTAAATATGGCGGCCATTATACATGGCAATTTGTCTAAATACTAAATCACACACGTGTCGACACATTCTTCGGGGTGCCCTCAGTTATTCTCTGCGGGGTCGAAGACATGGGATACGTGGAGGTCTAACCCCCTAAATTTTAAGGTAATAGAAATGACTACAGTTTCAATGCGCGATATGCTTCAGGCCGGTGTCCACTTTGGTCACCAAACCCGTTACTGGAACCCAAAAATGAAGCCATTCATTTTCGGTGCTCGCAACGGTGTTCACATCATCAACCTTGAGCATACTGTGCCAATGTTCAATGAAGCACTGGCTTTCATCAGCAACGTTGCTTCAAAGAAAGGTAAAGTATTATTCGTTGGTACTAAACGTGCTGCTGGCGAAGCGATCAAAGAAGCGGCTCTGTCTTGTGACCAGTACTACGTTGATCACCGCTGGTTAGGCGGTATGCTGACTAACTGGAAAACCGTTCGTCAGTCAATCAAACGTCTGAAAGAACTGGAAAGCCAATCAGTAGATGGTACTTTCGACAAGCTGACCAAGAAAGAAGCGCTGATGCGTACTCGTGAGCTTGAAAAGCTGGAAAAATCTTTAGGCGGTATTAAGAACATGGGCGGCCTGCCAGACGTATTATTCGTCATCGGTGCTGACCACGAGCATATTGCTATTAAAGAAGCTAACAACCTGGGTATCCCTGTTGTTGCAGTTGTTGATACTAACTCTGCGCCAGATGGTGTTAACTACATCGTTCCTGGTAACGACGACGCGATGCGTGCTATTCGCCTGTACACTACCTCTGTAGCTGCTGCTGCTAAAGCTGGCCGTGGTCAAGATCTGGCTGTTCAAGCTGAGCAAGACGGTTTCGTAGAAGCCGAATAATAATAAGGCGGGATGATTATCATCACCCTTATTAACCAAGATTTTTGATTGGTTAACAGGGGCCATTCGGCCCCTGTTTTATATCTGCAAATTAGTCGAATTTTTAGAGAGGATTTAACAATGGCAATTTCTGCTGCCCAAGTTAAAGAACTGCGTGAGCGTACTGGCGCAGGCATGATGGATTGTAAAAAAGCGTTAGAAGAAACCAACGGCGACATGGAGTTAGCGATTGACAACATGCGTAAGTCTGGTGCTGCTAAGGCTGCTAAGAAAGCAGGTAACATCGCTGCTGACGGTACTATCCTAATCAAAAACGGCGAAGGTTTCGCTGTGCTGTTAGAAGTCAACTGTCAAACTGACTTCGTTGCTAAAGATGCTAACTTCTTAGGTTTTGCTAACGCTGTTTTAGACGTTGCTGCAGCGTCTAAAGTTGCTTTAGAAGACTTAAAAGCACAGTTTGAAGAAGCGCGTGTTGCCTTAGTTACTAAAATCGGTGAAAACATCAACGTTCGTCGCGTTGAGTACATCGACGGTGCTAAATTAGCTTCTTACCGTCACGGTGAGCGTATCGGTGTAGTTGTGACCGGTGACGCTGATGACGAAACTCTGAAGCACCTTGCAATGCACGTTGCCGCTTCTAAGCCTGAATACGTTAACCCAGAAGACGTTCCAGCTGACGTAGTGGCTCGTGAACAAGCTCTGCAAATCGAAATTTCAATGAATGAAGGCAAACCTGCTGACATCGCTGAAAAAATGGTAGTGGGTCGTATGAAGAAGTTCACCGGTGAGATTTCTCTGACTGGTCAAGCTTACATCATGGAACCAAAGAAAACTGTTGGCGAATTCTTGAAAGAGAAAGGCGCTAAAGTCACTAACTTCATTCGTTTAGAAGTGGGTGAAGGTATTGAGAAGAAAGAAGAAGATTTCGCAGCTGAAGTTGCTGCTCAAATCGCTGCTTCTAAAAAGGCTTAATCGCCAACGCTAAATACCCCCAAGACCGCAGCAATGGCTGCGGTCTTGTTATGACCAGGATAAAAATTATGAGCACCAATCCAAAACCTACATTTAGACGCATTCTTCTAAAATTAAGTGGCGAAGCACTGATGGGCGAAGAAGGCTTCGGCATCGACCCTAAAGTATTAGATCGCATGGCTCAGGAAGTAAAAGAGCTGGTAGAGTTAGGCATTCAGGTGGGTGTGGTCATTGGTGGTGGTAATCTGTTTCGCGGTGAAGGCTTAGCAAAAGCGGGCATGAACCGTGTGGTGGGCGATCACATGGGTATGCTGGCAACGGTGATGAACGGCTTGGCTATGCGTGACGCCCTGCACCGTGCCTATGTTAATGCTCGTCTAATGTCAGCAATCCCATTAAAAGGGGTGTGCGATGACTACAATTGGGCTGAAGCGATAAGCCTATTAAAATCGGGCCGTGTGGTGATTTTTGCTGCGGGTACGGGGAATCCCTTCTGTACGACCGATTCTGCGGCTTGTTTACGTGGCATTGAAATTGAAGCCGAAGTCGTGCTAAAAGGCACCAAAGTTGACGGCGTCTACTCCGATGACCCAATGAAAAACCCTGAAGCCGTTAAGTTCGATGAGTTAACTTACGGTGAAATACTTGAAAAAGAATTAAAAGTAATGGACTTAGCTGCCTTTACTATGGCGCGTGACCATGACATGCCTATCCTAGTGTTCAATATGAACAAACCCGGCGCACTACGTCGCGTAATTATGGGTGAAGAAGAAGGCACATTGATCCGAGCAAAAAAAGTTATTTAATGACCAAGAAGGACATTTAACGTGATTACAGATATTAAAAAAGATGCCCAAGAGCGTATGGGTAAGTGCGTAGAAGCGACCAAAAACCAAATGGCTAAGGTGCGTACCGGTCGTGCACACCCAAGTCTGCTGGACTCAATCCAAGTGTCTTACTACGGTACAATGACACCACTGAACCAAGTGGCCAACGTGGGTGTTGAAGACTCCCGTACTCTGTCTGTGACTGTGTTCGACCGTAGCGCTATTCAGGCGGTTGAAAAGGCGATCATGAGTTCAGACTTAGGTTTAAATCCAATGTCTGCCGGCGCAACCTTACGTATTCCATTACCTGCGTTGACGGAAGAGCGTCGTAAAGACTTTATCAAAGTGGTGCGTAACGAAGCGGAAGCAGGGCGAGTCGCTATCCGTAACGTGCGTCGTGACGCGATTTCGGAAGTGAAAAAGCTTGAGAAAGCCAAAGAATGCACCGAAGATGATGTTCGCCGCACTGAAGATGAAGTACAAAAGTTCACCGATGCGCATATTAAGAAGGTCGATGATATTTTAGCGGCTAAAGAAATTGAGTTGATGGAAGTCTAATCTCAGGCGCTATAAGCTAGAGTTGATGCGCCGTGTAGGGGTATACTACACGGCGTTTGTCTATTTTAAAGGGTTGTAATAGATGTCATCCACAGTGGAATTTGATCCGCAATCTAGGTCGGACGAGTGTGAACACTATGCTCAAACGACACTGCCTGGACAATTACCCGAACTCGTGAAACAGTCATTACCTAAGCATGTTGCCATCATTATGGACGGTAATGGCCGCTGGGCCCAAACCCAGGGCAAACCACGCGTCATGGGACATAAGGCTGGGGTTAAAGCGGTGAGACGTGCGGTGAGCACGGCGAGTCAATTAGGGATCCAATCGCTGACGTTATTTGCGTTTTCCAGCGAGAATTGGCGTAGACCCGATAAAGAAGTCAGTTTGCTGATGGAATTGTTTTTTACTGTGCTGCAGCGTGAAATAAAGCTGCTGCATAAAAATCAGGTTAAGCTCAATATCATTGGTGATATCAGCCGTTTTTCTGCTCGTTTACAAAAGCAAATCAGTGCCGCCCAAGAAAAAACCGCAGCTAATACTGGGCTTATCTTAAATGTTGCCGCCAATTACGGTGGCCGCTGGGACATACTGCAAGCGGCGCAAAAGTTAGCACAAAAGGTCGAAACTGGCGAAATGACCAGCAGTCAGTTCACCGAAGAAGCCTTAAGTGAACATTTGTGCATGCAAAGTCAGAGTGAAGTTGATTTAATGATCCGCACGGGTGGGGACTGTCGCATCAGCAATTTTGTGTTGTGGCAGGCGGCCTATGCAGAATTGGTGTTTATTGACACCCTTTGGCCTGATTTTGATGAACAGGCTTTTCATGAAGCGATTGCTATTTTTGCCAGTCGCCAGCGCCGTTTTGGTCTGACGGGAAGTCAGATTGATGAGATGCGCGCATTGTAAAACGTCATGAGGGATTTTTTTTGCTAAAACAACGTATAATAACAGCAATTTGGTTAATTCCATTAGTTTTGGGGGCAATCTTTTTACTCCCTGTCGAATATTTTGCTTGGGCTTTAGTCGCCGTCTTTCTTATCGCCGCTAAGGAGTGGGGGCGGATTATCGATAGTCAGTGCGATGTTACTCAATGGAGTTTCACCTGCACCGTCGGTATTTTATTAATCGCAATCAATTTAATTGTCCCCATCGATGCCGTTTGGCTTAGGGGACAGTTGCATCCTATCTATTTAGCCGTGATCTCGATTGGCACTCTTTGGTGGGCTATTTCGCTTTTGCTGGTGGTGACTTATCCTAAAAGCGCCAAAATCTGGCAAAAAAATCCTATGCTAAAGTCCATGTTTGGACAACTCACCTTAGTGCCTTGTTTTGTGGCCCTCATTGCCCTTAAGTCTATGAGTTCACAGATTTCGCCTTACTATGGCGCATCTTTAGTACTATTGGTGATGCTGATTGTATGGGCGGCGGACTCAGGCGCTTACTTTGTTGGCAAGGCGATAGGTAAGCACAAACTGATGCCCGCAGTCAGCCCAGCTAAGACCCTTGAGGGCTTGGTCGGTGGATTAGCGACGACCATGATCGTCGTGGCGGGGATTATGTATGTTTCCCCCGAACAAGAACTGGGATTAGTCGTGGCGGTCACTATCTTTGTGGCGCTGATTTCGGCCCTTGGTGACTTGTCCGAGAGTATGTTTAAACGCGCCGCCTGTATCAAAGACTCGGGAACGATTCTCCCTGGGCACGGCGGCGTGCTCGATCGCATCGACAGCCTGACAGCAGCCTTGCCGGTGTTTACCCTGATCTACATTGCATTTTGGATGTAACGCTATGCAAAATATGGTGATTTTGGGGGCGACAGGTTCAATTGGTGCCAGCACCTTAAGTGTCATTTCAGCCAATCCTGCCGCCTACCATGTGTATGCTCTAGTGGCGAATGGGAGTGTTGATAAGATGCTCGCCCTCTGTGTGGTGCATCAACCCCAAGTCGCCCATATGGTTGATAAAAGCGCGGCCTTGGCCCTAAAAGTATTATTGCCTCCCGCGCTCAATATCCAAGTCACCAGTGGTGAGGATGAACTGCTGGATTTAGTCACCTCATCGAAGGTAGATACTGTGATGGCGGCGATTGTCGGCGCCGCAGGGCTAGTGCCGACCCTCGCCGCTGTGAAGGCGGGTAAGCGGGTATTACTGGCCAACAAAGAAGCCTTAGTCATGTCGGGTGAGTTGTTTATCGAGGCGACTAAAGCTTCTGGTGCCACATTATTGCCTGTGGATAGCGAACACAATGCCATCTTCCAATGTTTACCCCAAGAAGTGCAGGCAAATCTTGGCCGCTGCGACTTAGCGGCGTCGGGGATTTCCCATATTCTGCTAACCGGTTCTGGTGGACCTTTCCTGCGGTCTGATCTTACGACACTTGCCGCCATGACACCTGCCCAAGCCTGTAAACACCCTAATTGGTCGATGGGGCCGAAGATCTCGGTTGATTCGGCGACCATGATGAACAAGGGCTTAGAGTTTATTGAGGCGCGCTGGTTGTTTAACACTCAGGCTGAGCAACTCAAGGTGGTTATCCACCCGCAAAGCGTGATCCACTCTATGGTGCAGTACCGTGATGGTTCGGTTATTGCCCAAATGGGTAACCCAGATATGCGCACACCGATTGCCCATTGCATGGCTTATCCGCAAAGAATTCATTCTGGCGTTGAACCTTTAGATTTTTTCAAAGTCGGACAGTTAAGCTTTTATGAACCTGATTTTGAACGTTTCCCCTGCTTGGCTTTGGCAATGGAAGCCTGTGCCCAAGGCCAAGAGGCGACAACCGTATTAAATGCAGCCAATGAGATTGCAGTCGAAGCATTTTTGCAGGGGCAAATTGGCTTTACGCAAATTGCCAAAGTGAATGAAGCCTGTTTAGTAACCGTACCTAAACGCCCTATGGGCAGCATAGAAGATATTTTGGCTCTAGATGCGCAAACCCGCGTGTATGCGCGTGAGACCTTAGCAAGCATCGCTTAGCAATAGTTGAGTGATTAAACCGATAACGTAAGGAGTGGAATGTTAGATTTTTTATGGAACTTAGGTTCTTTTATCGTTGCACTGGGCCTGTTAATCACTGCCCACGAATACGGCCATTTCTATATCGCGCGCCGTTGTGGTGTCAAGGTCGAACGTTTCTCCATAGGTTTTGGTAAGGCGATTTGGCGCCGTGTCGGTAAAGATGGCACTGAATACGTGTTAGCCATGATCCCACTCGGTGGTTATGTCAAAATGCTCGATGAGCGAGTAGAAGATGTGCCAGATGAATTAAAAGATCAAGCATTCAATCGTAAGACCGTATGGCAGCGCATCGCCATTGTGGCTGCTGGCCCGATTGCGAATTTTATTTTTGCTATTGTTGCCTTGTATTTTATGTATTTGATTGGTGTGCCATCACTGAAACCTGTGATCACATCGACAACACCTGGCACTGCCGCCGCGCAAATCCAGGTCACTGAGCCGATGCAAGTGACCGCGATATCGGGCCAAGCCGTGCGTAATTGGGAAGAAGTGAATTTAGCCTTAGTGGGCCACATAGGTGATGAAAGCCTGAGTGTATCGCTGATGCCATTAAACGGTTTACAGGGCTTAGACTCAAGTTTGCGGACTTATACTTTAGATACTCGCAATTGGCGTTTCGATCCTGAAAAAGAGTCGCCCATCACAACCTTAGGTTTAGGTATTTATCGACCAGAAATTGAGCCTAAGATTGCATTAATCAGCCAAGGTAGTGCCGCCGAAAACAGTGAACTTAAAGTCGGTGACATGTTAGTTGCCATCAATGGTGAAAATTATACCGATTGGCAGGCTTTTGTTGACATTATTCAACATTCTGCCAATGTGCCTGTGGAGCTTACTGTGCGTCGTAATGGAGAGCAGTTTACTGTCTCTGTGACCCCGTCGAGTGCTAAAAATAGTGAAGGGCAGGAAATAGGGGTATTGGGTGTGAGCCCCGCCCAAGCACAGTGGCCCGAGAATATGCGTTTACAACTAGAATATGGACCAATTGATTCTTTGGGCATCGCAGCCGATAAAACATGGCAACTTGTTGTTGTGAGCTTTAAGATGATTGGCAAATTATTTACCGGCGACGTGTCGGTGAAAAACCTGAGTGGACCCATTTCAATCGCACAGGGTGCGGGCAGTAGTGCAAACTATGGCTTGGTCTACTTTCTCGGGTTCCTCGCGCTCATCAGTGTGAATTTAGGCATCATCAATTTGTTGCCTTTACCCGTGCTCGATGGGGGACACCTGCTGTATTACTTTATTGAAGTAATAACTGGTAAACCTGTATCTGAAAAGGTGCAGGAAATAGGATTCAGATTTGGGGCAGCACTATTGCTGATGTTGATGAGCATTGCGCTTTTCAATGATTTTGCCCGACTCTGAGCAAGGACAGACTAATAATTAGAAGTGCTCTATGAGATTGAATAAACTTTTTGCCTCGATGTTATTCGTCGGTGCGTCGTTTTCAGGGACTGTGTTGGCGGATACTTTCCAACCCTTTGAAGTGACCGACATCCAAGTTGAAGGTTTGCAGCGAGTCGCACTGGGTGCTGCCTTGTTAAGCTTACCAGTAAAAGTAGGTGACACTGTTGACCAGCTAAGAATTCAACAAGCCATCAAAAGTCTGTATGCCTCGACTAACTTTGAGAATGTCTCTGTGAGTCGTGATGGTGGTGTGTTAGTGGTGAAAGTCACTGAGCGTCCCACCATCAGTGCCGTGACCTTTGAAGGCAACAAAGACATTAAAGATGAGCAGTTACAGGAAAGTCTGGACGGCTCAGGCGTTAAAGTCGGCGAATCTTTAGACCGTACTATGCTGACAGGCATTGAAAAAGGCCTGCAGGACTTCTATTACGGCGTGGGTAAATACGGTGCTAAAGTCGAAGCTCAAGTGATTAACTTGCCCCGTAACCGGGTTGAGCTGAAATTTAAATTTACCGAAGGTTTAGCGGCTGAAATCCGCCAGATCAACGTGGTGGGTAATAAAGAGTTCACCGATGCTGAGCTTATCGGCATGCTGGAACTCAAAGATTATGTGGCTTGGTGGGATCTGTTCGGTGAGCGTCGCTACCAGAAGCAAAAGCTACAGGCCGATCTCGAGACCATCAAAACCTATTATCACAATAAAGGTTATATCCGCTTTGAAGTCACTTCGACACAAGTGGCGATGACCCCTGACCGTAAAGGTTTATATATCACCATCAACGTCAACGAAGGTGAGAAATATAAAGTTAAAGAAGTAAACCTGACTGGCGATCTGATGGGCCGCGAAGAGTTGATGCAATCAATTCTGCCTATCAAAGCGGGCGATATGTACAACGGCGGTGATGTGACCTTCACCGAAGAAATGTACAGCAAATATTTAGGCCGCTTCGGTTATGCCTACCCAGAAGTCAAAACCTACCCTGAAATCGATGATAAGACTAAGGAAGTGACCTTAAATATTAACGTTAAACCGGGTAAACGGGTTTATGTGCGGTCGGTGAACTTCAGCGGTAATACCGTCACCAAAGATGAAGTAATGCGCCGTGAGCTGCGTCAAATGGAAGGGGCTTGGTTAAACTCGGCGCAAATAGAGCAATCGAAAGCCCGTCTTAACCGCCTAGGTTTCTTTGAAACTGTCGATACTGAGACTATCCAAGTACCTGGCACCGATGATTTAGTCGATGTCGCGGTTAAAGTGAAAGAGCAGCCATCGGGCTCATTCAACGCCGGTGTCGGTTATGGTACTGAATCTGGGTTAAGTTTACAGTTTGGGGTACAGCAAAATAACTTCTTAGGCACAGGTAACCAAGCGGGTATTAGCTTGAGCACCAACAAATACTCTAAAAACGTTAACTTATCTTATACCGATCCCTACTGGACCAAGGATGGTGTGAGTTTAGGGGGGAGTGTTTATTGGAACGAGTTTGATGCGAACGAGGCCAACCTTGAACGCTATAAGAACAGTTCCTACGGTGTGGCACTCAACTCGGGTTTCCCGATCAACGAATACAACCGTATCAACGGTGGTATTGGTTACCGCCATAACACGATTTCTGAAATTTCCGCCTATGAACAGGCACTGCGTTTCTACAACATCTACCGTGATGATGATCCAAATGCAGACTTGAGCTTCGATAACTTCGAGCTAAACCTTGGTTGGTACCGTAGTACCTTGAACCGTGGCACCTTCCCAACGGACGGTTCATCACAACGTTTAAGCGGTAAGATGACGGTGCCAGGTTCGGACTTACAGTACTTTAAGACGGACTTTGACACTAACTTCTATCAGCCTATTAATCGTAGTCATAGCTTTGTGCTGCTGGCTCGTGGTCGTTTAGGTTATGGTAACGGTTATGGTCAATTTAATGATAACGATCAGATCCTACCTTTCTGGGAAAACTATTACTCCGGCGGTAGTAGCTCCTTACGGGGCTTTAAGTCTAACTCTGTGGGGCCACGTTCATTCTACCTTTATCGCGGTAGCGAACCTTGTGCGCCGGATCCATCCGGTGATGGCTGTAGCCTACCGGGCGATCCAAATAGCATTCAAGTCAGTTCAGGCCGCTCTATCGGTGGTAACGCCATTGCAACGGCCAGTATGGAGTTGATCGTTCCAACCCCATTCTTGGATGAGGCTTACACTAACTCAGTGCGTACGAGTTTCTTTGTTGATGCGGGTAACGTCTGGGACACTGAGTTTGATTACAACGCCTACCAAACCCTGCCAGCAGACGAGTTTGCTAAGTTACAGGATTATAGTGACCCATCCCGTATTAGGGCTTCCTGGGGCTTAAGTTTACAGTGGCTATCGCCAATGGGACCTATGGTATTTAGTCTGGCGTGGCCAATAAAAGAATACGAAGGCGATGAAACAGAGATCTTCTCGTTCAATATTGGCAAAACTTTTTAAAAGGCATACACTCGGCAGGTTTTGCTGAATATAACAAAGGTAACAAGGAGTCTATTTTGAACAAGATGGTAAATCGTGCCCTGATGACGTTAGTCTTATTAGGTGCGCCGTTAGCAGCACAAGCTGAGAATATTGCCGTAGTGGATATGGGTGCTGTGTTTGAACAGTTACCACAACGTGAACAGATCTCTCAATCTCTGAAAACGGAGTTTGGTGATCGCATGGCAGATGTTCAGAAAATGCAGGAAGAAATGCGTTCTCTGATGGAGAAGCAGCAGCGTGACGGCGCATTGATGAATGACGCGCAAAAAACTGAGCTGGTTCGTAAAATGGAGTCGCTAAAATCTGAATATCAGTTAAAGGGTAAAGCACTGGATGAAGACTTACGTCGTCGTCAAGGTGAAGAGCAAAACAAACTGTTAGTTAAAGTGCAAAAAGCCATTAACACTATCGCTGAAAAAGAAAAATACGATTTAGTCTTACAACGTGGTGCCGTCATTTATGTTAAGCCAAATGCTGACATCAGTGGCAAAGTGGTTGAAGCCTTAAGCAAAGGCAAGTAATAGATGAAAAGTGTGACTTTAAAAGAGTTAAGCCTGTTATTGGACGGTGTGATCCAAGGTGACGATACGTTAGTGATAACTAATGTCGCGACCCTAGAACATGCTAAAGCGGGTCAAATCTCTTTTTTAGCCAACAGCAAATACCGTACTCAGCTTGAGGCAACTCAAGCGAGTGCGGTGTTATTGTCGGCTAAAGATGCGCAGGACTATCAAGGTACTGCATTAATCGTAAAAGATCCCTATGTGGGTTTTGCCCGCGTAGCTCAGTTTTTAGATACCACGCCTAGGGCGGCTATGGGGATTCATCCTTCCGCACAAATTGACCCTTCTGCCCAGTTAGGAGAAGGTGTGTCTATCGGTGCCAACGCCGTGATTGGTGCGAATGTTATCCTCGGTGAAAATGTGCAGATTGGCGCAGGGACTGTGATTGGGCAAGATGCGATCATAGGTTCAAACACCCGTCTTTGGGCGAATGTGACTGTGTACCATGACGTGCAACTTGGCCAAGATTGTATTATCCATTCGGGCGCAGTATTAGGCTCAGATGGTTTTGGTTATGCCAATGAACGTGGTCAGTGGATTAAAATTCCACAAACGGGCGGTGTGCGTATTGGCGATCGGGTTGAGATTGGTGCCAATTCAACGGTAGATCGCGGAGCATTAGGCCATACCGAGATCCACGATGGTGTGATTATCGATAACCAAGTGCAAATTGCCCATAATGATATCATCGGTGAGAATACTGCCATTGCTGGCAGTACCACCATTGCCGGCAGTGTCACTATCGGCAAATACTGTATTATTGGTGGCAATAGCGCTATTGCGGGCCATTTGTCCATCACAGATGGTGTGCATATTTCCGGTAGTACTAATATTACCAGTACGGTGCGCGAGCCCGGTTTATACTCGTCAGCCACTGTGGCAATGGACAATAAACTTTGGCGTAAAAACACAGTGCGTTTCCGTCAATTGGACGAGCTGTTTCAGCGCGTGAAGACGTTGGAAAAGAATTTAAAAACACCAGATTAATTGCCCCAAGGCAATTTGAGGAACAAGGTTCGTGTCTAATCAAATGAACACTATGGATATTACGGAGATCCTTAAGTATCTGCCCCATAGATATCCATTCCTATTAATCGATCGCGTGCTGGACTACACCCCGGGTGAGAGTCTACAGGCGATTAAAAACGTCACTATTAATGAGCCCTTTTTTCAGGGACACTTTCCCGTGCAGCCAGTGATGCCAGGTGTGCTCATTTTAGAAGCGATGGCACAGGCGACGGGTTTACTTGCCTTTAAAACCATGAGTGATGACGTGCCGCCACCGGGCGTGCTGTATTACTTCGCGGGTATCGATAATGCGCGTTTTAGACGTGTGGTTGTGCCTGGCGATCAAATCCATTTTGATGTCAAAATGATTAAAGAGCGCCGCGGGATTGGCGTTTTCTATGGTGAGGCCAAAGTGGATGGTGAAGTGGTTTGTTCCGCTGAAATCATGTGTGCCCGCAGAGAGATTAATCAGTGATAGATACATTAGCGTTTGTGCATCCCGATGCAAAAATTGGTAACAACGTCACCATAGGTCCATGGAGTTATGTGGGCGCGGGTGTCGAAATTGGTGATGATTGTTGGTTAAGCTCCCACGTAGTGGTTAAAGGCCCAACGGTTATTGGTAAAGGCAACCGTATTTTCCAATTTGCCTCCGTGGGTGAAGAATGCCAAGACAAAAAATACGCTGGTGAACCGACACGCCTTATCATAGGTGATAACAATGTTATCCGTGAGCATGTGACTATTCACCGCGGTACAGTTCAAGATAACAGTGAGACCCGTATTGGCTCCAATAACCTGTTTATGAACTATGTGCATATCGCCCATGACTGTGTGGTCGGCAATAACGTTATTTTGGCGAACAATGCATCAATTGCCGGCCATGTACATGTGGGTGACTGGGCGATTTTAGGTGGCATGACAGGGGTTCATCAGTTCGTGCATATCGGTGCCCATGCCTTTACCGCAGGATACTCTTTGATCTTGCAAGATGTGCCGCCTTTTGTGATGGCATCGGGTCAGCCGGCTATTCCGCGCGGTTTAAATAGCGAAGGTATGAAGCGTCGTGGTTTTTCTAAGGAAAGCCAGTTGTCGGTTCGCCGTGCCTATAAAACCTTATACCGCAGTAGTTTAACGGTAGAAGAAGCGATGGAAGCCTTGGCTGAGGATGCACAAAACGATGAACAAGTGAGCTTGCTCCTTGAATTTGTCAAATCGTCGAGCCGTGGCATTATTCGCTAACTCGATAAATGCATAAAAAACAAAAGGGCATTTTTATGCCCTTTTGTTTTATGGGTTTGGAATGATGTTTTTTACCTCATCCACTGTCATTAATTCATGGGATGTGATTGGTTTATGAGCAATAAAACTCCATTAGTGTTTGCCATGGTTGCCGGAGAACTCTCGGGCGATATTTTAGGTGCAGGTTTAATGGCGGCGCTGCAAAAGCAGCATCCCGATGCACACTTTGTCGGTATCGGTGGCCCTCGAATGGAGGCCCTCGGTTTCAAATCCCTGTTTGCGATGGAAGAACTCGCAGTGATGGGCATTGTTGAGGTCCTATCTCGTTTGCCGCGTTTACTCCACGTACGCTCCGCGCTGATTAAATCCATTACTGAACTTAAACCCGATTGCTTTATCGGTATAGATGCACCGGATTTTAATATCGGCTTAGAGCTTAAGCTGAAGGCGCGCGGCATTAAGACGGTCCATTATGTGAGTCCTTCCGTGTGGGCGTGGCGCCCCAAACGTATTTTTAAAATCGCCAAGGCGACCAATATGGTGCTATCACTGTTGCCCTTTGAGAAAGCCTTCTACGATCGGCATCAAGTGCCTTGCACCTTTGTAGGCCATACCTTGGCCGATGATATTCCCTTGCAAAGCGACAAGGCCGCGGCCCGTGTATTGCTCGGGTTAGATGCCGATGCCGAATATTTGGCGATTCTTCCCGGCTCCCGTGGCGGTGAGTTAAAACAATTAGCCGAACCCTTTGTCAAAGCGGCGTTGCTGATTAAAGAAAACTTCCCCGATATCCGTTTTGTCACACCATTGGTAAACCAAAAGCGCCGTGAGCAGTTTGAACAAGCGCTAAAAGATTTTGCGCCGGATCTTGAAATTCACATGGTCGAAGGCCAGTCCCGTGAAGTGATGGCGGCGGCCGACGGCATTTTACTCGCATCTGGTACCGCGACCTTAGAGGCCATGTTGGTCAAGCGTCCTATGGTGGTGGCGTACCGTGTGAGTCCATTAACCTACCGCATTGCCAAGGGCATGATGCAGGTCGAGCGTTTTTCTTTGCCGAATTTGCTTGCTGGAAAAGATCTCGTGCCTGAGCTTATTCAAGACGATTGCACCCCAGAGAAGATTGCCGCAGCGGTGACGGTTGAACTCAGCCGCGATTTTGCGCCGCTTAAAGCGGAGTTTGAGCGGCTCCATAGGATGCTTCGTTGTGATGCCAGCCAAAAGGCCGCCGAAGCCGTACTTGCGCTCGTAGACTCGAAGGAGACAAATTAATGACTGTCTTTAAACTGTTAACCGAGTCCGATATGAGGGCCTTTGCGCAGGAACTCATTGCTGGTGTCGATGAAGTGGGCCGTGGCCCCTTAGTCGGCGATGTCGTGACTGCGGCTGTGGTGTTAGATCCCAATAGGCCCATCAGTGGACTCAATGATTCGAAAAAGCTCAGTGAGAAGCGCCGCGAAGCCTTGTTCGATGAGATTTGTGAAAAAGCCCTGTGTTACCACGTTGGCCGCGCAACCCCGGCTGAAATCGACGAGCTTAATATTCTGCACGCCACTATGCTCGCCATGCAGCGCGCCGTAGCTGGGCTTAACATCGCGCCTAAGCTCGTTTTAGTGGATGGTAATCGTAGCCCCGCGTTTAGCCACAATGGCCTGCCTATTGCCAGCCATAGCATTATTAAAGGGGATGGTTTAATTGCCAGCATCAGTGCGGCGTCGATTATCGCCAAAGTGACCCGTGATCGTGAGATGGACGCGCTCGATGCCGCTTATCCCCAATACGGTTTTGCCAAGCATAAGGGTTACCCCACTAAGGCGCATTTTGAGGCCATTGCCCTGCATGGTGTTTTTGACCAATATCGGAAAAGTTTTAAACCCGTCAAGGCATTACTGGAGGACTAACGCGTATTTTTACGCCATAGTCCCAGTTATCCAGCAAAGTCACTAGCCCTAGGTGCGTGACTTTGCTAGTCTGCTTTTTAGTTATTGTTAACCTGCTAGCCAAAGATAATCCTAATTATGTCCGATCCTCGTTTTGTGCATCTTCGTGTCCACAGTGACTTTTCTATGTCCGATGGCGTAGCCAAAGTTAAGCCTATTCTTGCCCAAGTTGAGGCATTAGGCATGGCTGCGGTGGCATTAACCGATCAAAACAACTTCTGTGGTTTAGTTAAATTTTACAGTGGTTGCCATGGTGCGGGGATTAAACCCATTATCGGGGCCGATTTTTGGATGCAGGTGCCAGGGTTTGAGGGGGAATTGTGCGCCTTATCCATTATCGCCATGAACAATGTGGGTTATCAAAATCTGACTCAAATCATCAGTCAGGCCTATTTACGTGGCCAGGTGGCAGGGCGAGTGGTGATAGACCAAGAATGGTTGCTCACCTATAACGAAGGCATTTTATTGTTATCGGGCGCCAAAGAGGGCGATCTCGGTAAGGCGCTACTCAAGGGCAATGGCACCCAAGTCGAATCCTTGTGCGAGTTTTATCAAACCCACTTTAGCGATCGTTATTTCCTCGAGCTTATCCGCACGGGGCGTGCCGATGAGGAGCGTTATCTGCATATGGCGGTGGCCTTAGCGCAGGAGAAAGGCATTCCTGTGGTCGCGACCAATCAGGTGGTGTTCCTCAAACCTGAAGACTTCGACGCCCATGAAATTCGCGTCGCGATCCACGATGGTTTTACCCTTGCCGATCCCCGCCGCCCTAAAAAGTACAGTGAACAGCAATATTTACGCAGTGAAGATGAAATGTGCGAGCTATTCGCCGACATTCCTGCCGCGCTGTCCAATACGGTGGAAATCGCCAAGCGTTGTAATGTGACCATACGTTTGTACGAGTATTTCCTGCCTAACTTTCCCACGGGCGATATGTCCATCGAAGACTTCCTCGTCGATTGTTCGAAGAAGGGGCTTGAGGAGCGGCTCGAATTTTTATTCCCTGATCCACAGGTGCGCGCCGAGAAACGTGGCGAATACGACGAGCGCCTCGATATCGAATTGCAAGTGATAAACCAGATGGGATTCCCTGGTTACTTCTTGATTGTGATGGAGTTTATCCAGTGGGGTAAGGACAACGGCATCCCTGTAGGGCCGGGGCGTGGCTCGGGTGCGGGTTCGCTTGTGGCCTATGCGCTGAAAATTACCGACTTAGATCCCCTCGAATTTGACTTGCTGTTTGAACGATTTCTCAACCCAGAGCGGGTTTCTATGCCCGACTTTGACGTCGACTTCTGCATGGATAGACGTGATGAGGTGATTGACCATGTGGCCGAATTATACGGCCGCGAGGCGGTGTCGCAAATTATCACCTTCGGTACTATGGCGGCAAAAGCGGTTATCCGTGACGTCGGCCGAGTGCTAGGTCACCCCTATGGTTTTGTTGACCGCATTTCAAAACTGATCCCACCAGAGCCCGGGATGACGCTGGCCAAAGCCTTCGAGGTCGAGCCCGCGCTGCAGGAGTCCTACGACGCCGATGAAGACGTGAAAGATCTGATCGACATGTGCCGCAAACTCGAGGGTGTGACCCGTAACGCGGGTAAGCACGCGGGTGGCGTGGTGATTGCGCCGACTAAAATCACCGACTTTGCGCCGCTCTATTGCGATGCTGAGGGTAAAAACCCAGTAACCCAGTTCGATAAGAACGATGTTGAAACCGCAGGTTTAGTGAAATTCGACTTCTTGGGGTTACGTACGCTCACTATCGTCGATTGGGCGCTGGAGATGATCAACCGGGTCGAGGTTAAAAATGGCCGACCTCCAGTACGCATTGAAGCGATTCCCCTAGATGACGCGGCCTCATTTCGCTTACTGCAACGTTATGAAACCACTGCGGTATTCCAGCTTGAATCCCGGGGTATGAAGGATTTGATCAAGCGTCTGCAACCCGACTGTTTCGAAGATATGATCGCGCTTGTGGCCCTGTTCCGTCCAGGGCCGTTGCAATCGGGCATGGTGGACAACTTTATCGAACGTAAGCACGGCCGTGAGGAAGTGTCTTATCCCGATTCCCAGTACCAGCATGAATCCTTAAAAGAACTGCTATCGCCGACCTATGGCATTATTTTGTACCAAGAGCAGGTGATGCAGATTGCACAGGTGCTGTCGGGTTATACCCTCGGCGGCGCCGACATGCTTCGCCGAGCTATGGGTAAGAAAAAGCCCGAGGAGATGGCTAAGCAGCGGGGGACCTTTAAAGAGGGGGCGATTAAAAACGGTGTCGACGGTGAACTGTCGATGAAGATTTTCGACCTAGTGGAGAAGTTCGCCGGTTATGGTTTTAACAAATCCCACTCCGCCGCCTATGCCTTGGTCTCCTACCAAACCCTGTGGTTAAAAACCCATTATCCCTCCCAATTTATGGCGGCGGTGATGTCCGCGGATATGGATAACACCGACAAAATCGTCACCCTAGTCGACGAGTGCGAGCGCATGGGACTCCCTCTGATCCCGCCGGATGTGAACAAGGGCCTGTTTAAATTTACCGTCGATGATGATTTGCGCATCGTATATGGTATCGGCGCCATTAAAGGGGTTGGTGAAGGTCCGGTAGAATCAATTTTAGAGGCGCGTAAGGATGGCCCCTTCGTAGATCTATTCGATTTTTGCGCCCGTATCGATTTGAAAAAGCTCAATAAACGCGTTATTGAAAAGCTTATCTGCGCCGGCGCCTTAGACACGCTCGGGCCGCATCGTGCTTCTATGATGGCCACCTTGCCCGAGGCTATTCGCGCCGCCGATCAACATGCTAAAGCCGAGGCGATTGGCCAACACGATATGTTTGGTTTACTCAACAGTGAACCCGAAGACAGCAAGCAGCAATTTGTGGAATGTACGCCATGGCCAGATAAAATTTGGCTAGAAGGCGAGCGTGAAACCTTAGGTCTGTATTTGACCGGCCACCCGATCAATCAGTATTTAAAGGAACTTAAGCACTACACCTCCGGCCGTTTGAAGGATGTGCATCCCACCGAGCGGGGTAAAACCGTTAAAGCGGCGGGCTTAGTGGTCGCTACTCGGGTGATGCTGACTAAACGCGGTTCCAAAATGGGTTTGTTGACGCTTGACGATAAGAGTGCGCGTTTAGAAGTCATGCTCTTTACCGAAGCCTTTGAGAAGTTTAATCATCTGCTCGAGAAAGACAGGATCCTGATCTGCGAAGGCGAGGTCAGCTTCGATGATTTCGCCGGCGGTAACCGCATGACGGCGCGCAATATTATCGATATTGGTGAGGCACGTAGCCATTTTGCCAAGGCGCTAGAGGTTGATCTCGATGCGGCGCAGCTAACCCCTGCGATCTTAGACAATATTGAGCAGACTATGAGTCCATGGCGAAACGGTGCCGTGCCAGTGCTCATTAATTACAGCCAAACCCAGGCTCGGGGACAGTTTAGATTAGCCGACGGTTGGCGGGTCAATCCCAGCGATGAGTTGGTCTTTGCCCTCGAAACCTTACTCGGCCCCAACAAAGTGCGGATTGTATTTTAAACGGGTCTTTGGCTTAAAGCTCAAATTTATACAGTATTATCAAAGGATAATGGATGTCATTCCCCGATCTCTGTGCCCATATCAGCACCTTTTTAGACTCGCTTAGGGTGAAAGCGGGTTGTCAGTTAGTGCTGGCTTACAGTGGCGGAGTCGATTCTGAGGTCCTGGCCTTTGGTCTCGCTGAATATGCTAAACAGCATAGCGAGTTTCGCTACCAACTTATTTATGTTCACCACGGTCTTAGCCCCAATGCGGATGATTGGGCGCAGCATTGTCTGACTAGGGGCTCATTCTATGGGTTACCCGTCACGGTTGAGCACGTGACGTTGCACCTTGGCTCGAGGGTGAGTGTAGAGGCCGAAGCGCGGCGAGCCCGTTACCTTGCCATTGAACAACACCTCGGGGCCGATGATTATTTGCTGACGGCGCACCACGAGGACGATCAACTCGAGACTATATTGCTGGCGCTTAAACGGGGCCAAGGTCCTAAGGGACTGGCGGCCATGGGACAAATTCAGCCCCTAGCGAAGGGGACTCAAGTTCGACCATTATTGGATGTGAGTCGTAGCCAGATTGAAGCGTTTGCCAAAGCTCAGGGTTTAGTCCATATCGAAGATGAAAGTAATCAAGATGATAAGTTCGATCGCAACTTTTTACGCCTTGAGATCATTCCCCGTCTGAAGAGCCGTTGGCCGAGTATTGCCACGACAGCGAGCCGCAGTGCGTTTCTGTGCGCCGAGCAGCAAGCCCTAGTGAACGAGGTCGTCGGTGAGCATTTACCCCAATGGCTCACTAAGGCCACTTTTAGCCAGCAAACCGTGTTAAATCTCGAAGGATTTGCGGCGCAGACACCCCGTTGGCAATCCCTACTATTACGTGGTTTTATTGAATCCCAGGGATTTGCATTGCCTTCCTTAGTACAACTCAACCAAATTATTTATCAGCTACTGAGTGCTAAAGAAGATGCAAAGGTACAGATCCGAATTGGGGATTGTGAGCTGCGCCGTTTTGCCAATCAGCTTTATGTGTCGAGCTTTATGCCCCCGAACAAGTTCATCAAAACTCGAATTGTGATCCCCCATGATAGTCTTAACCCCTTGATACGCGGGGAGTCTGACTCGCTTTGTATCGCTTTGCCGCAGGGAGGACCGTTGCAATTAAGGCTCAGCTCTTCAGGGCCACGACTGCGTTTGCCTATGTCCGATGAAGTCGTGAGTGTTCGATATCAATTACCGGGGCAACTGCGTTGCCATCCCCACTATCGGAGTAGGGGGCGCGAGCTTAAAAAATTACTACAGGAATCCGCCGTTCCACCTTGGCTGCGCGGGCAGCTTGGCTTTCTATTTTACGGTGAGCAGCTAGTGATGGCGCAGGGATTATGGATTGAAAAAGCATTTTGTGTTGCAGGTGATGGGGTGGGTATAGTGTTTGGTTGATGCGAGTGGTGATATTTTTTAATCCGATGTTTACATTCAATAGCTAACGGCTAACGACAAATGAGCATCCCTGCCCGCCACTAAGATAATTGTTCTAGGTTAAGTTGGTAACCATTTCGACCGGATGCTTTCGCTCGATACAAGGCTTTATCGGCCAGTTCATAGACTTGTTCGGCCTCTAATGCCTCCCCCGACTCCGCCGCGCCTAAACTGCAGCTGACGCCAAATTGGTCGAAGCTATCATGTTGGTTTGTGGCTGTGACTATGCGCTCGCACAATAATCCCGCAGCATGGATATTCCCCTGCACAATGATCACAAACTCATCGCCACCGATGCGAAACGCCTGATCTGTGTTACGTATTGTGCCGCGAATAATGTCGCCAAATTCCTTAAGAATATAGTCACCACACTTATGCCCATGCCTATCGTTAAGTTGTTTGAAGTTATCTAAATCCAACACGATAAGCGATACCGAACCTTGTTTTCGATGGGCCCTAGCGATGGCATTTTTAAGGCTTTGGGTATAGTAATGCCGATTACCTAGGCCTGTCAGCGAGTCAAACATGGCTTGCATCGACATTTCTTGGTATTGCATGGCATTGAGCAAAGGCTGAAGTAGCAAGGGTTCTATTTCTTGCAATAGGAGCTTTTGTGAAGGCGTGAGCGGCGTGAGCAACTGATAGTGGAGATTGAGCGGCATCCCCCCATTAAGTAATTGGCGCTTAAGGCTAATGCCATAGCGTTTTCCCCAACTCAACTTATATTCATCATTGGTCAGGCGTATCCCTTGAACCGGCAGGTATTGTCCCAGCACTTTGCCATAACAGGCAAAGACTGTCCTCGGATCTAAGCTAGCATGCAGCTGCTGGATCACTTGCACTAGGTCCAGTTGCTGCGCACTGGAGCTATATGTCTCTGTGGGATAGTGGTATTCGTCAGGATACAAGCTTGTCGCTAGGCCAAAATCCATCATTATTACTCCAGCAAATAGAATTGCGGTACGTCATTTGGCTTACATTTAGCAAGTTTCATGCCGTAACTATTGTTAATATAATTTGTCTTTGTTTGTCATTCGGTTAAGCTTAAAGCTCGTTGAGGTATTTTTGACGCGCCAGCAATTTGACAGGAGTTATCGAGTCCATGGAACACGGTTTCTTGATCCAAATTTTACTCATGTTAGTGATTGCTATCGTGGCTATTGCGCTGCTTAGGCGCATGGGGCTGCCTGCTATTTTGGCCTATCTATTAACGGGTGTCGTCAGCGGCCCAAGTGGCTTCCACTGGTTTACTCAACAGCAAATGCAGTCGGTAGCCGAACTGGGAGTGGTACTGCTTATGTTCACTTTGGGACTTGAGTTTTCAGTCCCTCGACTTTGGGCGATGCGCAGAACGGTATTTGGTCTTGGCAGTGCCCAGGTTGTGGTCACTACCTTGCTCACTATGCTGGTGGTCTTACTCTGTGGGCTCAATTGGATCCAAGCCTTAGTCATAGGCGCGGCGATAGCCCTGTCATCCACTGCGATAGTGCTTAAATTGCTCAATGAGCAGGGCTGGCTCAGGCGTCGCCACGGCGAGCTTTCTGTCAGTGTATTGTTATTTCAAGATTTAGCCGTTGTTCCACTGCTTATTCTGCTGCCCTTGCTCGCGAATAATGATGAGCCCTTAATGCTAGCGGGCATTGCTTTTGCCCTGCTTAAAGGCATTTTGGCATTCTTTCTATTGATGGCGTTTGGGAAGTGGGCATTGCCACGACTCTTCGATGAAGTTGCACGTTCTCGCTCTAATGAACTCTTTGTCCTGTCGACACTGGTGGTGGCCTTAGTGACGGGCGCGTTTACCCAATGGTTGGGGTTATCTATGGCCCTTGGTGCATTTATGGCGGGGATGCTCTTAGGCGAGAGCCAATATCGGCGGCAACTCGAGGCGGATATCAGGCCGTTTCGCGATCTACTCATGGGGCTGTTTTTTATTTCTATCGGCATGATGCTGAACTTTGAGTTAGTGATGCGTTTTTGGTGGCAAATATTGCTGATCCTATTGGCGGTTGTACTAGGTAAAGCATTGATTATTCATGGGCTGCTACGGCTTATTGGCGAACCATTTCGCATTGCTCTGAGCACGGCAATGAGTTTGGCCCAGGTCGGTGAATTTAGTTTTGTCGTATTAGCCCTTGCCGTTAATTATCAGCTTCTAGACACTGAAATCAGTACCATGCTCGTCATGGTCGCCGTGCTGTCCATGAGTATTGCCCCTTGGTTAGTGCGCCATAGTGTCGATATTGCGAAATGGATGTTGGGGATACGTCAGTCACAGCATAGGGATGATGTTGTTCCTATCGTGACCGATGAGCATGATTTAGTCGTTATTTTTGGCTATGGACGGGTGGGGCAGACCATCGCCCGATTTTTAAAAACGGAAGCCGTGCCCTATCTCGTGCTAGATCTTGATCCTACACGGGTTTCTGAAGCCCGACGAGCGGGTGAACCCATTTACTTTGGTGATGTGTGTAAGAGAGCAATCCTGAAACAGGTGGGGATCAAGAGGGCAAAGATGATCGTTATTACCTTTTGCGAATCCCGCAGCTTAGAGGAAGCGTTACCCCTATGTAAGTTGCTTGCTCCCGATGCGAAAATCTTAGTTAGAACCCGTGATGATAGCGATTTAGATCGGCTGCAAAAGGCAGGGGCTAATCAAGTGATCCCCGAATCGTTGGAGGGAAGTTTAATGTTAGTGTCCCAGGTGTTGCACCAGTGCGGGGTGCCATTAGCACGGATATTAAAGCGCTTGGAATCTGAGCGACGTAATCATTATCAATTTTTACATGGTTTTTTTTCGGGAACTGAAACAGACTTCACCCTAGAGTCGTTGCATGCGGTATCACTGCCCCGTGGTGCGGATGCCGTGGGTAAAATGGTGGCGGATATTGATTGGGCTTTGTTGCGGGTTGAGCTGAGGGCAATACGCCGTTGCGGGGCTGAGGTGGAGCATCCCGGACAGGATTGGATCTTTAGTGCTGGGGATATTTTGCTGGTAGTAGGTAAACCTCGAAGGCTTGAAAAAGTCGAGGCCAAACTTTTGCATGGCTAATGATTAGTGCATGACTAATGATTAGTGCATGGCTAATGGTTAACGGCTGCTGAGGGATAAAATACAGCAATAAAAATGCCGACGTAATGTCGGCATTTTTGTCTGCAATCTGTTATCCGATTAATCTATCCCTTGCGAGATAAGGATTAATTACAGAACAACAACGTTCGCAGCTTGAGGACCTTTTTGGCCTTGTTCGATATCAAAAGAAACCTTTTGACCTTCAGCAAGGGTTTTAAAGCCTTCTGAAACGATTGCGCGGAAATGAACGAATGCGTCAGCGCCACCATTGTCAGGAGAAATAAAACCGAAACCTTTTTCTTCGTTAAACCATTTAACTACACCAGTAGTTTTAGACATGAATGTCTCCAAAATTTTCAAACAAAATAATTCGCAATTATGCGGGAACTTAGCCAGAAATAGAATTATTTACATTGATGATAAGTTATGAGTGGAAAGCTTCATGACAGCAAACAAATTACAGGGTGCAGCGAAGGTTTTCAAAAACATAATATTGCTTATAAATAGGTCTGAATCACAGGCCGAGGTGCAGAGTAACACACTCTGATCTTTTGTATAGTTTTATTTTTAATCGCCACGATACCCTAGAGCGTACTTTTAAAAGATATTGAAAATAAAATATTTTTTAACTATGCATATTCAAATAGATAGACATTTTTTACCCTTTAATGTGTTTGGCAAAATAAGTTTTGACGCTCAATTATAATTTCCCTTAGATGGGGGATTACCCCTACCGATGGATTGCAATGATTCGTTACGTTATTAAATTGTTGCTTAAATGTGCTAGTGATATTATCACTGCCGAATAGGGATCTTGTTGCTCTATTTAGCCCACAGATAATGAGACATGGAGACTTAAGTTTGAAAACAGTATTAAAACGAATTGGACTCGGTAGTTTACTTTTGGTGTTACTTTTGAGTGCCTTGGCAGCGCATGAATGGTTTGCGAAGAAGCCCTTTTTCTTTCGTGCTTTTTTAGACCGAAGTGTTGTTAAAATGGCGTTTGAGAGCCCTGAAACCTTAACTTCTCTGGGTTTCTTAGAATCCTTTGGGATCACAGGACATAACGCACAGTTAGATGATGATAGCCCAGCGGCGATGGATAAAACCTTTGCCCAAGTGCGTGTGCTGCGAGATACATTGCTCAGTTATCAAGATACGGATTTAGATGAAAATCAACGTATTTCTAAGGACATCGCCCTCTATCTGGCCGATTTCGCCCTCGCAGCTGAGCCCTATCGTTACCATGATTATCCACTGAATCAGCTGTTTGGTGTGCAGAATGGTTATCCCAGCTTTATGCAGGCCCAGCATCAGGTTCATTCGGTCGACGATGCTGAAAACTATCTTGCCCGCCTGCAACGGGTGCAAACTAAATTTGCCCAAACCATGGAAGGGCTCACACTCAGAGAATCTAAGGGCATTATTCCGCCAAAGTTCGTGATTGAGCGGGTACTGACTGAGATGAATGATTTTGTCGCGACACCTATTCAAGACAATATTCTCTACAGTTCATTCAAAACTAAATTGGCTGACACGGATATCAGTGCCGATGAGCAAGCGCGTTTATTGGCTGCGGCTGAAGCGAACATAAAAGCTTACGTACACCCTGCATATCAATTATTTATCGATTACTTTACCCAGTTACAAGCCAAAGCGGGGACGGATGACGGTTACTGGGCGCTGCCTAACGGCGATGTAGCCTATGAACAGTTGCTGAAGTTTTTCACTACCACTAACTACAGCGCCGATGAGATCCACGCCAAAGGACTTGCTGAGGTGGACCGTATTCAGAGCGAGATCATGACTATCTTAGCCGCGCAGGGTTATGATGTCAGCCAAGGTTTTTCGGTTGCAATTGAGTCATTAGCCGCCGATCCCAAGTTTTATTATGAGGATAGCGATGCGGGTAGGGCGCAAATCCTCGTCGATTATCAAGGGATCCTCGATGAAGTGAACGCGGGACTGGGTAATGCCTTCCGTATTCGCCCAGAAGCGGGCATGGAGGTGGTACGTATCCCTGAATTTAAAGAGAAAACGGCGCCAGGTGCCTATTATCAACAGCCCGCCATCGATGGCAGTCGTCCCGGTCGTTTCTTCGCGAACCTCTACGATATCAAGGCGACCCCTAAATATGGCATGCGCACCTTGGCCTACCATGAGGGCATTCCTGGGCATCACTTTCAAATTGCCGTTGCCATGGAGTTAGAAGGTCAGCCGATTATCCGCAAGATGGCGCCTTTTACGGCCTATATTGAGGGTTGGGCACTCTACAGTGAGCGTTTAGCTTGGGAGCTGGGTTTCCAAAAGGACCCCTTTGATAATATTGGCCGATTACAGGCGGAGCTGTTCCGCGCCGTGCGTCTAGTGGTCGATACGGGTATTCACCATAGCCGCTGGACTCGCGAGCAGGCCATCGACTATATGAAGAAAAACACTGGCATGTCCGACCGTGATGTGACCGCCGAAATTGAACGCTATATAGTGATGCCGGGTCAAGCGACCGCCTATAAAGTCGGGATGATGAAAATTCTGGAGTTAAGGGAGAAGGCTCAGTCGGCGCTTGGAGATAAGTTTAATCTGCGGGATTTTCACGATGTGGTGCTGAAAAATGGCGCTGTGCCGTTAGATATTCTGGAGAAGCTCGTTAACCGTTATATCGCGGAAACGAAAAGTAGCACCTGATAAGTTAGCTTTTTTAGCTGTGATTTTTGCTGCTAGTTTCCCGTCTGATACCTTCGAGTTGCCGTCTTTAGGTACTCGAAGGTATGTTCTATTACCGTGATTCTGGCTTTCCGCCAAGGCTTTCAATACAATCCCAATCACTCATTATTAAATGTCCGTGGGCAATAGCGCTATTGTCTCTATGGGCAATTTGTCGTTGCAAGGTTTTGCTGATGAATCGCTTGTCCCCCCAAGAGCCTATCCAATTGACTCAAAGTACGATTGAGTCATTATTCACGCCGCCAACACTGATGCGCGCCCGTGATTATGTGATGAAAGGGCGAGTGATAAGTGCAAAGGCCAACGCCGATTTTCGCCATATTGAGGGGCAAGTCAGTGGTACGGAGCGAACGCCCTACCGTCAGGATATTCGCCTCTTCAGCGTTAACCATAAATTGATTATGAATGGTTTTTGCTCCTGCCCTGCGACTGGGCATTGCAAACATCTTGCCGCGGTACTTTACAGTTTACTCAGTGATAAAACCGTTGAAGATCAGCGCATCGCCCAGTGGTTGCACTTACTCGATGAGGCCGATGATCCTAAGCTTTATGAGGTCGAACAGCTCTATGCGGATAGGGTGCTCTACGTGCTGTCGAAGGATGATAACGGTGTTTTTATCGAACTGCGCTGCGGCAAGCTAACGAAGAATGGCGGTTATAACAAGGGTTCTAAAATAGCCCTGTCCGATGTGCAATATTTTATGCCCGCCTGGATCGGGGCCGAAGATGTGCTCATTATTAACCTTATTATGTCCACTCGCCGCCACGGCAGCTCTCGTCTTTATTTAAAGGCACAACTAGGGGCGGTGGCCCTCGATAAAATGCTCGCGACTGAACGCTGTTTTTGGGAGGAAAGTCGCATTGCCCTTAGCCGAGGGGAACCCATAAGCCCGACATTTGTTTGGAATGACATCGATAATGAGCATAAACAAATGCAACTGGTACTCGCGGGTAAGGATAACTGGGAGCTTATCCCCACGGAGCCGCCCGCCTATATTGAACTGGATTATTTCCAGATTGGGCCGGTAGAAACAGATATTGGTATTGATAAATTAATGCTGTTAAATCATATGCCGCCTGTACCTAGCTCGCAGATTGAAGCCGTGAGCCATAAGCTTATAAAACATTTTTCCGTTGAAACTGTGCCAACGCCCCTTGCGATTGATTTTGTCGAACTGCGCTCGCCCTTACAGATCCGCTTAACGCTAACCTCATTGGCATTACCCGAGTTTGCTATGGCGCAGCCATTTGTGTTGCTGGAGTTTGTCTATCAGGATGTAGTGCTCAGTGGTCGCCATATCGATGAAGCACTCTCTTTAGTCAATCAGGGGGGGAAAACATACCAAGTCATGCGGCAGTTAGCGTTGGAAAAGGAGGCAATTGAGCGTTTGATGGCCCTCGATTTTGTTGAACTTGCACCAGCTTCTCTGCCCAGTAGCACTAGCTTAACCAGTATGTGGAGTTTGGGTCCATTACCTGAGGCTATTAAACAGTGGTTACAGTTTATCGAGCAGCGCATCCCCGAGTTGGAAAGCTGGGATTACCAAGTGTGTTATGCCGATAATTTTAGCTTAAATGTGATCGACACGCCGTTGGCAATTGAGCTGGATGATTCACAGGACGGCTGGTTTTCCCTGTCACTCAATGCGGATATTGATGGTCAAAGTATTCCCATGCTGCCGCTTATTGCCACTTGGCTTAAACAGCATGGCGAGCCGGCGGATAATGCTGAACTGTTACTCCCAAGCCCAAATGGGACTTGGCTAAAGGTTAAAGCCAGTGTGATCAAGCCATTAGTGAGTATTATTTTAGAGCTATTCGATGGGCATAGGGGCAACAGTGTCTCTTTACCTAAATATCGCGCCCATCTACTCAATGACTTTGCTGAGAGCGATATTCGTCTGCTTAATGGCCAGCGAGTCCTTGAGTTAGCGACAAAGCTTGAAAACTTTAATGGCGTAGTCGAGGTTGCAATACCTGAAGCGCTAGGAGCCAAGTTGCGTCATTATCAGCAGCAAGGGTTAAATTGGCTTTGTTTTTTAAAGGAATATCAGCTTGGTGGTATCTTAGCCGACGATATGGGACTGGGTAAAACGGTCCAAACCTTAGCCTTTTTACTTCAGCAACGGGAATTAGCCGCCGCGGGGGCGAGTCCAAGCCTGATTATTTGCCCCACCAGTTTAGTGGGCAATTGGGCCAAAGAGGCCGCTAAATTTGCCCCTTCGTTAAAGCTGGTGGTGATCCACGGCGCTTTGCGTAAGCCTTTGCTCGAACGCTTAACCGAATACGATATAGTGGTGACGACCTATCCGTTAATTGTGCGGGATAATGAATATTATCAGTCACATAAATTTGAGCATATTATACTCGATGAAGCCCAGCAGATAAAAAATGCCCAAGCGAAAGTGACTCAAATCATCAAGGAATTACAGTCCCCCTTTAGATTATGCCTAACGGGGACACCGCTGGAAAACCACTTAGGCGAGCTGAAATCCTTAATGGATTTTAGCTTGCCTGGCCTCTTAGGTACTAATGCCTTCTTTAACAAATCCTTTAGACACAGCATCGAGCGCTATGGTGATAGCGAAAAGGCTAAGATATTAAGCCAGCGTATCGCCCCCTTTGTGCTGCGCCGAACTAAAGATGAAGTCGTCAGTGAATTACCGCCAAAAACGGAGATCTCCCAGAGCCTAGAGCTAGAAAAGGATCAGCGTAATCTCTACGAGAGTATTCGGCTGGTGATGGAGAAAAAACTGCGGGATTTATTTGCCACCCAGGGCGTTGGCAGTAGTCATATTGAGTTTCTGGATGCCTTACTTAAGCTGCGCCAAGCCTGCTGTGATCCTAGGTTGGTGAAGTTAGAACAAGCGCAGAAAGTGAAGAATAATGCCAAGTTAGACTGGCTGAAACAAAACTTGCCCGAGATGGTGCAAGAGGGACGTAAGATATTGATCTTCAGTCAGTTCACTAGCATGTTAGGCTTGATTGAAGCTGAGCTTATGGACCTAGGGCTCGATTACAGTAAGCTCACGGGGCAGACTCGCCTGCGCCAAGCGCAGATAGATAAGTTCCAAGAGGGTGATACGCCCGTATTCTTAATCAGCTTAAAAGCCGGCGGAACTGGGCTTAATCTCACCGCCGCCGATACGGTTATCCATTACGATCCTTGGTGGAATCCTGCGGCGGAAAAACAAGCCACGGACCGCGCCCATCGTATCGGCCAAGAAAAACCCGTATTTGTCTATAAACTGATTGCAGAAGGCACTGTAGAGGAAAAAATCCAAGAAATGCAGCAACATAAGCAAAGCTTGGCGGACAGTATTCTCGAGGGCAAAGGTAAGGGAACATGGCAAGGCAGTGCGGATGAATTGCTGTCACTGTTTAGCTAATGCTTATGTACTTAATTGATTGAATTATCTGACTGAGGTGAACCATGCAGTACCAAGTCGACACTCATACCCATACCGTGGCATCGAGCCATGCATACAGCACTATTCATGATTATATCGCCGTGGCCAAGCAGAAGGGCATTCGCCTGTTTGCGACCACGGACCATGGTCCCGCCATGGCCGATGCGCCGCATTTTTGGCATTTTGTGAACTTAAGGGTGTTGCCGCGCATGGTCGATGGCGTCGGGATTTTGCGTGGCATCGAAGCCAATATCAAGAATATCGACGGTGGGATTGATTATTTCGGCGATTATTTATCCCAGCTCGATATTGTGCTCGCGGGATTTCACGAGCCTGTTTATCCGCCATCGGATAAGGCGACTCACACCACAGCCATGATTAATGCGATTAAGAGCGGTAAGGTCGATATCATTACCCATCCGGGGAACCCTGCTTATCCTATTGATATTGACGCCGTTGCCCGCGCCGCTGCCGAATACGGTGTGGCATTGGAGATCAATAATTCCTCCTTCGAGGTGTCTCGTAAGGGCAGTGAGGCCAACTGTACCGCCATCGCTAAGGCGGCAAAGGAATTTGGGACCATTTTGGTTATGGGATCCGACTCCCATGTTGCCTTCAGTTTAGGGGAGTTTGGCTGCGCTCAAGCCATTATTGATGCTGTGGCTTATCCCGAATCTCGCTTACTTAATCGCAGCCCTGCTGCATTGCTGGCCTTTTTAGTCGGCCGCGGCCACCAAAGCGTTGCCGATTTGGTGGCCCTTTTTAATGATGACAATGATAAGTAAGCACTTGGCTTACCCAGAGGATGCCAAGGGCAATGGGCCGCAAGCCGTGCTTATCACGGGGGCCGATAGTCAACTGGCTAAGGCGCTGCAACGTAGGGCCAGCGCTATTGCTCAGGCATTTAGTACTCAGGCATTTAGGTTAATTCCCCTGACGCGAGAGCAACTAGATATTAGCGATGCATTGGCTGTGGCCAAGGCATTTAGCGAATATCGCCCGGATTGGGTGATAAATTGCGCCGCCTACAATGGGGTAGACTATGCCGAGCGCGAACCAGATCTCGCCTACAGGGTTAACTCACTCGGCCCTGAACTTCTTGCGAAACAATGCATTAATCTCGATGCACGTTTAGTACATATCTCCAGTGACTATGTCTTTAGTGGCGTGGTGTTTAGTGGCGCTTTTGACGGCAATGCAGTGAACTCAGATGCCAGCCTGCTGCAAAAAACATCCCCCTACCTGGAAACCGATCCCCCTTCGCCTCTGTCCGTTTACGGTAAAAGCAAATTGGCGGGTGAGGATGCGGTACTGAGACTGCTAGGTGAGCGCGCCATAGTGATTAGAACCGCCTGGCTCTACGGCCAAGATGGGCATAATTTTGTAAAAACCATGCTTAAGCTGATGCAAACCCAAGCGAGCCTAAATGTGATTGACGATCAAATCGGCTCGCCCACTTGGAGTGATGCGCTGGCGTATACTGTCTGGCAGCTGATCCTTAAGCAGGGGCAGGGTGTGTTCCATTACGCTGGCCTTGGTGAATGCAGTTGGTATCAGTTTGCCTGCGAGATCCAACGTCAAGCGCTTCAATTCAAGTTGTTAACCAAACAAATTCCCATAGTGCCCATCGATAGCGCAGGCTATGCCGCTAAGGCTTTAATGCAGGGAAAATCCCTTGCATTAAGGCCTAGTTACAGTGCACTTTGCAGTGAAAAATTGCAGCATTTTATCGCTATGCCAGCGTTACAGACACAAAATTTACCGACACACAATTTACAGGATCATCAAGACCCTCTTATGTCGATAGTGTGGCAGGACTGGCGGCAACAGCTCAAGGCCATGTTGCAATCAATATAGATTGTGAATGTGAGCATTATAATCGCGCACCGTTATTTGTAGCTGTCGATAGCTATTTTGCCAGCATTCGCGCCTGTGAATACGAATGCAACTGCACCTATGGCTCTTTTCAGTCGGTTGGGCTTGGCTTAGACTCGGGGAGCCTAAGTGTTTTACCCTAGGCTCAATAGGTGTCAGTGGCTTTCTTAGTCGATTTTGCTCGATGTATGATGAATTTGTTCTTAATTTTCAATCTATGGCGATGGCATAATGCCAAGATACTCAACGGATAAAGGACATCGAAATGACAGATAAGGCGACACTGGCGCCCCTCACTAAGCAAGATTTGCTGGCGGTGGTGCAGATAGCTAAAGCCGCGGGCGAGGCCATTATGACGATTTACGGTCAAGATGACTTTTCCGTGAGCCATAAGGGCGATGATAGTCCGGTGACGGCCGCCGATCTTGCCGCCCACAGTGTGATTGTGGCAGCACTGGCGGAGCGATTTGTGGGTATTCCCGTGATGTCCGAAGAGGCCGCCGAAATCAGTTGGGATGAACGCAGGCAATGGGACACCTATTGGTTGATCGACCCCTTAGATGGCACCAAAGAGTTTATTAAGCGCAACGGTGAGTTTACGGTCAATATTGCGCTTATTCATCAAGGAGTTGCATTGGCTGGGGTTGTGTATGCCCCCGTGCTTGGCACCTATTATTATGGTGCAAAACATCTGGGTGCTTGGCGGCAAAAGGCGGGGCAGGAAAGCCCATTACTGGGGGCGAGTCACCCGCGGCAGATACCGATAGTCGTCGGCAGTCGCTCGCACTTAAGCCCTGATATCGCTGAGTATTTGCAGCATTTGGGTGCTCACGAGATGCTCAGCGTCGGCAGTTCTCTGAAGTTCTGTATGTTGGCAGAGGGGGAGGCCGATCTCTACCCTAGATTAGGCCCGACCAGCGAGTGGGACACGGCTGCAGCACAGGCCGTACTGGAAAGTGCAGGCGGAAGCGTCGTCTGTTATGACTCTGGTTTACCCTTAACATACAATCAAAAACCAGCAATATTAAACCCTTACTTTATTGCCACAGCCCCTGGCTGGGTAGCATAACCATAACGATGGATCGAGTGCGGTATATTCACTCGACAACACGGCAAGATAACATTGGAGTAGCGATTCATGATACGCATGGGCATCGATTTAGGCGGAACAAAAATAGAATTAGTGGCCCTAGGCGAAGCAGGCAATGAGCTATTTCGCAAGCGTGTCACGACACCGCGTGACTATCAGGCAACCCTTCAAGCCATTGTGGATTTAGTCAATGAAGCCGAAGCAACCTTAGGTGAAAAAGGCACTGTGGGGGTGGGGATCCCCGGCGTTATTTCTCCCTATTCAGGTTTAGTTAAAAATGCCAATTCCACTTGGATTAACGGTCATCCGCTCGATGTGAATTTAGGTGAATTGCTTGGGCGTGAAGTGCGTGTTGCCAATGATGCAAACTGTTTTGCGGTATCAGAGGCGGTCGATGGTGCGGCCGCAGGCAAGTCCGTGGTATTTGGCGTGATTATCGGTACTGGTTGCGGCGCTGGTGTGGCGATTAACGGTAAAGTCCATGCCGGCGGTAATGGGATCGGTGGTGAGTGGGGGCATAATCCACTGCCTTGGATGACGAAGGAAGAGTTCAATACCACCCGCTGTTTTTGTGGTAACCCAGATTGTATTGAAACCTTTATTTCCGGAACGGGTTTTGTCCGCGATTATAATGCGGCACTAGAGGCGGCGGGCAAAAGCCGAGCGCCCGCGAAATCGGGGGCCGATATTATGTTATTAGTCGATCAAAATGACGATATCGCCGTCGCTGCCTTTGATCGCTATATGGATAGGCTCGCCCGATCACTGGCCCATGTGATTAATATGCTTGATCCCGATGCAATTGTGCTGGGGGGCGGCATGTCAAATGTTGAGGCGATTTATCCAAGATTACCAGCCTTATTAACCCGTTATGTGGTTGGCCGTGAATGCCGCACCCCTGTGGTCCAAAATCTTTATGGCTGTTCATCGGGCGTTCGCGGCGCCGCTTGGTTGTGGGAAAAATAATCTCTGTAATACCCGTACTGACTTTTATACCATCGCCCAGCTTAATGCTGGGCGATGCGTTTATGGCACTTTTGGTGCTATGATGGCGCTTTTTTAGGGGAACTTGGTATGGATATCTTGTTTTGGGTAAAAAAAGTGGTTTCTCAGGGGATCATGCCTATTCCCTTTATCCTACTGTTATTGCTCGTTTCATTATTAGTTTGGCGCCGCCGTAGCCTAGCTAAGTGCTTAGTAGCGGGGGCATTTTTCCTGTTACTTTTTCTCGCTAGCCAACTGAGTGTCAATACCCTAGTGCGGCCGTTAGAAGCACAGTATCCGGTTAATTCCGCCGCTATTTCCGGCCAATGCTATGTGATGGTATTGGGTTCGGCCCATTCCGATATCCAAGGTGCAACGGCGGTGCAATCCCTTTCTGCCGTAGCCCTTGCAAGACTCTCTGAAGGAATACGGCAGCTTAAGTTAGGTCAGGATTGTAAGTTGCTGGTGAGCGGTTGGGGGGGCGAGCTAACTCAGATCCCCCATGCTGAAATGATGGCAAATGCTGCCGTTGAGCTGGGTGTCGATAAAAATCAGATCATTCCATTTCCCCTCGCGCGGGATACCTTAGAAGAAGCGCAATATGCAAAATGGGAGCTAGGGGAAGAGTCCTTTCGCTTAGTCACGTCGGCCTCCCATATGCCAAGGGCGATGGCAATTTTCACCGCTAAAGGGTTACATCCTAGTGCGGCGCCAACGGATTTTAGGGCGCGGGATGACTTTGGTTGGCGCGTGACGGGTGACAATTTATTAGCCTCCCAGCGGGCGATTCATGAATATATTGGCCGTTTATGGTTATGGGTAAAACAGGAATAAAAAGATGACCTTAGAGTCAAATGTCGTCTCGATTCGGCCGTTGTCAAAGCGCAATGGGCTGACGTTAACTTGGATTGGTGCCAGTGCTGTTATGCTGGGCCTTGGTTTGTTTATTGTTTTTCCTGACCTAATGGCGGTAGGTTTAGTCTTTTTTAGTTTAGGGGCCATTGCCTTGATCTTAGGTTTAGCTAAGGTTTATGAACCGGAAACGACCATTAGTCTCGACGAACAGGGACTGACCTATTTCCATCGCCGCGGTAAGGTGTTCATCACTTGGGATAATATTCAGCGGGTCGATATTCCGAGGGTAACACTGGGGGTGGATACGATTGAGCTGTCCTATTTAGGGATAAAATTCAAACACCTTAATCCCATACTCGATAATATTTCCCTGCGTTTAGCCGCGGGATTATTAACGGAGCAGCGCCCTTTGTTAGTCACTGCGGCCTCCCAGCAGGAGGACCTCGCCACCCTCGAAACTTACCTAGGGGCTGAATTTAGCCCGCTGGTGGTCGAAGGGGACCGTTATCGCGGCGTGTTAGCGATGTTTGGCCACCGCTGTGTGATGCTCAATACCCACTTGGGCTATCACCTTTATATTCCCCACGACAGTTTGGACCGAGACCCAAAAGAATTTATTAAACTGTTAAGGCAGCGTATTGTACAGGGGATGTCATAGTTAGGCCTAAGGGCTCTACTAAAACGAGAAGATCACTGGTGCAACAATGGCAATCTTAACTATCCCTCTAGCTTTGCGTTCAGCTAAAAAGCTATTGCCCCAAAGTGTGTTTCGCAGTTCAAAAGGGGAATAGGCCAAGTAAAGCTTTGCCTATAGAAAAGTTGATGGTTCGACTTAGAAGTTATGTATCCCATCTTTTTCGTAGTTTGAATGCTTTAATCAAAATCAAAGTCGTGGGGCTTCACCCCACACCCGACCAAGGAGGACTGCTCGTCCTATCCTCCTTGGATGCTCCAAGACGCCCCCAACGGAGTTGAAAGCCCCTTGTGCTCATTGACAAATTTGCTATCGCTTCCGAAGGATGCGTCCCTGCACCTGCGAAAGCTAGTCGGTCATCCATGACCGAACTCACGCAATTTGTCTCTTCGCCCTGCGGCAACTCCGAGGGAGGTGTATTCCTTGGAGTTTTGAGTCGTTAGATAGCGACTCATCAGCAAAAATAAGAGCGAAAAATGAGAAAGCTAAAACGATATCAAGTGATTACCCATCAAACTGTATAAAAAAACGCTACCGCAAAAAAGCAAATTCCTATAGCATCATTCATACCCATTTTACACGGATGTGGCAGCGGCCAAGTCCAACAAGCGATTTATGCCCTGCAAACAGCGCAGCGCATAAATACTAAGACGTTGTACGTCATTCCACTGACATGGAGGTAAGCGCAATGAAACGCCTTATTGGTTCTCTATTCTTGGTCGTTGCCCTATTGGCAGGCTCACAAGCGCTAGCGATCGAACGACAACGAGCTATGAATTGGTGTTGGGCAGCATCGATCCAAGACGTAATGGCGCAAGTTGGCAGATACCAAACTCAGGAACAAATCTCAGCCAGGTTGGATGGCTGGCCACGTGATCGCCCTGCATACATCGGAGAACTGATTGCGCTACTCAATTCATATGGTTTCCGCGCTTGGCAAGCCGGTCGTCCTGGTTCCCCACAAGAGTTGTTCAATACGCTTTCTACTGGTTGGAGGCTAATTGCCTTCGTGCGTCCATCGAATGGAGCTGTGGGTCATTACATAGTTCTTCAAGGAATCGATCCGAACACTGGGGGCGTGATCGTCTCTGATCCATGGACGGGAGCAACATATCTCAATTCACTTCAGCAGCTATACGCTGGTTGGCGGTGGTCTGATTCTGTGGTTGTGGGTGCCCCAGTGCAATAACAAATGACGTACAACCAATCATTCCAGCGGACTGCCTTCGGCAGCCGCTGAATTCAAACGTTAGCCGAATGGACATATCAGTCAATTGGGATGAAAAAATGAGATTTAGAAACGAAGCATACAACGACTTAGTAAGTGATTTAATTCTGGATGCTTTTTACGTCGATAGGTCAAATAGAGGAAAAATTGCATCTATTAGGCAATACGCTGAAATAGTCGTTAGAAAAATACTAGATCTACCTGAAAGTGAAATGGTTACGCTCGGAAATAGGGCAATTGTTCAAAAACTGGAACAAATTAGTGGTAACAACCAATTACTTATACGGTCTGTCGACAATATTCGAATTGCTGGAAATAAATGCACTCACACTCAAGAAACTGGTCAAGTAACAGAAGAGGATATTCGTGATTGCGTGGACAACTTGTTTAATATCTACGCGTGTATTTTTGTTCTTTATTTTCAGAAATACAAATTCGGCAGCAACAGTGAAGTAATGAGTGCTTTTTCAATACTGCCGCCAATTATTAGATATTTGGCTCTAAATGAGCTTTATGACCATTACCCAGAAAATTTATCTGTTATAGATAAATTGAGTCTGTTGTTGTTGAAAGCATTCGATAAAGACCAAGCAATTGAATGGCTTGAGTCTAGAAAAGAAAAACTAAATGATATGTTGCCGTACACTGAAGAGGGTATTGAGGAAATTAGAAATAAATACGGGGATTATGTAGCTCAACAGACAATAGATAACGCCCCGGATAGCATGTTCGTTGTGTGTACGGATAGAATTAATAAAGTAGATGAAATAATCAAAAGAAATGGATTGCTTTATAATAACTTCGAGCAAGCTAAGCAGCTGTATTTAGAAAAGGGTATCTTAGATGGAGATACGGAGGAAATTAGGGGGTTTAACTCAATAATGGAGTTTCTTTATCTAGGAAGAAAAGAAGAAGAAAATCCAAACTTGGATAATATAGGTTCCTATACTGTATTAAATTAGCGGCTAACAAGGCGCTGCTACGGAAAATTTACTCGCTGACTCTCCTAAATTTCCGCAGAGCGCAGCGTTAGCTTTCAAGGGAAATTATGCATCCATCTGAAAGAATTAAGCACATAAAAGAAATATCTAAAGAGCTTTCCAAGGAAGAATGGTCTCTGGTGGATCTAACCCTAAAACAATTTGGGTTGCCATGGAGTGATCAGTGGGGTGGAGATAAAGAAAACTACATTATTGAAATGATCAGTACAGCTGATGATGCTCCATTGCTTGAACTTGCTAAGCATTTGGGAGTTGCCAGTCAGCTAGAAACTGCGGAAGAGCCAGAGTTTTGGAGTAGTGGTGAAGCTCGAGTATTTCTCAGCCATTTAGCGAAAAATAAGGTGGAAACCACACGGCTAAAAGAACAGCTTGAATCTTTTGGTATTTCTGCCTTTGTAGCACATGAGGATAGAGGCTGTTCATAATTCTGTGTCAGGTTAATTTCACAGATCGATATGGTTTTCTAAGCGTCCCTCAAAATGGATTGAGAGCTGTGATAGCGTCAAATTCCAGTTTTGGATGGGGTGCGTCCAGCGCT
>Ga0210009_1000388_pt1 | contig 51077 bp, 45 predicted proteins | sample CryGeyCG2114_065_FD_185457 | JGI IMG/M metagenome (GOLD analysis project Ga0210009, IMG submission 185457) | Groundwater microbial communities from aquifer - Crystal Geyser CG12_big_fil_rev_8/21/14_0.65 (SPAdes) (version 2) | ecosystem: Environmental > Aquatic > Deep subsurface > Groundwater ...
CATTATACGCCGATTTACGGTACGACATGTTATTCCCAATGCAACTCATGGGTTTGCCAATATTAATTGCACCACTTGCAGTTGAGAGCAAATAAATAAAATCAACAGACTGCATTGCAGAAAAGCTATCAATTTCAAATTGGTTTGTCATTCCATTTACAATCGCGACCGAATCATCAACATAGTACGATGCAATTCGCTTAGCCCAAGTTGGAGTTACAACACAATCTGCGTCTGTGGTAAGAATAATTTCGTTGGAAGCAATCTCAATTCCATTTGATATTGCAAGAGTTTTCCCTTTCAAATCCCCTTTTTTCTTTGAAGCAATAATTTTTCTAAACTTTGGTTTACCAAAAATAAATTCATCAACAATTTGTCCTGTTTTATCGGTTGAATTATCGTCAACTAATATTATTTCGATTTTGTTTTCTGGAAACTCAAGCTTATCAAGAGATTCAATACATTCCAAAATATTTTTTTCTTCGTTTCGGGCTGCAACTATTATGGATACTGATGGAAGTTTATCATCTTCTAACTTTGGAAATGTTTTGGAAGCCCCAATAATTACAACTGCTGTAAAAATAAAATATATTGAGAGAATAATTAAGAATACTATTTCAAACATTTACTCGGGTCTCCAATTTGATAACCATTTTGTTTTGTTTTCTCGATTATGTAATCAATCGATTTTTCAATTATAGCTTCTGATTTTAAGCTATCGTGTAACACAATTATAGAATTTTTATTTAAATATTTATTAACTGCAAAAATAACAATATTAAAATCACTTTTGTAATCATAAGTTAATAACGACCACATTACATTTGTTAGATTATTCCTTTTCATTAGTGTTTCTGTTAATAATCCAATTCTGCCGTGTGGAGGTCTAAAATATTTTGGTTCAATTCCAGTTGTTTTTTCAATAATATTAGAACACTCAGCTATTGAAGAATTAGCTTTTATATTTAATAAATTTATGTTTTTATGTGAAATTGTATGATTCCCTATTAAATGGCCTTCATCAATTATTTGCTTTGCTAAATCTGGATATCTTTCAACATTTTCGCCAACACAGAAAAATATTGCCTTAATTGAATGCTCATTTAGTTTTTCCAAAATAATAGGAGTTGTTTCTGGATTAGGACCATCATCAAAGGTGAATAGTATTTTATCAACTTTTGATTCCCATATTGTTCCAGGAAAAAGTTTATGAAATATTTTTGGTGGAACATATTTTACTTTTTTCATCATTTTATAAATCTTGTCATTCCCACATATTTCTGGTGGGAATCTTGACCATTATTGAGATTCCCGATAAGAGCATTCGGGAATGACATACATTTGTATTATACATTAGTATTTTTCTATCTCTTCAACTCTCTATCTTTCCATGTAAAATTTCCTAACGCTCCAGAAATAGCTGAATAAACTATATATGGAATATGCAAAATTTCAGCCAGAAGAAATAATGGTAAATTGATTTTCTCAATTAAAACTCCAACTCCTTTTTCCATTACTGCATATTCAACTAATATTTTTAACATAAATGAAACTGAGAAAATTGTTAAAAATCTTGGGTCTAAGAAAAATCCTAAAAATAACTGAGCAATCAAGCCCAAGTAGAAAAGAAATATTAAAAATAATTGTGCAACAATTAACTTGTTTTCATAGAATAAACCCTTACTAGCCCAGCGTTTGCGCTGCTGATTAAATTCTTCAAGACTTTTGTTTGCATCTGTTTTTACTAATGCATCTTTTTCGAAACAGAATTTTACGTCATAATTTGTGCTATAGGCAATCTTTTGCATTAATAATTCATCGTCGCCAGATGAAAGATTCATTAAATTCTTGTAACCGCCAACTTCATCAAATACCGATTTCCGAAATGCAAGATTTGCAGAGCTTGCAATCATTGGAGTTTTGTTGCCAATTAGTCCAGCCCCCGAAAGTATAAGTCCAGCAAACTCAAGCGATTGCAGCTTTCCAAATAAATTATCCGATTCAGCAAACGCAACTGGACCAGAAATAAGCGCTGTATTTTCCTCAAATCCAATAACCATTGTTGAAATCCAGTTTGGAAAATTTGTGCAATCAGCGTCAGTAAATAAAATAATAGTCCCTTTCGATTTTGAAATACCAAACTCAATTGCTTGCTTTTTGTGTGCTTTTGCAAAATTTGTATCCTTCATTGAATAGACAAAAATATTTTCCTTTGTAATTCCATTTTTCAGTTTCTCAAATGAATCATCGGTTGAGAAATCATCTATGTAAATTACTTCAAACTTATCACTTGGATAGTTTTGTGATTCAAGACTTTTTAAACTTTCCAGAATCTTTTCACTTTCGTTTCGGAAAGGAATTATTACTGAAACAAATTCATTGTCTTGTAGTTGAGTTCCAAAATAACCCAGTTTTGTAATTCCAACCCTAATTTTTCTTATGAAAAGAAAATAGAAAATAAGCAAACCGAGAAAAACAAAAGATAAAATATTTAACAAATTATTCCCTTTTAAGTAAAAGCGTTAAACCAATAATTGATGGAATTAACAGATTAATAAAAAACAAACTAATTGCAGCGTTAAAACCAACTGCTCCAACAAAACCAAGATTTTGCAAAAAGTAAACTGCAGCGCCTTCTCTAACACCAACTTCACCAAGCGCAATTGGAGGAATAACAATTTGGGCAAATATTATCAAATTTGCCGCAAAGAAAAATAACGTAAAATTGAATTCGCCGCTAAAAGCAATTAGTAAAAAAGTCATTTGAGAAGTAAAAGTTAAATGATAAAATAAGGAAATTGCTACAATAATTAATAATGTTTTTGAGTTAAGCGATTTTACAAACCTGACTCTATTTATTATTCCTACAAAGTGTTTTTTTGATTTAAGCCAACTTCGTATTTTCTTTGATGTTTTACTATTGCCCAATAAAAAATACATTGGGAAAAGGACTGAAATAATATAAATTACAATAAATCCACTAGCTAATTCTATTGAAAAACCGATTAAACCTTTCAGAAATATTATAAAAAAAGTTCCTCCAATGATAATTGCAAAAAATATTGGAATAAATTTATCAACAACCGTTGCTAAAATTACATCTAAAACTTTTACATTTTTATAGGGCAAAGCTCTAGCAAAATATTCACCAGATTTCATTGGAGTAAAAATGCCTCCGCTAATTCCATAAAAAACAGATAGCCAAACTTTGTTTTTTTCAGTTATTCCAAAGTATTTTTTGCTTAAAATATTCCATTTCAAAAACTGCAAGCCCAAATTTACTGGAAGCAATAAAAATGCAATTAAAAAGTAAATTTTATCAGCTTTTTTATAAGTTTCATAAATAGATTTAGGTTCAACATAGAAGACCAAAAACAATACAAGTCCAGACCCAATTATAATTTTGGCAATGTTGGTTATTCGTTTTCTAAATAAATTTTCCAATAGTTTTTATATCTTAATAAGAGTTAATTTAATTTATAATACTATTTAAAATAGTAAAATTTTAAGTCCTATTTTGAATAAGATATTTTGTAAAGTTTAAATAACTTTTAAGTAAGGTCAAATTATAAATTTGGCATTTAAACAGAAGTTCATAATTAAAGAATTTAAGATTAGAAACGACAAATGAAGCAAAAATTTTATTTACTTATTTCAACCATTTTTTTATTATTTCTCCTTTTAGAAGTTTCTTTAACATTTATTGTTACTGAAGATTTAGATGGAAATTTGAGTCTAAATTATATTCATCTTAAACCTTTCCAAATACCAATTATTGAAACCGAAAAAAAAATCGAAACGCTTATTAGCGATAAACTTCCAGATTCGCTATTGGTAAACTACAAAAGTAAGAACTTTACCCGCAAATACTTTAACATAAGACTCATCCCAGATTCGCTTCTTGGATGGGCACCAAATCCTATTTTCAAAAGCAGCGATGGTCTTTATGTTTACAATAGAAATGGAATAAGAACTCGCAATATTTTAGATGAAATTCCTCCAAAAAATAAATTAAGAATAGCAATATTTGGCGATTCATATTCGCACGGCGATGAAGTTGCTTTTGAAAATACTATTGGCAATTATTTAGAGGAATTACTCAATCAATCAAAAATAAATGCCGAAGTAATAAATTTTGCAGTTAGCGGTTATGGAATTGACCAAGCATTTTTGCGTTGGAAATTAATTGATGAACAATTTAATCCCGATATTGTAATTTTAGGCGTGCAATTTGAAAATGCAAAAAGAAATATTAATCTTTTAAGACCTTTTTATTACTTTACAACCGAAATTCCATACTCTAAACCTCGATTTCTTTTGGAAGGAAATGCTCTTCAATTTCTTCCAAATCCAATATTGGATATAAAAAATACTGTTGATATTATTAAAAATTTTGATAGTTGGCAGTATTCCCATTTTGAAGGCTTTTACTCAAAACAAAATTACCATCCAAATTTTTTATTTTATAGCAAAACATTTTCATTGTTTAGTTCAACAATATCACAATTAGTTGGTGAAATTAATTATTATAAATCATCAAGCGAAAGTTTTAAAGTAACTTATAAACTTTTTGAAAAGTTCCAAAAAGATGTGAAGGACAAAGGCGAAGTTTTTATTCCAGTACACCTTCCTGTTAAAAATGATTTTGATTTTTTGTCACAAAAATTTTTAAGTATTGTTTATAATCAACAGTTTATTTATGATGAGTTGTTTGATGCTTTAAGGAAAAAAGCTAATTTTGTTGAAACTTACGATACACTTGAAAACTGGGGCAAAACAAAAGATATGAATCAACTTTTTATGAAGCGGCATTATTCACCAACTGCAAATAAAGTTATAGCTAACCAAATTTTTGAATTTATACAAAATGAGCATCCTCAAATACTTTTTAACTCTAAAAGGAAAAATTGATGGAATTATATTTATTTATTACTGCAATTTTATTTTGGATTTTATACTACTACTTTGAAGGCAGTCACGACGGGGCTTTTGCGCTTGAAACAAAACTTATGCGCGAAAAACTAGGCACAATAAAATTTAATGAAATTGAAAAGGATTTTATAAAATTTGAATTAGATTGGCATTGGTACGATGGACTTGAAAAAGCACTGGTTAAAATTGTATTTTCAGTTTTTGTCTATTTTATTACTGATAATCTACTTTTTGCTGCCCAAATGCTTTTTCTTTCTGTAGGAATTCGCTCTTTTGCCCATGATCTTTTTGTAACAATTGCAATGGGGAAAAGCCTAAATCACATTGGTCCAGACTTCCTTTGGTGGGATAGATTTTTACGCAAAATGCATAATGTTGGAATAAATCAATATGTAATTAAATTCATTCCAAATTTGATTATTGTTTTGTGGATTTTATGGACTTTGGAGTAGTGTCATATCAACAATAATATGTCGTTAAATTTAAGATTGTCATTTCAAAGGAGCGTTTTGTGTGACTGAGAAATCTCAATATATATCGGTTTAAGATTTCTCTCCCCGACAATCCAGACATGTCGGGGGGACAAGGATTTATAATTATATTAAAAATCTGACGCAACGCTAGAGAAATTTATAGTGCAAATCTTGATGAATAGAACTTAGTTATGCTTTTAATCAAAAGAAATCCACACTAAAACCAGCTCCAAACTGGTTTACACGCTTAAAGTAATATTCACTAAATTTATGATTTCCGTTGTAATAAGAAAAATAAAGTGTTAATCCTTTACCATACCACTCACCAAATTTAATACCAAGCAGATTATTTGAACTCAGTTTATATTCTGGTTTACCAGCAAAAACATTGTGTGAAGCAAAAAACAGATTCACTGGTTTCTGTAAAAACATTCCAAAAACTTTATCCGAATTTATTTCAATTCCAGCATTAAACGACCATTTTTCCAATTCTGCTGGTCTAACCATTGTTGCATAAGCAACACTCGAGTAATATTTAATACTTCCAAAATCTAAAATGTGTTCATCCGCAACCGTTAGCTCGCCAAAATCTTGAGTAAAAGGAATTGGACGTTCTTCGCCAATCCAATCATCTTTTGCAACATCCCAAAGTCCATCAACAAAATGTGCGCTATTGTGAATTATTCTAAAACGGAGTAAAATATTTCTGTCTTCAAAACTCAAACGATAAGCACCATGCCCGCCAAAAAAGCCATCCAGGACAGCAATTTGCAATCGTTTTTCAGAATAATTTGTAGAAAGTGCGTATGCCATAAAATCTATTGCAAGAGTGAGTTTATCGTTTTCTCTAAAACTTATAGCAAATAAATCAGATGAATTTCCAATATCAACTTTTAAATATCCGTTTTCTGGATAATAAAGAATTCCCATGCGCGCTTCCTGATGCGAAGCTTTTAGTGGCATAAAATTCTGCCCTTCCGGGAATAATTCATATTTAATTTTTTGAGAGAAAAATTGCGATGAAATGAAAAACAATATTAAACTTATTTTTTTTACTGAAAGCATATACTTTTATTAAATAGTTAAATGAAAATTTGAAAAACAAATATCACAAATCATTTAATAATTTATTGAAAAATATTGAATCTGTTTTAGTAAGCCAAATTTAAAATGGATTCCACAAAATGGTTCATAAATACAAATTATAACTAAAAGAACATAAGTGACAAAATAAATTTAGCATTTGCCTTTTTGATACTCCATAATTAAATTGTATGAAGACAATGATACAATTGCCTACAAATGTTGGTAAATTTTATTTGGAGTAAATATGGCAAGGTTTATAAAAAAACATAAAAAAGAAATTGGCATATCTCCTGATGAATTATGGTTTAGAGGTGATCAAAAAATTGAAAATGTTTTACTGCGAATAATTGATTTTGACTCCACAAATTTAGAAGAAAAAACTATTAGCTCTGTTAATGAATTAGTGAAATTGAGGGATAAAAATTCTGTTTCTTGGTTCAATGTTGATGGATTGCACAATGCAACAATTATGGAAGAAATTGCTGCAGTTCTTAGTCTTGATAAAATAATTCTTGCGGATGTTATGAATACCCACTCAAATCCTAAAGTCCAGGAATATGACAATTGCCTTTTTATTTCAATTAAAATGATGCAGCATGATGAACAAACTGACATAATATCTGTAGAGAATTTAAGTTTAATTTTAACAAAATCAGTACTTATATCTTTCCAAGAAAAACAAGGTGATGTATTTGAGCCAATTAGAGAGCGAATAAGAAAGCAGAAAAAAAGAATAAGAAACTCCGGGACTGATTATTTAACATTTGCTTTGCTTGATGTGGTTGTTGATAATTACATTTATATTATTGGAAATTTGGGTGAGAAAATTGAAAATTTGGAAGAAAATCTTGAGGGAGAACCAAACCAAATTGTAATTGACCAAATAAATACTTTCAAAAGAGAGTTAAATTATATTAGAAAAAACGTTAAACCTGCACGAGAATTGCTGCTTGCAATATTTAAAATGGATACAGAATTTATTTCTGATTCAGTCGATTTTCATTATAAAGAATTATTAGATAATATTAATCATGCTTACGAGCTTTCTGAAAGCTACCGTGAAATATTAACTGACCAATTAAATATTTATCATACAACTATGACCAGCAAGTTAAATGATATTATGAAATTTTTAACCATATTTTCTGTAATATTTATTCCATTAACTTTTATAGCTGGAGTTTATGGAACAAATTTTGAAGTTTTGCCCGAATTGCATTATAAAAATAGTTATTTTATTATGTGGGGAGTAATGTTAACCATTGCTTTTGGAATGTTATTTTATTTTCGAAAACGGAAATGGTTCTAATTAGTTTGTGATTTTTGATATTCAAAGAATATATTTTATTGCGTTTTGTTAAATAAACAAATAATATTCTCCACAAATGTACATTCAAATCTCATTATAAATTCAAATTTCCTATATTTGATTATTGTATTTAATATTTAAATATGGAGCTATTATGTTCTCATCCAAGACTTATATTGAACGACGAAATGAACTAAAAAAGATAATGAAAAGTGGAATTTTGTTTTTCCCAGGCGCTGTTGATACCCCAATGAATTACGGAGCCAATACATATAAATTTAGACAAGACAGCACATTTTTATATTATTTTGGAATTGACGCACCAGATCTTGCTGCTGTTATTGATGTTGATAATAATAGAGAAATAATTTTTGGCAACAATAGAGATATTGATGATATTGTTTGGATGGGACCAGAAAAAACTATTACTGAAAAAGCATCCGAAGTTGGAATTTCTGAAACAAAATCAATGTCAGAATTAACCAATTCGCTTAAAAGTCATTTATCTGCTGGAGAAACAATTCATCATTTGCCGCAGCATCAGGCACAAATTAAAATTGAATTTGAAAAATGGCTAGGCATTCATCCAACTGAAGTTAATAATAAATCATCCAAAGAATTTATTCGTGCTGTAGTAAAACAAAGGTCAATAAAATCCAGTGAAGAAGTTTCTGAAATTGAAAAAGCACTTGATATTAGTAACTTGATGTATAATCTTGCAATGCGTGCAACACGTGCAGGAATGTTAGAACGTGAAATTTATGGAGCCGTTGAAGGTTTAACTCTTGGAATGGGAAACGGAGTTTCATTCCCCGTAATATTTTCAGTTAATGGTGAAACATTGCACAACCATCACCACAATAATATTATGCGTGATGGCGATTTAGTATTGCTAGACTCCGGAGCAGAATCGTTACTTCATTATGCCAGCGATATTACAAGAACTTTTCCAGTTAGTGGAAAATTTACTCCTCGCCAAAAGGACATTTATAATATTGTTTTGGAATCGCAATCAAAAGCTATTGAAGCCATTAAGCCAGATGTTAAATACAAAAATATTCATTTACAAACCGCTAAAATAATTGCTAATGGATTAAAAGAACTTGGCTTGATGAAAGGAAATATTGATGATGCTGTAAGCGAAGGAGCACACGCTCTTTTTTATCCGCACGGACTTGGACACATGCTAGGACTTGATGTGCACGATATGGAAGGGCTTGGTGAAGGTTTTGTTGGATATGATTATAATACACAACGAAGTGATCAGTTTGGATTAGCATATTTACGTCTTGCAAAAGAACTCCATAGTGGATTTGTAATTACAGTTGAACCTGGAATTTATTTTATTCCACAACTTTATAAAATCTGGAAATCAGAAAACAAACTTGCCGAATTCATTAACTACGATAAAGTTGCTGAATATCTTGATTTTGGTGGAATTAGAATTGAAGATGATGTTTTGGTTACTGAAACTGGACACAGAGTTTTAGGAAAATCTCCAATTCCAAAAACGGTTGAGGAAATTGAACAAACTTGTGGGAAATAGGAAATTTATTAGTGAACTAAAGTTATTAAGTTAAAAAATGTAATGAGTTGTAAGTTTATTTTAGGCACTTGCAACTTTACACTTTAGGCACTTCTTTAAAGAAAGAATTCACTTGGATAAAATGAGATTATAAATGAGCAGATACAAAGAATTATACAATGAGTTTGCAAAGAGAATTCCGACAAATAGAATATTTGTTGATGAACTAAATCGTCTAGCTTATGGAACAGACGCAAGTTTTTACAGAATGCTTCCTGAGATTGTAATTAAAGTTCAAAATTCTGAGGAAGTACAATTTGTTGTTCAAAAATGTAAAGAAGCCAATATGCCTGTTACATTTAGAGCTGCCGGAACAAGCCTTTCTGGACAAGCCATTTCTGATTCCGTGTTAATGGTTGCCGATAGAAGCTGGCGTGGACATAAAATATCTAACGATAAACAATTTATTTCACTTGAGCCATCTGTAATTGGAAGTTTTGCAAATGCCTACTTAAAAAAATACGATAAAAAAATTGGACCAGATCCTGCATCAATTGATGCTGCTATGATTGGAGGAATTGCTGCAAACAATGCAAGTGGAATGTGTTGTGGAACTGCACAGAACAGCTACAATACTCTAGAAACCATGAAAATTATTTTTCGTGATGGAACTTTGCTTGATACTGGAAATGAAGAATCCATCGCCTCATTTAAAAAATCTCACAATAGTCTAATTGAAAATATTATTGAACTTCATAAAGGAATTAATTCTGATGTAGAACTATCAAGTTTAATTAGACACAAATACAAAATGAAAAACACAACAGGTTACAGCTTAAATTCGCTTGTCGATTTTTCAGATCCTATTCAAATTATCCAGCATTTAATGATTGGCTCCGAAGGAACTCTGGGATTTATTTCTGAAATTACTTACCGAACAGTTCTTGAAGCACCAAACAAAGCAAGTGCTTTAATTCTTTTTGAAAATTTGAGAGATGCATGTAAAGCCGTTTTTGTTTTGAAAAAGCAAGCAGTTGATGCGGTGGAAATAATGGATAGAGCAGCACTCCGCTCTGTTGAAGATAAAGCTGGAATGCCAGAGTACTTGAAAACACTGGCTGATAATGTAACTGCACTCTTGGTTGAAACATCAGCTGTTAATAAAGAATCCCTTCAAAAGCAAATGGTTGAAATTGCTGAGAGCATAAATGATTATAATTTAGTTCTTCCTGTTGCTTTTACAGATGTTCCATCCGAATATTCAAAATTGTGGAAAATACGTAAAGGATTATTCCCATCAGTAGGCGCAATGAGAGAAACTGGAACTACATGCATAATTGAAGATGTTGCATTTCCATTGGATAAACTTGCAGATGCTGCCTTGGAACTGCAATCACTTTTTGCTAAATATCATTATGATGAAGCTATTATTTTTGGCCATTCGCTTGAAGGTAATTTACACTTTGTGTTTAATCAAGATTTTAATATTGAAAGCGAAGTTCGCCGTTATAAAAACTTTATGGATGAAGTTATTTTGATGACAGCTGGCAAATACAAAGGTTCACTTAAAGCTGAGCATGGCACTGGTAGAAATATGGCTCCCTTTGTAAAATACGAATGGGGTGAAAAAGCCTACTCTATGATGCAAGAAATTAAAAAAATATTTGATCCAGAAAACATTTTAAACCCTGGAGTAATTTTAAACAACGATGAAAATATTCATCTCAAGAATTTGAAACCACTTCCAGCAGCTAGAGATATTATTGATAAATGTATTGAGTGTGGATTTTGTGAAAATAGTTGTCCATCGCGTGATTTAACTTTAACACCACGACAGAGAATTGCAACGTATCGTGAAATTGCAAATCTTACCCGCAATAAAAAAGATGTTCACAGAAAAAATGAACTGATTGAATCATTCAAATATTATGGCGAAGAAACTTGTGCAACAGATGGTTTGTGCGCAATCTCTTGTCCAGTAGGTATTGATACTGGGAAGCTAATTAAGCAATTGCGAGCTGATGATATTTCTCCAACCGGAAATACCGTTGCAAAAGTATTAGCAAATAGATTATCTTTAGTTTTATCAGTTATGAAAATTGGGTTGAATGTTGTTCATTTTTGTCACATTATACTAGGAACTCCAACTGTAGAATATCTTGCAAAAACTAAAAAGAAAATATTTGGAAAGAACTTTCCTTTATGGAATAAATGGATGCCAAAAGCTGCCGACAAATTATTGCCAGAAGTGAATTCATTTGAGAATGAAAAGAAAGTTGTTTATTTCCCAAGTTGTATTAGCAGATCAATGGGAAATCCTAAAGGTAGCAAAACTAATGAATCGCTTACAACAGTTACTCATCGTCTGCTTCTCAAAGCTGGTTATGATATAATTTATCCAAAGGATTTAGACAATCTTTGTTGTGGAATGCCATGGTTAAGTAAAGGTTATAACGAACAAGGCAATGAAAAAACAGATGAACTTATAAATAGATTGAATGAAGTTTCTGAAAATGGCAAATATCCAGTTTTGTATGATACATCTCCTTGTTTACAAACAACTAAAAATAGAATTGAATTAAAAGGTGGAAATTCACTAAAAATTTATGAACCAGTTGAATTTATTAGTGATTATTTGCTTGAAGCTTTGGAAATTAAAAAACAAGAAAAGACAATTACTGTTCATGTTACTTGCAGTTCAACAAAAATGGGGTTAACTGATAAATTTATTAAAGTTGCAAAAGCATGTGCTACGGATGTAATTATTCCAGAAAATGTTACTTGCTGCGGTTTTGCTGGTGATAGAGGATTTAACTTCCCAGAATTAAATGAATCGGCATTAAAATATTTGAAGCCACAACTTACAGAATCCTGCCACGAAGGATATTCCAATAGTAAAACTTGTGAAATTGGCTTATCATATAATAGTGGAATAGAATACCGTTCAATTATTTATCTTGTGGATGAATGTTGCAAATAAATTTGTGTTATTAAGTATACACTGGTGGAATTAAGTAAGGATTAGGTTAGGTATGAAACATATTATTTTATTTTTATTGTTGATTTCAAGCACTGAAATATTTGCTGGGGGCGTTGTATATCTGGTTCTTGGTTCAGATACAGCAATCTGGGAAGGAATGGGCACATCTACTTTTAATGATTTTTATAATATTGAGCTTTATACAAATCCAAATAGAAATACTTATGCGGTAATGGACCCTAATTTTAGAGCAAAATTAAAAGATTCCTACGGTCAACCATTAAAACTTACTTGGTGGATGATGGCGGGTAATATTTTTAGATATGCAAAAAACAAAAACATGCCAATTCCAAATATTATGACACTCTATTTAATGAAAAAATATCACGGTGAAAATATTGTTATAAACGGAGACGAATTAACCATGCACTATCATACATTCTTTTGGTCAGATTATGATGGTGATGGCATTTATTATTGGAATCAAGCCAAAACATTTTGGGAAACTCTTGATGATTTTAAAGTTACATTATCTCAATTTCTCTTAGATGAAGAAGTTTTTCCTGTTTCATTTAGAAGTGGCTGGCATTATATGGATAACGATTGGCAACATTATTTAGATGAACGAGTCTTACCATATAGCTTGCATAACGATTATCCAGCAAAACGATTTACTGATATTGAACCAACAGGTAATATTTATGATTGGTCACAAGCCCCTTCAAACTGGGTACCTTATCGTCCTTCTTACTTAAATTATCAAAAACCTGGTAACGGCAAAGGCTGGAATGTTAGGTCAGCAAGTTTTCAAGCAACTAAATATTGGAATTATATAGATTCTATATTTGCTGCTGCATCAAAAGGTCCCGACCAAGTAGCTTGTTTGTGGGCACATCTTCCAGAAGTTGATTTCCTTGATAATATAATAATCATCGATAGCTTAGCTCACCAAATGAAAACCAAATATCCTGAAGTAAAATTCAAATATTGTACTGCTGTTGAAGCAATGCAGTTGTGGCGAAGTAGTGAAGATAAAACTAAACCATTGATAACGCTTTCTGAAATTACAGTTGGTGATAAAGTATATTTTGAAGTTAATTCAGATGAACAAATATTTCAAACACAACCTTTTGTTGCTGTAAAAGATATCTACGAAAATTATAAAGTTGCTGACTGTGCTAAAAATGGTACGAATAATTGGATAACTGAAAAATCGTTTTCAAAAAAAAATTTAGTAAAAGTTGGAGCTACCGTTTGTGACACAATGGGTAATCAAGCAATGGATTTTATTGAATACTTACCAGAAGACACTTTTCTTGATAATCTGGATAGCCAATATTCTGAAGTTACTAGTAATTGGACCAACCAAAGTATTAATTCTTGGGGAGTTGATTCACGCATTTCAAATTTAAACGAAAATGATTCTGCTGTTGCCATGTGGAATCACACTATTTCTCAATCAACTTATTATAATTTATTTGTTCAAATTCCAAAAATCAACAATCCTGTAAGTATTTATAATTACATTATTTATTTAAACTCAGTTCCAATTGATACTGTAAACTTTTCTAAAATAATGGAACCATTAAACTGGAATTATTTAACGACAATATCAGGTTCTGAGAATGATGTATTAACAGTTAAATATAGAGCCAATGGCAAAGGGCAAACTACAAAATATGCAATTACTGATGTACTAAAAATATCGGCTTTAGTAAAAGAAAAAGAATTAAGTTTAGCAGAATCCATTTTAAATTTGGATGAAATTGTAATTGGTGATACTGTTAATTATACCTTAACTATTTCAAATTATGGTACTCGTTCACTTAAAATATTTGGATTAAATTCATTAAAGAAATCACTAATTTCAAAATTTTCATTTCCAATAGAAATTCCTCAAATGGGTTCAGTGGATTTGAACTTAAAATTTAAATTTAATGAACTTGGAAATTTTACTGATTCGCTTCTTATATTAAGTGATGATCCATTAAAAGATAAGTTCATTTTGCCAATTTCTGCTAACGTCCAAAAATATTTTGCCCTGACCGATAACGAAGAAAAAGATAAATATACCGAGTTTGGTATATGGAATACGAGCGTTGCTACTGCCCATGGTACTTCCAGCAGATATGCAATTGTAAATCAAAATCCAGCTTGCTATGCAGAATTTAGAACCAAGTTGAAAAAATCGGGGAAATATGACATTCTAGAAATAATTCCAAAAACTGTAAACGCCTGCGAAAAAGCACAATATAATATCACAATTAGTAACATAAAAATAGACTCTGTTTTGTTTAATCAAAATGAAGGTAGTGGTGGATGGAAACCAATTGGGACATATGATTTTCCAGCAAATGTTGAAATAATTGTTAGAGTTACCGATATTGGTAAAAGTACGAGTGGATTTGTACTTCGTGCCGATGCATTGAAGTTCCAGCTTGTTGAAGAATTGACAGATATTTCTGATGGTACAACGTCAAATAAGAAATTGCAATATAAATTAAACCAGAATTATCCAAATCCTTTTAATCCAAGCACTACAATATCTTTTACAATCCCAAAATCATCAAATGTAAAATTGGAAATATTTAACTTGCTCGGTGAAAAAGTTAATACCCTTTTCAATGGGTTTTTAAGTGCAGGGTCACATTCAAAAATCTGGTATGGCAAAAATAGTGAGGGAAGATTTGCATCCTCTGGAATTTATTTTTATCGGATTCAAGCGGATGGTTTCAATAGTGTAAAAAAAATGGTTTATCTCAGATAAATCATTTTCATTCTTTTTATAAGTTCTAGTTTCATAATTTATAGCCGTTAATTTCAGCTATCAATACCTAATAGAATATCGTTTCTAATAAATAATTCAGATTTATTGCCAAAATCAATAATTCTTCATTAAGAAACATTTTTCAATTTTATGCCAATAATGGAATGTAAGATAAAAGAAATAATAAAAATATTACTAAATTAGTGATGTTTAATTATGACACAAATGACTGAAAATAAAATTTATTCAAATTTTATTTTTAAAGTTCAATTTAATATAATAACTTATAAGTTATATTTTTCAGCTTATTAATTCTAAAAATCTAATTATTTTAGGTATTCTAATTGAGGCTTTTTTCTAAATATTTTTCACTATCAAATAAGGATAAATTATGATAAAAACATTCCTTTTCTGGGTTTTAGCTTTAATTATTACACTATCCTCCGCAATATATCAGCGTTTAACTGGTCCAACACATCCAACATTTGGAAGTGTTCAGTTTAATAATAATGAAATTGACTATTATTTTCATAGAACACAAGGTGGTACTGTTGACCATCTTGTAAGCATTTTTGACAAAGACACATCAATTACAGCAACTCTTTATTGGAAAAGATATAAAACAAATGACGAGTGGAATAAAGTTGTAATGCAAAACCGAAACGACAGTCTTGTAGCATACTTACCAAATCAACCACCAGCCGGAAAGCTAGAATACTATGTAAATATTTTCAATGGTAAAGAGGAAATAAATCTTCCAAAAGATAATTCTGTGGTTATTAGATACAAAGGTGCTGTGCCCGACGAAGTATTAATTATTCACATTATATTTATGTTTGCTGCTATGCTGCTTTCAGTAAGAACTGGAATTGAAGCTTTTAGAAAAGAGCCAAAGTTATATAAACTAACCTACTGGACTTTAATAACATTATTTATTGGTGGACTTATTTTAGGGCCTATTGTTCAACAATATGCATTTGGTGCTTTGTGGACTGGCATTCCTTTTGGGCATGATTTAACTGATAATAAAACTTTAATAATTTTTGTTGGCTGGGTAGTTGCACTTTTTATGTATAAAAAATCTGCTCATCCTGGAAGATGGGCAATAGCAGCATCTGTATTGATGATTGCTATTTATTTAATTCCTCATAGCGTTCTTGGCTCTGAAATTGATTACAATAAATTGGATAAAGAAAAGGCAAAGCAACAACAAATTGAAAATATTAATAATTCAATTGATACATTAAATAAAAGGTAGGAGTATGCGAAAAATTATTCTAATTACAGTGTTATTATTTTCATCAATATTAGCACAAGAAACTGTTCAATCATTTATTTCAATTAAGAATACAGGAGTGCAAGAATTCTTACAGAAATATCCAGAATATGATGGACGAGGAACAATTATAATGATACTTGATACCGGAATTGATTTCGGTGTTGATGGTTTAACAAAAACAAGTACTGGTGAAGATAAAGTGCTTGATGTTCAAGATTTTACTGGACAGGGTGATATTACAATTTATGAGGCTGATACTGACGAAGAAGATGAAAAGATTTATTTTGTTAACGAAAAAATGGGTTTCAAAGTAGCTGGTGCTGAAAAGATTTCACTAAAAACCTCTGACGGTAAATATTTTATTGGTTTGCTTGAAGAAAAAATATGGATAAATTCTGGATCGGGTGTAAAAGACATTAATAACAACGGAACAAAAGATGATAAATTCTATTTTGTTGCTTTTAATACTAATCAAAATTCAGAAAAATATGATGTTGTTTTTATTGACACTGACTCGGATGGTGATTTATCCGATGAAACTCCAATTAGGAATTATAAAGAGAAACATAATACAGTTAATTTAGAAGGTAAAAATGAACTTCCATTTTTTGCCATTGCTCTTAATATTTTTCTAAATGAAAATAGAATTAACTTCTTTTTTGATGATGGAAGTCACGGAACTCATTGTGCTGGAATTGCTTGCGGTAATAGTATTGGTGAAACTGCATTAAATGGTGTAGCACCAGGGGCAAATTTAATGGGATTTAAACTAGGCAATAATAATTTTTCTGGCGGAGCAACGGTAACTGAAAGCATGAAAAATGCATATTTATATGCTGATAAAATTTCAAAAGAAAGAAAGGAACCTTGCATAATTAATATGAGTTTTGGTGTTGGTTCCGAAATTGAAGGGCAAGCAGATATGGAAAAGTTTTTAGAGAAGTTAGTTAAAGATAATCCATATTTATATATAGCTACATCAAATGGTAACAACGGACCTGGAATCTCTACTACAGGACTTCCTGCTGCCTCAGATGCAATATTTTCAACTGGTGCTGTACTTGCACAAGATGTTGGAAATGATCTTTATGGAACTGTTTTAGATAAAGATATTATTCTACATTTTTCCTCACGTGGTGGAGAGGTTGCAAAACCTGATGTTGTTGCTCCTGGTGCCGCAACTTCAACTGTTCCTAATTTTTCAAAATCAGATAGATTTTGGGGAACTAGCATGGCATCGCCTTATTCTGCAGGTGTTATGTCATTAATACTTAGTGCTGCAAAAGTAGAATTCCCTGATGTAAAAATTCCTTCAAGATTTTTGTATAAAGTTTTACGCGAAAGTGCTGTTCCAATGGCAGGATATACAAAAATTGATCAAGGCAATGGAATGATAGATACTTATAAAGCTTTCGAATTGTTAAAAAAATACATTAAAAGTGGTGAACTAAAAAACTTTGAAACATACACTGTAAAAGCTTTTGCTCCAAATATGCCTAATGCAGAAGCACCAAACATGTATATTAGAAATGGAGCCTTTTTAAATGGTAACGAAAATTTTTCATTTACTATTGAAAGAAATAATTTTATTGAAAACAAAAAATTCTATCGTCTTTACAATATTAAAAGTGACAGTGATTGGTTGGTTCCAATTACCAAACAGACAAGAATTAGAAACGATAATTCAACCACTGTTTCTTATAAACTTGATAAGTCAAAAATGACGAAGCCTGGAATTTATAATGGTGTCATTAAAGGATTCCGTGATAAATCAGATATTTTAGAATTTGAGATGATGGCAACTGTTATTATTCCATTTGAATTTAATGCAACTAATAGATATTCATATACTTGGAAATCTGAATCAGTTGAACAAGGTATGCACAAAAGATATTTTCTTGAAGTACCGGCAGGGGCTAATTCATTACGAATAAAATTAAATTCTGAAAGTGATTCTTATACTAACTTAAGAATGTATTTACATAATCCTGAAGGTGAAGATGTAATGTTTAGTTATCTTTCTGCTGAAGTGCAAGATGATATGAGTGAAAAATTTTATTATAACCTTGAACCAGGTGTTTACGAACTTGTTGTTTTAGGTCAGTTCACTGCTAAAAATAAATCATTTTATGATTTAACTGTTGAATTTAAAGGTATCACACGTACTAATGAAAATGTAATTTGCCAGAAGGAAAATACAATTGAAGTTGTTAATTATCTTAATAAAGTTGATACGTACAAAATGAACGGTGATATTCTTGGATATCAAAAAGAATATTCACTATTGCTTGATAGTGTTGAATCTTACGATTATGCATTTAAATTCAACAAAGGCGAAAAAGCAAAACAATTTGCATTGGAAATATTAAAAACAGATTTTAATAAAATTACTGATTTTGCCTTGTTAATTATGGATAAAGATGGAAAAATATTAAGTGCCGATGGTCTTTCTTACAATACTGGGTCCATTTCTATTTATAATACTTTTAAGGAAGATGAGGTTAATTTAACTTTTAGACTTGTGCCAGCCTTTGCTTGTGGTGTTGGGCAAATAGATGTTAAAATTGTTGAAACCACTCTTCTTAATGATAAACAGGAAATTAAGATTACTGATAGTGGCTCTAAACGAGTTACCCTATACCCTTCATTGAAAAAAACTTTATTGTTGAATTATCAATTACCTGAATATAAAATTCCAGATGGAACAAACTATTACGGGAAACTATATTTTAATTCTCTTAATGATGAAAAAGAAATTGCAAAATTACCAATATTAATTAAAAAATAAGGACTTTTTATGAGTGAACATGAAATAACAAAAATTATTGGTTTGCCAGATAATGCTTATAGTGAACTTAAACCTGGTGAAAAGTATATTCCTATTATGCCAGAAAATAAAGAAGTTCCAGAAATTAATTTTCGTTCTGTTTTGTGGGGATTATTAATGGCGGTATTATTTTCTGGTGCAGCAGCCTATCTTGGCTTAAAGATTGGTCAAGTTTTTGAAGCAGCCATTCCCATTGCAATTATAGCGGTTGGACTTTCAGCTGCAACTAAAAGGAAAAATGCACTTGGTGAAAATGTTATTATTCAGTCAATTGGTTCCACTTCTGGAGCTGTAGTTGCAGGTGCAATTTTTACAATTCCAGCTCTGTATATTTTAGAATTAGAAGTTCAATTTTTCCAAGTTTTTATGGCATCACTTCTTGGGGGCTTTCTTGGAATACTTTTCCTAATTCCATTTAGAAAATATTTTGTTGCTGAAATGCACGGAAAATTTCCTTTCCCAGAAGCTACTGCCACAACAGAAGTTCTTGTTGCTGGTGAAAAAGGAGGCGGACAAGCAAAAGTGCTTATAATGAGCGGACTTGTTGGCGGTATTTACGATTTTGTTATTGCAACTTTTGGATGGTGGAGCGAAACATTTTCAACACGTGTACTTCCAATTGGCGAAATGCTTGCTGATAAAATGAAATTAGTATTCAAAATAAATGTTGGTGCAGCCGTTATGGGCTTGGGTTACATTGTTGGAATTAAATTTGCATCTATTATTGCTGCAGGCTCATTTGTGGCGTGGTATGTGGTTATTCCAGTATTTGCATATTTGGGTGACGCTATTACTCAGCCAATTGGTGCAAACGTAACAATGTTAATTAAAGATATGTCTGCCGAGCAAATATTTAGTAATTACGTTCGCCACATTGGTATTGGTGGAATTGCAATGGCTGGCTTGATTGGAATTATTAAATCATCTGGAATTATTAAATCTGCTTTCGTACTTGGAGCCAAGGAAATTTTTCAAAAGAAAGGTACTAATGATGCTACTTTAAGAACTCAACGTGATATTCCAATGGGAATTATTGCTGGTGGAATTTTTCTTGTTGCAATAATAATATTTATATTTTTTCAGTTTGGAGTTGTTCACAATTTGCTATATGCACTAGTTGGCTTAGTAATTGTACTTATAATTTCATTCCTTTTTACGACTGTTGCAGCAAACGCAATTGCTATTGTTGGAACTAATCCAGTTTCTGGAATGACTTTAATGACATTAATTCTTTCATCTATTGTTTTAGTTGCAGTTGGCTTAACAGGTGAAGCAGGAATGATTTCCGCCCTTATTATTGGTGGCGTTGTTTGTACTGCACTTTCTGTAGCTGGTGCTTTTATTACTGACTTGAAGATTGGATACTGGCTTGGCTCATCTCCATATAAACAGGAAAGGTGGAAATTTGTTGGAACTGCAGTTTCTGCAGCAACAGTTGCTTGGGTTATATTAATACTTAATGAAACTTATGGATTTACTGGTGAAGGTGCCCTAGTTGCTCCACAAGCTAATGCAATGGCTGCTGTAATTAAACCACTTATGTCAAATCAACCAGCACCTTGGATGATGTATGTTGCTGGTATGTTTATGGCTTTAATCCTTAATATGATTGGTGTTTCTGCTTTAGCATTTGCACTTGGTATGTACATTCCTTTGGAATTAAATACACCTATTCTAGTTGGTGGAATTATAGCCTGGTTTGTTTCAACACGTAGTAAAGATAAGGCTGTTAACAAATCACGTAAAGAACGCGGAACTCTTATTGCATCTGGATTTATTGCTGGTGGTGCATTGATGGGAGTGCTAAGTGCAATCCTAAGATACTTAGGTTTCAACTGGGTAAATCCCGAATGGTTTGAGTCTCATTCAGCCGAAATACTCGGTTTAGTAATGTTTATTGGAATTATAGTTTATATGATTTGGGATTCTTTACGAGCAAAGAAAGAAGAATAAAAATAAATACATAATTGTAGCACAGATTAATAATCTGTGCTACAAAATTTAACTAAGAGTTTAACTCAACTTTTCTATCAATCCTTTCAGTAACAACTTTAAAAACCAAAAGCGATATTGCCGATACTAATCCAATAGCAACAAAGTAATACCAAATGTAATGAGCATCTGCATAATAGGCGGCATGTTGAATTTCAGTTAATCCTGCTGGAAGAGTTTTTGGATCTGGACAATATTTAGTTAGCAAAAATCCCGAAAGTCCAAAACCAATAATTGCAGAAAGGAATGAATGTAAATGACTAAATCCAAGATATAAACCTTCTTCACCTTTTGGAGCTTGAAACGAAAAATATTCCAAAAATCGTGGAGAAATAAAACACTCTGCAAGTCCTTGAATTGCAATTCCAATAATCATCATTACTGTAAGTGGATGAAGATTAAACATGCCCATAATTGAAATTGAAGTTCCTGTAATTGCTTCTAACTCCTGACTCATTGCCATTGCTAATGCTGAAAGCGGCATTAACAACATTCCAACCAACATTGAAGTGACAGCTTTTTGCTTTTTCATAAGTTGCGTAACTAAAACCACTGATAACACAACTATTCCAGGATTAACATTTGCCAACCATTCTGGCTTTGCTGTTTCGTCCAAAAGACGAATTACATATTTGGGCATTGTAGCATAAAGTTGTCCTTGAATTAACCAAAAACCAGTAATAATTAAAGTAAGCACCCACAAACGAGGTTTTTCCAAAATGCCTTTTAAAGCACGTATTGTGTCTTTAAATGATTTACTGCCAGAAGTTTTATCTGGTTCATCAAAAAAGAAATAAGCAAAAAGAAGAGCAACAAATGCCATTCCAGCCGAGAAAAAATTTACATATTCAAGGCCTAAACCTTGACGAATAAATGGAACAAATGTTTTACCACTAAAGGCACCAATATTTACAATCCAATAGAAGAGGGAATATCCCCGTGCCCGATTTTTTTCGGTAGTGGTTTTTGCTACAGTACCAGTAATTAGTGGTTTAATAAACGAAGCTCCAACGAGAAGCACAAAAAGGAAAAATACTACTGGAAGTTTTGTAAGGAAAACACCAAGAAAAAAATAACCAATAGTAAGTAAAGTAAATGCAATTAATAATCCTTTTCGAAATCCAATTTTATCAACATATGCGCCAACAAAAGTTGGAAAAAGATAAAGCAAACCGTAAAAAAGTCCGACAATAATACCAGTTTCAATATCAGTAAAGCCAACAATATCTGTCATGTACAAAGTTAAAACTATAAAAAAGCCATAATATGCAGCTCGCTCGCATAATTCCATAAAATTTGCAAGCCAAAAATCTTTTGGAAATTTCCAACTCTCTTTTTCGGTAACTTCTGTCATTTTAGTCCATTATTGTTATAAAAAAATAATTATTGAAAATTAAGATAATGATAAATAATGAATGGTTTTAATAATATATGTGAATATTTGTTACTTGACAATCACTATTTTTTGATTTACATTTCGTCATATAACGAAATGGAATTTGCAATGATGGTTGAAAACACAAAAATATTCAAAGCGCTTTCGGATAACAGCCGGTTGCGTATCTTGAAAATGCTTCAAATTAAATCGCTTTGCGTCTGTGAAATTCAAGATATTCTTGGCTTGGCTGCTTCAACAGTTTCAAAACATTTGAGTATTTTACGCGATACGGGATTTATAACAGAAGAAAAAGTAGGGAAATGGGTAAACTATATGATAAATACACATCCAAAAGATTTACGGATTTCATCTGTTTTATCATCACTCGATTTTTGGATTGCAGATGAAAAGTTAATTATTGAAGATAAAGACAAAATGAAATCAATTAGCCGATTTACGATTTGTAGTAGCTAAAAATTTTTACCAATATACATCGTTATTTGGCGAAATATAAAAATGATAAGAGATTGAAAAATGAATTGGAAAGAACAATATAAAACTTTTTTGTGGATAGCGGGAGTTTTCCTATTTATCTATTTTATGCCTTTGGGCAATACAAACTTTGATTCAGCAATCTATGATGCTTTAGAATTAGCAAAATGGTACGCTCGCGAGCATGTGCTTTTGTGCTTAGTTCCAGCATTTTTTATTGCAGGCACTATTTCTGTCTTTATTAGCAGCGCATCAGTTATAAAATATTTTGGAGCAAAAGCTAAATTGTGGGTCGCTTATTTGGTTGCCTCCGTTTCGGGTTCAATTCTTGCAGTTTGTTCATGCACAGTTCTTCCGCTGTTTTCAAGCATTCATAAACGCGGTGCGGGTTTGGGACCAGCAATTGCATTTCTTTATTCTGGACCAGCAATAAATATTTTAGCTATAATTTTAACCGCTCGAATTCTCGGTTTTGAGCTTGGAATTGCACGCATAATTGGGGCAATAATATTTAGTGTTGTAATTGGCTTAATTATGGCGTTTTTATACAGAAAAGAGGAGGCAGAAAAAGCAAAAACTCAATTGGCTATGCCAGAAATTCCAGAAGAACGCCCAATGTGGCAAACAACATCACATTTTTTTGTTTTAGTTGGAATTTTAATATTTGCAACTTGGGGAAATCCTGAAGAAAATAGTGGATTTTTTGCATTGGTGGCTCAATATAAGTGGTTAATTACTGGTATTTTTGGAATTTTACTTGCTGCTTCATTAATCTTTATCCTAAAAATTAATAAAACTTGGGTTTTACTTGCAACTGTGTTTATTACAATTTTAGGATTTTCTTTTCCAAATGATCCATTAATTGCTTTTGTAGCTGCAATTTTTGCACTTACAGTTATATTAACTTTTTCAAAAGACGAAGCAAATGATTGGCTTGGTGAAAGTTGGACTTTAGCAAAGCAAATTTTACCATTGCTTATTGGTGGAGTTCTGGTTGCGGGATTTTTACTCGGTCGCCCAGGTGGTGGAACGGGAATAATTCCAGCCGAGTGGATTAGCAATCTTGTTGGTGGTAATTCAATTTCAGCCAATTTTTTTGCATCATTTATGGCAGCTTTTATGTATTTCGCAACTCTTACAGAAGTTCCAATTTTGCAAGGATTAATGAATAATGGAATGGGAAATGGACCCGCACTTGCACTTTTATTAGCTGGACCAGCTTTATCTTTACCAAATATGCTTGTAATAAGAAATGTAATTGGAACTGAAAAAACAGTCGTTTATGTTACATTAGTAATTATAATGGCTACAATTAGTGGAGTTGTTTTTGGATCGTTTTATTAAAATTAATTAAAAATCACAAATAATTGAGGAAAAATAATGTTAGAAATTAAAGTAGTTGGTAGTGGTTGCCCAAATTGTAAAAAGTTAGAAGCACTTTGCTACGAAGTGGTTGATGAAAAAAAGTTGGATGCAAAAATTGAAAAAGTAACTGATTTTAACCAATTTGGTGAATTGGGAATTATGATGACACCAGGTTTAATTGTAAATGGAAAAATATTAAGCCAAGGTAAAATTCCTACAAAATCTACTCTTGAACATTGGATTATTGATTCAAATTAAATAAAAAAAAGTTTTTTTCAACTAATGAAAGTGAATTATGGCAAACCTTACAAAACGTTTGAACTTTTTAGATAGATATTTAACGCTGTGGATTTTTCTTGCAATGTTTTTGGGCGTGTTTTCTGGATATTTATTTCCAGAAGTTGCCCCATTTTGGAATTCGTTTAATAGCGGAACCACAAATATTCCTATTGCAATTGGATTAATTTTAATGATGTATCCTCCGCTTGCAAAGGTAAAATATGAAGAACTTGGCGACGTATTCAAAGACACCAAAATTTTAATTCTTTCACTTGTCCAAAATTGGATTATTGGTCCAGTTTTAATGTTTGGATTAGCAATATTATTTTTACAAGATTATCCAAATTACATGGCTGGATTAATCTTAATTGGACTTGCTCGTTGCATTGCAATGGTTATAGTTTGGAACGATTTGGCTAATGGCGATCGCGAATATGCTGCTGGATTAGTGGCTTTTAACTCAATTTTCCAAGTACTTTTCTTTTCGCTTTACGCTTATTTGTTTTTAACATTGCTTCCAGAATGGTTGGGAATTGCTTCATTTAAAGTTGATGTTACAATATCACAAATTGCCGAAAGTGTGTTAATTTATTTGGGAATTCCTTTCTTTGGTGGAATGTTTACTCGTTATTTTCTAATTAAAGCTAAAGGGAAGGATTGGTATAATCGGAAATTTATTCCAAAATTAAGTCCATTAACATTATATGCCTTGCTGTTCACGATATTTGTGATGTTTTCGCTTAAAGGTGAATACATTGTAAAAATTCCATCAGATGTTGTAAAAATTGCCATCCCACTCGTGCTTTATTTCGTAATTATGTTTTTTGTGTCCTTTTATATGGGCAAAAAAATGGGAGCAAATTATCCCAAAACTGTAACGTTAAGTTTTACGGCTGCAAGCAACAATTTTGAACTTGCAATAGCAGTTGCAATAGCAGTTTTTGGAATAAATAGTGGAGAAGCATTTGCTGCAGTTATTGGTCCTTTGGTAGAAGTTCCAGTCTTGATTGCTTTGGTTAATGTTGCTTTATGGCTTAAGAAAAAATATTTCAAAAATGAAGAAGAAATTTATAAATCACAAATTACTAGTTAAAAAGGAGATAAAATGGATATAAATCAAGAAGTAAAAAACGTGGTAAAAGAAAAATATGCGTCAATTGCAGTAAAAGAAAGTGGTTGCGGATGCAGCTGTGGATGTGGTTCGCAGCAAGTGGAAGTAAATATGATTGGCGATGAATATAAAAATATTGATGGACATATTGAAGAAGCAGATTTAGGTTTGGGATGCGGAATTCCCACTGCATTTGCAGATATTAAAATAAATGATACAGTACTCGATCTTGGAAGTGGTGCTGGTAACGATGTTTTTATTGCAAGTAAATTAGTAGGTCCTTTGGGCAAAGTAATTGGTGTTGATATGACCAATGAAATGGTTGAAAAAGCTAATAAAAATAAAGCTAAATTAAACTTTTCTAATGTTGAATTTCGATTAGGCGAAATTGAATATTTACCAATTGAAGATAACTCGATAGATGTTGTGCTAAGCAATTGTGTACTTAATTTAGTGCCAGATAAAAATAAAGCGTTTTCCGAAATATATAGAACGTTAAAAACTAATGGGCATTTTAGCATTTCTGATATTGTTACAAAAGGAAACTTGCCCGAAAAGTTAAAGAAATCGGCTGAAATGTATGCGGGTTGTGTTTCTGGAGCAATGAAGAAAGAAGATTATCTCGAGGTTATAACAAATAACAACTTTAGTAAAGTTGAAGTTGTTAAATCAAAAAAAATAGAATTACCAACACAAATACTTCAACAATATTTATCCGTAGAAGAGATTAGAGAAGCAAACAAGAATGATTTTGGTATTTACAGTATAACAGTAAATGGATATAAATAGAGATGTTAAATTTTAATCTCAGAAATATATACTTAAGTACAAGGCATTTATTTCTGATATACTTTCAATTATATTATAATATGGAACCAATTACCAATTTGTTGACTAACAACTTTTCAGGATTCGAGAATGACCTGCACATAGCTAAACCGAATCCAGATACAATACACCTAATAAATATAATTGAGCTACAATTGATATTAGGGTACATGTTTAATTAGGTTCGCTAATATGAAAATAAAATTATTAATAATAATTATTGTATTAACTAGCTTAAGCAGAATAGAGGGTTCAGACAAGGAAAAACATCTTATTAGAGATAAATTCGCTGAAATAAATATTTCATTGATGAAAAATGAATATCCGAATCAAATAACCTTAAAAGAGATTAGAGGTTTATTTGAAAATATAAAAAATATTGAAAATCCCGTAAAGCAAAACGACGAAGAAAATAGGGAAAAGGAAACAGATAAATTAGCTCAAGCATTTAAAATGTTTGGGAAAAAATATAATTCTCATTATTCAATAGATACATTGAAACAATCAATTAGTCTTATCAATAATTACTTTTTAGCAAATTTTGGTAAATATTTTCTGAAACAGTTGAATAAAGCAAACAAGAAAAAGATTATAATATTTTGCACTTCTTTATCCTGTGAATGCACACTTGAAATGTGCAATAAACAGATAGTGGAAATACAAGAAATATATGAAAAAAATAAAAGTGTTTTTGAATACGCAATTGTGGATTGTGATAAAGAATCTGAATTACAGAAAAAATATAAGGTGGGATTTTTACCAACTGTAATATTATATGATGTAAAAGGCAAGAAGACAAAAAGATTTGTTAGAGAAGTAAATCTTTTAACACAACTAAATAAATATTTAAAATAAATTTGAGAAAAATATTATGAAAAAATCACCAATGGAATTACTTAAACAGTTTTCACCAGAATTTGCTGAAAATCAGATGCAAGAAAAATACTTGATTTTTGAAAATGAAAAATATCAAAAAGTTCCAAATAAGTACAAAATATTAGTTGGAATTGGTGTTGCAGCTGCACTTGGAAGTGATACTTGTACGCAAATGTGGACTAAAATGGCTAAACAAAATGGAATCTCAAATGAAGAAATTGTTGAGGCTATGCAAGTTGCGCGCTATATGAAACAAGCAACGGTTAATGATACAATTGCTAATTCGCTAAATATTATGGAAGAGTTAGGAGATGGAAACTGATTTAAATAAAGTGGCTAAAACATTAAAAGAATCTGCCGATTTGGAGTATGAGCCGGTTGGAGTAAAATTTTATGAAACAACACCACTAAATGGAATTCCCAAAGCGGACGATCATAGAATGTGTCAACTTATTATGCGTGCACGCAAAGGAGAAAATTTAATTCTTACAAAAGATGAAATATCTTGTCCAGCAGCTGCATCAGCTTTGGGATTTAAACCGTTACCAAAAAATTTGCAAGATGGAACTATGCTTCAAGGATACGGAATTTTTAGAGATAAAGAAGCAGCAGTAAAAGTAATGGAAGATATGCCACGAATTTCACAAGGAACTTTTGAAGCGGTTCAGGCGAAACCATTAAAGGATTGGGAAGAAAATCCCGATGTTATTGTAATTGAAGATGAAGTTGAAAAACTTATGTGGCTTGCTCTTGCTTACTTAAATGAAGAAGGGGGAAGATTAAATATGAGTACGAGTATTCTTCAAGCTGTTTGTGTGGATTCGGTTGTGCTTCCGTATAAATCTCAAAAGATAAATATGAGCTTTGGCTGCTACGGCTGCAGGGACGCAACCGACGCAAAACCAAAGGAAGCAATTCTTGGAATTCCCTTTGCCAAACTTGATATGGTTTATGAAAATATAAAGTATCTAAAATCAAAGGCTATTGATAGATCTCGTGCTAAACAAGTCTATCAAACCTTCTCAAAAAGAGTTGAGGAAAAAATCGAATGAAACGTAAAATGACATTATGGTCAATGGCATTAATTGTGGGCCTGTTTTTTTTAAAGCCTATTGCTGCCCAAACATTTGAAAAACAATTCAATCTAAATGAGCTTGTTAATATTGCTTTAAAAAATAATCCGCATTTGAAAGTGAATGATAAAAACATCGAAGCCGGGTTGAAGCAGATTGACTATCTCGATAAGAATTATCTACCACAAATGTTTTTCGATTTGAATTTATCTCGCTGGGATTGGGTAATGCCCAACAAACAGAAGTATCTCGACAATTCTTTGAATGATTTTTATTCCGCTTTTAGAATTACTCAACTAATTTATGACTGGAATAAAAATTCATTGCAAAAAGATTATGCGTATAAATCTGTTGATATTGACAGAAACTATGGAAGAAAGCTTCGCCAGGCACTTTCTTTTTCACTCTCTAAAACCTATTTGGAATTGCTGAAAGCAAAAAGGACAGTTAATATTCAAGAAGAAGCGATTGCTCAATTAAGGGAGCATCTAAAAAATGCGGAAGCACTTTACAGCATTGGGAAAGTATCAAATCTTGATGTAATAAAAGCAAAAGTTCAAATTGAGGTAGCACTTGATGAGCTAACAAAATCCAAAAATCAGCTTGACGTGCAACGAAATAATTTAAATGTGCTTTGCGGAAATACTCTCAGTGATTCCTTTGATGTTGTTGATAAAGTTGATGAATGGTGGAAGGAATATTATTCCAAAAGTTATAGCGTTAATGAACTAAAAAGCATACTGGCTAAACAGCATCCTGATTTGGAAAACATAAACACACAAAAGGAATTACGAAATAAAGAGATTCAGCTATATAATAAAGATTATTATCCAAACTTATACGCTTTTGGAATTGCAAATGTTGAAGATAGCAATATCCCAATGGGAAATTTTAATTGGAATGTTGGAGTAACTGTCTCTTATTCTCTTCCATTCTTGCGTGGCTCTAATTTTCTTGATAAAGTTGAACAGACTGAAATTAAAATAAGCGCATTGCAGGAAACTGAAAATGCAGTTGGGCAGCAGCTTGAAACAAATGTAAAAAATAATATACTAAAGATTAACGATTTCAATAGTCGCTTGAGCGGAAGCGAAAAAATTGTAAAGCTTGCAGAAGAAAGTCTGATAACCGCAAACTTGAAATACAACATTGGTAAAGGAAACAGTCTTGATGTGTTGGATGCAGAAACAATTTTAACAACTGCAAAATTAAACTATAATCAGATTGTAATTGACTTATTATCAACCAGTGCAGAGTTGAATTACAATTTAGGAAGTGATGAAATACCATTTAACAAATAACTCAGTACAGTTCAGTGTAAAAAAAATTACAAAGAAAGCCACCGAGAAAAATCACAGAGTTACACGTAGAAAAACAGGAATGTATTATATGAAAAAGAAAATTTTAATATCAATCTTATCTATTTTAGTTTTGTTTATTGGCTGTTCAAAAGAAGAAAAAGTTGAAAAGCCAAAACCAAAAGCGCCACTTGTAAAGGTTGAAGAATTAAATGTGGCTGCGATTAGTAAATCGGTAAAACTAACTGGGACAGTTGAAGCAAAAATAACTGCAATTGTTTTTTCACCTTCCGATGGATATATAGAAAAGTTAAACGTTGAAGAAAATGATTTTGTAAGAAAAGATAAACAGCTTGCTGTTATAGGCACACAGGAAAGAACATCTCTGGTATCCCAGGCAAAGGGAAAAATTGAGGGAGTAAAATTGCAACTAGAAAAAACCTCTTTTGGAAGTGCCGACTACACACTATTAAATATGCAATTTGAGCAGGCAAAAAAAGAATTGGAATATGCTGAGAAATTATTTTTAGGCGTTCCTGTAATTTCTCCTTTAAGTGGAATAGTTACCCAAAAATATATTGAAATGGGAAGTGCTATTTCCGCCAAACAAAATCTTTTTACAATTGTTGATTTCAATTCACTTATTATCAAAACTTCTGTCACAGAAGATTTGTTTTCAAAAGTAACGCTTGGTGAAAAACTAAAAGTAAAATTATACGCCTTCCCCGAAAAGGAATTTACAGCCAGAGTATCTTTAAAATATAAACAGATAGATCCTGTTACAAGAAATTTTCCGGTTGAATTAAAACTACTCAATGGTTCTAAAGATATTACACCAGGAATGATGGCTGAACTTGAACTGGTAACGGATAAAAAAGATAAAGCACTTACGGTTCCAAACGATGTATTCACAGTTAATCAAAAAGGCGAAAAAATAGTTTACGTTATAAGCGATACTGCTCCCGAAGGGACAAGTGCTCATAAGAGAATTGTTACAACAGGAATTTCAAATGAAAATATAACTGAAGTTACTTCTGGCGTAAAAGTTGGTGAAAAAGTTGTTGTAATGGGGCAAGAGCTTTTGAAAGATGGTATAAAGGTGATGGTTCAGAAGCCAAAAGATATAAATAAAGGCGGGGAGAAAAAATGAGATTATCCACTTCTTCAATCCCGCGAGGCGGGATTTCGTCTCACTCAATAAGAAGACCAGCAGTGGTTATCATTTTGATGATTGCCATTGTAGTAGTTGGTATTTTAGGTTACACACAGCTTGCTACTAATCTTTTACCAGATATAACATATCCTATGGTAAAGGTTTATGTTACCTATCGTGGAGCTACACCCGAAGAAATTGAAGATAACATTGCTACCGTTATAGAAAGAAAAGTTGCCACAGTTGATGACCTTGATTATATGGAAGCGCAATGCACAGAAGGTTTATATGCATTGCAAGTATACTTTACTTACAACGCCAACCGTGATATTGCCTATCAAGATGTCCTTTCCAAGTTAGGACAGGTGAGAAAAAATTTACCGAAAGAAGTTGAAGAACCACTTGTTTTCAAAGCTGATCCTTCACAATTGCCGGTAATGGATTTGCTCATTACTTCTGACCAAATGGATTTAACAAAGCTGCGAACCTATGTTGAGAATGAACTTCAAGATTATTTTACTTCAATTGAGGGAACTGCCGGTACAGAAATTACCGGCGGATTGAAAAGAGAAATTCGTATTCATATAGATCCAATTAAACTTCAAGGTTATGGTTTGTCGGTTGATAAAGTAGCACAACGATTAAAAGATGAAAATCTTGAACTTCTTGGCGGAAGGGTTACTTCAGAAAGACGTGATTATATTGTAAGAACTGTTGGTGAATTTTCTAATATTACTGAGATTGCTAATTTAGTTATAGTTAAAGGTAAGAATGAAGGAATTGTTTTACTTAAAGATATTGCTGATGTGAAAGATAGTTACGCAATTCAAAGAGTAAAAAACAAATTAGATCAAATTGAAGGAGTAAAACTTTCAGTTTTCAAGCAAACTGGAGCGAATACAATTGAAGTATCGGACAAAGTTGCAATTAAACTTGAAGAACTAAAAAGTATCATTCCGCCGTCAATTAAAATTGATATAATTTACGATCAAGCAGAATACATTCGTTCCGCGGTTGCCGGCGTTCGTGATGCTGCTCTAATTGCCGCTTTTCTGGTTATTCTAATTACTGCATTCTTTTTAACTGGTTGGAGAAGAGTTGTAATTGTTTCATTAACACTTCCGGTTACACTACTTGGAACATTATTCTTTATGCAACTTCTGGATTTTTCAATTAACATTTTTACTCTTGGCGGTTTAGTTGTAGCGATAACTGTTTTGCTCGATAACTGTATCGTTGTTCTTGAAAACATTACTCGAATTCAAGAAGAAGAACCGGATGAAAAATATCCCGTTCAAAAAGGAACTGAACAAGTAAGCGGTGCTGTAACTACGGCAACGTTAACGTTCATAGCATTGTTTCTTCCTTTTTTGTTGGTTTCGGGATTTGTTTCGCTTTTATTTAGTGAGTTAATTCTTACTGTTGCAATTACTATTACATTATCACTTGTTGTTGCTTTAACATTAACTCCGACTTTAACTTCATTGTTTTTCCCACAAAGTGGTGCATTTGCAAAAGAAGGGAAACCGGTTAAAATTAAAAAAGGAATTATTTCAAGACTTGCCAATAAATTTATCCAGCTTATAATTACACCTTATAAGCCATTACTTAAATGGTCATTGAAACTAAGATGGGTGGTAGTTCTTATTACAATTGCATTGTTTTTTGTTGGAATGGTCTTCTTGAATCAAATCGGATCAGAATTTCTTCCTAAAGCAGATGACGGATTAATAACAATTAAAATCAAAATGCCTACAGGCTCTTCGATGGAGCAGACACATAAAGTAATTTCTCAACTTGAAGATTTTGTAAAGCAGCAGCCGTTCATTGAAAAATATTCATCTTTATCCGGCGGAAAAATATGGGGACTTGTAACTTATGAAATTGCAAACGAAGGCGAAGTAAATATTCAACTTGTAAATCCTACACAACGAACAAAAACAACTGATGAATATGTTGCATGGTTAACGCCGCTTGTTCAGCAGAATGTGAAGTTTCCTGGTTTAAAGATGAAAGCATTTCACACAAAGCTAAAAGGCATTAAGCAAACCGGTGAGTTTGATATTGAGGTAGAAGTAATTGCCCCGCGCAGCGAACCAATTGAAAATATTTTTGAAAATGCATCGCGGGTTTCTGGATTGCTAAAACAAGTTGAAGGACTAACTGGTGTTGACATATCAATTGATATTACCAAACCGGAATACCAAATATTTGTTGATAGAACCAAAGCTATTGATCAAGGATTAAGTGTAAATCAAGTTGCGTCAACTGTAAAATCAAGCATAGATGGAAACGTTGCAACACAGTTTAAAGAAGGCGGTTATTATTATCCAATTCGTATTGTTATTGATGAGACAGATATTACAAGTATTAACGATGTAGAAAATCTTTCTATTTATCCTAGCAACGGAAGCAAAATAAGATTAAATACAATCGCAAAAGTTGAACAGCGATCAGGCCCTTTGCAAATTGATAGGAAAGATCAGAACAGAGTAATTAAAGCAACTGCAAATGTTTCAGGTAGAACTGTAGGAGAAGCAACGGCTGATGTTGAAAAAATGCTCTCAACGTTTATGCTTCCGGCTGGATATATAATCAATTTTGGTGGACAGTCGCAAATGCTGAAAGAAAATTTTCAAACAATGATAATTATTCTCATTATTGCAATGTTCTTTGCGTATGTAGTTCTTGTTGTCAACTTTGAAGATTTTATCAAGCCGTTTATTATTTTAATTCGTGTTCCACTTTCGCTTATAGGTGTTTCGTATGCGTTGTATTTAACAAATCAACCAATTGGTGTTACTGTGATGATTGGATTTATAATTCTTGCCGGAATAGAAATTAATCAAGGTGTTATTTTAATTACTTTTATTGATGATCTACGCAAAGAGGGATTAGATTTACTTGATGCAATTCAGAAAGCAGCGGTCGCTCGTCTACGTCCAATTTTGATGACGGACATTGTTGGCATAGTAGGTTTACTTCCTCTTGCATTAAGCATTGGTGAAGGAACAGAATTACTAAAGCCGATGGCTATTGCTGTAATTGGTGGATTGATATTTGGTTTGCTGCTGGTATTTCTGTTCTTGCCGGCTTTGTATTATATATTTGAAAAAAGAAAATTGAAACTAAATTAAAATAACTCCGTGGTTCTCCGTGACTTCTCTGTCTTCCTCAGTGTAACAAGAGAAGAATTACACGGAGAGTCACGGAGATAAAACTCACAGAGTTACACTGAGAAAAAAAAGGAGAAATTAAAATGTTACAAAAAAAACTCTTTTTCGTTCTGATCGTGCTAATGTTTAGCAGTTTTACTTTTGCACAAACCAATTCATTTGATAAAGACGTTGCACCGTGGCATAAAAAAGCCGTAATGACTTGCGGAATGCTACGCAATTTGCAAACATTTGACCAACAAAAAATGTTGAATAACTTGAGTGAACTTTCTGCTGAATTAAAAACATTGCAAGAGAAATATGCTAATAATGCTCCATCAGAATATGCAAAAGATCCATTATGGAAAAACTATTTTGAAGATCTTGCGGACAACATTGTAATTGTAAAAGAAAGAGTTGAGAAAAAACAATACCGATTAGTTTCAAACTACTGTGGAAATTTCTGCCGTATTTTTGGTAGAATGCACAAAAACAATGGCACAACTGATTTAACTGATGTTATGTTTGGGCTGCGTGGTGAATTAAGAATGGCAATGGATATGTTCAATGCAAAAAATATAAAAGGCACAAAAGAAAGTTTATCAACGATAAAAAACTTGCTCACCAAAGTTGATATGAAAGCAAAAGCATTTAACAATAAGAGTTACGATGAAGCATACGCACCATTAAAATCCTCTGTTGAAAAATGGATTGAGGCTGTTGAAAAAAATGAATCGAAATCTGTTATAGAAAACTTCAACATCTTTATGAATGAATTTTCAAAGTCATATAAAATCACATTATAATATTTAGGAGATAAAATGACAGAAAAACAAATAGGAATTGTAGCTTGTTCCGGAGCCTCTAATACTGGTTCTTATTCAGATTTAGTCTCTCGTAAATTAATGCAAGACGGCTCGGCAAAAATGTTATGTTTGGCAAGGTTTTCTGTTGATGAAATATTTGCAGAAAAATCAAAAGAAGAATATTCCAAAATAATTATCCTTGATGGCTGTCCGATAAATTGTGCTGAGTTAACATTAAAGCAGCGAGGTATTACTAATTATCAACATATCAATACAACTGACTTTGAAATCGTAAAAGGGAAAACACCTGTAACTGAACAAAAAATAAAAGAAATTATAAACTTCATAAAAAATCAAAACTAAAGGAATTGTAATGAGCAATAATAAAAGAGAAATGAAAGTATTAGTAACAGGTGAAAGTGAAAATCCAACTAAGATGAATCTTAAAGCCGGTAAATTCAAATTAATTATAGATGAGCCAAAAAATATGGGTGGAACAGATGAAGGACCTTCGCCTATTCAAGTTTTGCTTATGTCTCTTGCTGGATGTTTAAATGTAACGGGACACGAAATAGCTCGCCAAAAAGGATTGAAACTAAACAGTATGAAAGTAAAGATTGAAGGAGTTATGAATCCTTGTACATTTCTCGGTTGTTCTTTTGAGGAAAGAGCGGGATTTCAAAATATTGTTGTTACAGTAAATGCTGATATGCCCGACGCATCGGTTGAAGAAAAAGAAGTTTGGCTTAAGGAAACCGAAAACCGCTGCCCAGTTACAGATAATATTAAGGTGGATACTTCAATTACAGTTGTTATAAAGTAACAGGAGAATAAAATATGAATTGGTTAACAAACTTTGAACAAGCAAAAGAAGAATCACAGAAAACACGCAAACCGATTCTTATTCAATTTGTAATGGAAGGTTGTGGCGGTTGCAAGAACCTTTACGAAGTAACTTATCCCGATGCAAAAGTAAAAGAAGAAATGAACGATTGGTTCGTTCTCTTGAAACTTGATTTGAAAAAAGATCGTGAAATAAGAAGAGAGCTTTCTGGATATTGGACGCCGTCTTTTTACTTTTTGGACCACAAAGGAAAATCATATTACAATTTTAAAGGTTATTTGCCGCCAGATGAGTTTAGACTCATGCTGCGAATCGGATATTCCGAATCAATGATACCAAAAGGAAAATATAATGAAGTGATAGAAGTTGCCGGAAAAGAAATTGATTCATTTGAAAATTCCGCGCTACTACCGAAAGTATTGGTTCAGAAAGGAATTGCCGAATACATAAAATCAAAGGACAATATGGAATTTCGTGAGACTATGAAAGAAATTCAAAATAAATATCCAGATTCTCTTGAAGCGAAAATGTATTTCTGGGAAAAATAGTTAGTGGAATTTCATTTCATGAAAATAATTTAATGTAATCAAAAAAAAATCTTGACAAGAAAAATTTATTACATTATCTTTGTAAGTAAGTGATTACTTAATTATTTAACGGTTTAAAATGACAGCACAAAGATTAGATACAGAGACGAGACAGTTGCAGATTAAAAAAGCTGTTTTAGATATTATTTCTACCGAAGGAATAGGAAAACTTTCTACGAGAAATTTAGCATTTAAAATTGGAGTTTCAGAAGGTGCGTTATTCCGTCATTTTTCATCCAAGAAAAAAATAATGCTTTCTATTCTTGATGATGTAAAAAATGAACTTCTTGCTGCTCAGGAACAAATAACTTATTCAGCTAATCTTAATGCCGAAGAAAAATTATTTAAATTTCTTTGCCTCCACATTAAGTATCTTATTGATAACAAAGGAATTACGATACTTTTATTTTCTGAAGCAGCTCATATGGATGATTCACAATTAAAAGGCGGTTTGCGCGATATTCTTCTCACTCAAAAAGAATATATAAGTAGGATTGTTAAACAAGGAATGAATGAGGGAATTTGGGATAAATCTTTGAAGATTGAAAATGTTGCCACTCTTTATATGGGAATCCCTATTTCATTAAATATCGAAATGATACTTCAACCAGTCGAGCCAAAGAAAGAAAAGTTTTGCGAAAGAATGATTTGTTTAATTAAGAGAGCTTTAGAAAAAAGATAAATTTTTTATATTTACTTGTTAGTAACTGATTACTTATTAAACAGGAGAAAAAACAATGTTTAATTTACCAGAATGGGCTTTTGAATTTCATGGGCATCGCTGCCCTTTTATGCCAATCGGTTTTAGGATGGGAATTTTGGCAATGGAAAAATTAGAAGTTGAAAAAAGTTTGGATCATCAAATGCACGTATTTTCTGAAATGGGTGTTGGACATCCACAAGGTTGTATGCAAGATGGAATTATGTCTGCAACCGGTGCAACTTTTGGCAAGGGAATGATTGAAAAATTGAATTATGGAAAAGTAGCTGCAATCTTTTGGTATCCCGGTAAAAAAGATGCTGTAAGAATATTTTTGAATAATGAATTTCAAGATAAACTTGCAGCGCACGAATTTTTCAAATACCGCAAGCAAGGAATTGAGCCTTCAGGAATTCCAGAAGAAATTAGAAAAGACATTATTGATATTGTCCTCAACGCAACCAATGAGGAATTGTTTACGGTAACTATATTGGAAGATTTCAAATATACACCAGTTAAAGGCTCTTTCAACAAAGCAAAATGTGAAGTTTGCGGTGAGTATGTTTTTGAAAGATATTTAAGAGTTAAAGACGGAATGAAAATCTGCATTCCTTGTTCCGAAAGAACAGAAGAAGAAATAATAATTCATTTACCAATTATCAAAAAGTGATTTAAATGTTATATCTAATAGTAACCATATTAATATTTATTGTGTCCTTTGTATTTGCTATGCTCGGTTTGGGTGGTGGAATGGTTTACGTGCCGATTCTTAAATGGGCTGGTTTTCCGATTAAAGAAGTGGCAATTCCACTAGGACTTTTGCTCAACGGATTAAATACGCTTCTTGCTTTAATTCAGTTCTCGCGTAAAAAATTAGTTGATTGGAAAGGGGGACTTGCAATGGCAATAGCGGCATTAATATTTGCTCCGCTCGGAGCTTATACTTCGCAGTTCGTTCCAGAGAAGCCTTTGCTGATTTTATTTGCAATAGCAGTAATTGTTGCCGCGGTTAGAACTATTTATGCTTCAAACCAAGCTGAACCTGAAGAAATAATGCCATTAAAAAAGCGTTCTATTATTGGAAGCGGTGTTGGTGCATTTGCTGGATTTGCAGGCGGGTTACTCGGTATTGGCGGTGGATTTATAATTGCCCCAATTTTAATGTGGATGGGTTATAAAACAAAAGAAGCCGCAGCTACAACTGCATTTGTTGTTACATTTTCCTCTTTCAGCGGTTATTTAGGTCACGCAGCCGAAGGTGAAATGAATTGGACGTTAACAATATTTGTTGTGTTAGCCGTTATAGTGGCTTCGCAGCTTGGGGCAATGTTTTTATCAGGAAAAGCAAAACCTAAAATGGTAAAACAGATTTATGCAATTGTGCTTTTTAGTATTGCAATAAAATTGATTTGGGGTGTGTTGTGAAAAAGATATTTTTCATATTTCTATCACTCCATTTATTATTTACACAATTAGTGTTAGCTCAAAATACTGAACCAAAATTTCATGGTTATATACAATCAAGATTTATATCTAATTTTGATAATTCAAATGATTTTATGATTCGTAGAGCTAAACTTTGGGTTGATGGAAATGCACCAGGATTGGAAAATGTAACTTACAAAATTCAAACAATATATCGTTCATTTAAAGACGAAGCAGTGATGCTTCAGGACGCTTTTGCTGATGTAAAATTAAATGGTTTTGGTTCTTTTCGAGCTGGAAGATTTGTCCCAGATTTTATGTTACAAAGAATGCAACCCGATTATGAAATTCCAGTATTAGAAAGAGCCTCTGTAATTAACGGTTTAATCCATAGTTCAAAATCAATGGCTCGGCAGATTGGCGTTCAATTAACTTATCAACCTAATTATTTTCCGATTCATTTCAGTTTTGGCGTTTTTAATGCTAATTTAGACTCGCCCGGGAAAAATAATGATGGAAATTTACTTTATACTTCTCATACGCAATTAGAAGTTGTTAAAAATGAAGAAATTAATTTCAAAATAGGTTTTTCAGCAACTTACCGTTATGCAAATTTAATTTCAATGAATACAATTTACGATGCTTCAAAACTTATTTCTGGAAATGATTTTCGTTTCGGTTTTGAATACCAATTAATTTATAAAAATTGGGGATTTCAAAGCGAATATGTTCAGGCTAATATAAACAATGATAAAGTTTGGGGATATTATTTTTTGACAAATTATTCATTTTCAAATAATATTGATACAATTATTGGCGTTGAAAAATATTCCGATATAATTCAAACTACAAATAATAATGAATGGTTTAGTCTCGGTTTAATTTATAACATTGCAAAGAAAACAAAACTGATGGCAGATATAAAAACACAAGTTTCATCAATAAAAAACAATTATTTGGGTGAAATTCAATACCAAATATATTTTAATTAACAAAAATAATGGAGAAATAAAAATGGTTAATCCACAAGAATGGTTAGAGTTCGGACAAAAATTTCACGGACATAAATGCCCCGCAATGCCAATGGGCTTAAGAGTTGGTGCTGCTGCAATGAATAAACTTGGAGTTGAAAGAGCAAAAGATGGACAGATACTTGCTTTTGTTGATCTTGGTGAAGATCATTGTGCTACTTGCTATGCCGATGGTTTGCAGGTAATAATGGGAACAACGTTTGGCAAAGGAAACATCAAAAAAACACATAAAGGCAAATGGGCTGTTACTGTAGTTGATAAAGCTACTGGAAAAGCAGTTCGAGTAACTCCAAAAGCTTCTGCAATGCTTGCAAATAAAGAAACCGCTTTTTTTAAGGATTATAGAGAAAAAAGCATTCCAGCAAGTAAAGTTCCAGATGAAGTTGTTGAACCTTTAGTTCAAAAAGTTATTGGAGCTCCCGAAGAAATGCTTTTAACAATTTCAGAAATTTTTGATTATAAACTTGAACCTAAAAAAGATAGTTTTGCCGGTTTTGTTTGTGATGATTGTGGCGAAATGACAGTTGAAGAATATGGCAGAATAAAAGGTGATAAAAAACTTTGCCAAGATTGTGCAAATAAATAATTTATTTTTTGTGAGCGGTTATCATAAAGATTGCCGCTCTTTTTATGAGGAAATCAAATAATGTCACACAATCATTCACATAATCACGGCTCTGAAACTTCTGAGAAGAATCTATTCATTACGATGCTTCTAAATTTTTTCATAACTGTTGTAGAAGTAATAGGCGGAATTATATCAGGAAGTTTATCTCTCATCTCCGATGCTCTTCATAATTTTAGCGATGGCATTGCAATAATCATTACTTACATAGCAATGCGTTTAAGTAAAAAGCCAAAAACTTTCAAATACACTTTTGGACTTAAACGAGCAGAAATATTAGCAGCAATTATTAATGCGAGTACGCTTATAATTATCAGTTTCTTTTTAATTAAAGAAGCAATTGAAAGATTTTACAATCCTTCGCCAATTACTGGAAGCATTATGTTGATTGTAGCCTCATTAGGATTAGCGGCAAATGTTATTGGAACACTACTTCTCAAAAAAGGTTCGGAAGGAAATCTAAATATTCGTGCAGCTTATTTCCATTTATTAAGTGATGCGGTTTCTTCTCTTGCGGTAATTATTGGAGCTGTATTTATAATCTTTTTCGAAATTTATTGGATTGATCCCCTTTTAACAGTTCTTATTTCCGTTTACATTTTAAAGGAAACTTACGAAATAGTAAAAGAATCGATTGAAATTGTTATGATGTCTTCCCCAGATGGAATTGATTTGAATGAAATTAAATTATTAGTGGAATCCGTAGATGGAGTAAAAAATGTTCATCATATTCATTTGTGGAAAATGAACGATAACGATACTCACTTTGAATCACATATTGATGTTGAAGATATTTTAGTAAGTAAAACGGCAGAAATTCAAAGTGAAATTGAGAATTTGCTGCATTCAAAATACGATATAAATCATACAACGCTGCAATTTGAATGTGATAAATGCGAATTCAAAGAACTTCTTAATAAATAAGCCACTATGGACAGCAAGTCCCTAGTTTTGGTTATGAATAAAATTAGTTCTGAAAGACCAAATGACAAACTACAAAGACCAAATAATATCTAAATTTCAATTTCTAATTTCCAAACATTTTCATGATGATTCATACAAAAAAAAAATGAGTTTGCATTTTGGTTATTCGTTTTTGCTATTTGTTTGAAATTTATCTTTTGTCGTTTGATATTTATTATGACATTTTTAGAAGCTAAAGTTAGATGCAATTAAATGTATAGTTTTAACTCCTACTGAGACCAATAAAATAATTTAAGAAAAACAATTCACTATTACAAGATTGATTTAGCACTAATCATCATCAGAATCAATCTCATTTTCTTCGATGTCGGATTCTTCATCATTAAATATATATTTCTCGTAGTTGTGTTTTATAATATCTGCCTCTGCAACAAAATATACATTTTCGGCAATGTTGGTAGCATGGTCGCCAATTCTTTCTAATTGGTGACAAATATCAAGATAATGAACTGCATCACTAATTGAATCGGGGTTATTACGCATTACTTGAATAAGTATTGCATCGTTTAAAGAATTTAACTCGTCTAATTTTTTGTCGTCCATAATAACTTTACGAGCTTTTTCAACATCGTTATTAATAAACGAATCCAAAGCATCTTTATACATTTTATAGGCGTATTGGCTCATTTCCTTAAATTTAATCTCATCAATAAAGGTGGGCTTCTCTTTCGTAATTAAGAACAACTGGGAAATATTAACTGAAAGATCCCCTATTCTTTCAAGATCTGTACTTAGGTTAATAGCAGAAATAATAAGTCGTAAATCCATTGCAACTGGTTGGTTTAATGCAAAAAGTTTTTGGCAGTTTTTTTCAATTTTTAAATCGACTTTATCAACGTACTTTTCCAATTCAAAAACTGTATTAGCTTTTTCTTCATCTTCTTCTAAGATTGCCCTAATTGACAAATTAAGTTGCTCTTCAACAGCACTACCCATTTTACTAAGTAGGGTTTTTAATTTTTCTAATTGTTCTTGAAATTTTTTAAGCATGATTTCACCATTAATAATTAACCGAAACGACCTGTAATATAATCTTCTGTTTGTTTTTTATCAGGACTTGTAAATACTTTTCGCGTTTTATTGTACTCAATCAATTTCCCGAGATAAAAGAAAGCAGTATAATCGCTTACTCGCGAAGCCTGCTGAAGATTATGTGTAACAATAACGATTGTAAAGTTCTTTTTCAACTCTATTATTAATTCTTCTATTTTATTTGTAGAGATAGGGTCTAGCGCACTAGCAGGTTCATCCATAAGCAAAATACCTGGTTTTATTGCAAGAGATCTAGCTATACAGAGTCTTTGTTGCTGTCCACCCGATAAACCGAATGCAGATTCATTAAGCCTATCTTTAACTTCATCCCATAAAGCAGATTGTCTTAAACTTTCTTCAACTCTTTCTTTAAGGAAGGACTTATCTGTTGAAAAACCACCAACTCTTAAACCGTATGCAACATTTTCAAAAATAGATTTAGGAAAAGGATTTGATTTTTGGAATATCATTCCCACTTTTTTCCGTAATTCAACAACATCAATTTTAGGGTCATAAATATTACTTCCATCAATTAAAATTTCTCCATCAATACGAACATCATCAATTAAATCGTTCATACGATTAAAAGTTCTTAAAAAAGTTGATTTGCCACAGCCTGAAGGTCCAATTAATGCGGTTACCTTATTCGGTTCAATATCCATTGAAATATTACTTAGGGCTAAAGTTGAACCGTAATAAAAGTTTAAATCTCTCACACTTATTTTATGCTTGTCAGATTTTTTGTGTATATCCATTTTTTCCAATTCTATTAAATTTGTTTTAAATTCTTCTTTCATTTTATTCATTGCAATTTTTTTAAAAAGTTGACGATTGATATTTTTTTCTGAGGTTGTTCCTAGTTATCATTGCAACTAAATTAAGCAAAACAACAATTACAATTAGCAATAATGTAGTAATATAAACCATCGGCAATGCTGCCTCAACATTGGGTGATTGAAAACCAACATCATAAATATGAAATCCTAAGTGCATAAACTTTCTGTCCAAATGAAAGAATGGTGCATATGAGTCAAAGGGAAGATTTGGTGCAAGTTTAACAACGCCAGTAATCATTAGTGGAGCAACTTCACCTGCAGCACGTGCCATTGCTAATATCATTCCCGTTAAAATTCCTGGTGCAGCCGATGGAAGAACAACTCTTCTAATGGTTTGCCATTTAGTTCCACCTAATGCAAGAGATGCTTCTCTCAAACTTCTTGGAATAGATGCAAGTGCTTCTTCGGTAGATACAATAACTACAGGCAAAGTCAATAAAGAAAGAGTGAGTGAGGCCCATAAAATTCCACCTGTACCCCACGTAGGAGTTGGTAATCTTTCAGGGTAAAATAATTGATCTATGGTACCGCCAACAAAATAAACGAAAAATCCCAGGCCAAATACACCAAACACAATTGATGGAACTCCTGCCAAATTATTTACGGCTATTCTTACTATCCTAACGAGTACTCCTTGTTTAGCATACTCTCTAAGATATAATGCAGCTAAAATACCGAAGGGTACCATAAAGATGCTCATAATAAGAACAAGCATAATAGTACCAAAAATTGCAGGAAAAATTCCTCCTTCTGTATTAGATTCTCTTGGCTCGTCACTTAGTAGTTCCCACAATTTTGAAATAATAAAACCTGCTTTCGAGAAAAAGGATATATCATTAGGCTTATAAATTCTAATAATTTTTAAGAAAGGAATATCTGTTTCTCTATTATTCACTGTGTTTAGTGTAAGTATATATTGCGAAGCATAATTTCTTAAAGAATCTGTTTTGGATAATATTACAGAATACTCTTTATGATATTTTTCAATATTTTCGTTTATTGTGGCAATTTCATCTTCAACTTTTGATAGGTCATTTTTATTATAGTATTTTAGCTTTTCAATATCTTGACGCGCTTGTTCAATTTTGAAATTTATCGCACCTATGTCATCCTTTTCAATCTCACTAATTTTATTTCTTATACCCGAGATTTCATCAACTATATTGTCAATATTTTTTTCAATTTCTTCTTCAGATAAATATTTTTCGTCACTACCAACTTTAATTGATTTATAAAATCCATAAAAATTGCCGTATTCAGTTCGTTCAATTGCAACCGCATTTTTAGGATATGTGATTGTATCAATTTCTCTTTCATCAATCCAGGTAAAGTCGTAGCCGTAAATATCTCTATTACCAATTTTAATTTGCTTTCGAAAAATAATTTCACCTTTCAAAGAGTCTGGTAAACTTGCCTGAGGAACATTTTCAGTTTGGAAAATTTGTCCCAACAGAATATTATTATCAAGTTGTTTAATTTCGGCAATTTTGGAAGGATAGTAATAATCGGTGCTGTTGAAAAAAACAAGAACTAATAGACCAGCAATCATAACTATACTAATGCCTAAACCTAAACCAGTTAGCCAGATAAATAATTCACCTTTTTTTATCAAATCTTTCATAAGCGGAAAATTACCTTAAATATCCATATATTTTTTGCGAAGCCGTTGCCTAACAATTTCGGCAATTGTGTTAACTATAAAAGTAAGAACAAATAGTAAAGCGGCAGATAAGAATAAAACACGGTATAAAGTCCCCAAATAAGGAGCTTCAGGTATTTCTACAGCTATATTAGCGGATAAAGTTCTAAATCCATTGAACGGACTAAAATCTAAAATGGGAGTATTACCTGTTGCCATAAGCACAATCATAGTTTCGCCAATTGCTCTGCCGAAGCCAATCATAATTGCCGAAAATATTCCGGGGCTTGCAGTAGGAAGAATTACTCGAATTGCTGTCTGCCATCTGTTTGCACCAAGAGCTAATGAACCTGAAGTTAAATGTCGTGGTACGCTTGAAAGCGCATCTTCACAAATAGTGAAAATTATAGGAATGACTGCAAACCCCATTGCAAATCCAACAACTATTGCGTTACGTTGGTCATATGATTCATTAAAATATTTTAATAACCATGCTCTATAATCACCGCCTAAAACATAAGTTTCAAAATAAGGACCAAGCCATAATGCAATTTGACCGCCTAAAATTAAAAGTGGAATTAACATTAAAACTTCGTAACCTTGTTTGAAATTAACTGATATAAGTTTAGGAAGTTTTTTCCAAAGGTAAAGACCAAGAAACATCATTAATGGGGAAATAATAAAAACAAGAAAAACACCTGGCAAAATTCGTTCAAGCAAAGGTGCTAGCCATAAACCAGCAAGAAAGCCAATAACAACACTAGGTAGTGCTGCCATTATTTCAACAGTAGGTTTTAAAATATTTTTAACTTTTGGATGAACAAAAACTGATGTGTATAACGCACCAAACAATGCTATTGGTATCGCAAATAAGAGTGCATAAAGAGTACCTTTAAAAGTACCCATGATAAGTGGTATTAAATTTAGCTTAGGCTCAAAATCATCCGAACCGCCTGTGGACTGCCATACAAATTCGGGTTTATTATATCCTTCATACCAAACTTTACCAAAAAGTGTGTTTATAGTTGCATCAGGATATTTTGATTCAATTTCATATCTTTCTATAATGCTATTATCATAAAGAATTAATACACCATCAGATTTTGGTGTATAGAAAATATCTATTATTTTTTCTTTAGCTCCCTTAAAATTTGCAATTGTTTCACCGCTTGTCAAATGCTTAATCTCAAGATTCCCATCTATATCTCCTATAATGAATGTTTTATCTCTTTGAGAAGGTGATATTGCAGAGACTTCCGCACCTAACTTTTCAAAAACATGAGGTTTAACAAACTGCCAGCCGTAATCTGAGCCTTCGTCCAGTATTCTCATTAGTGAGCATGTATTTCCTTTACTGTCTGCAACAATAAATGACTGATCGCCTATTAAAAATGAGAGTGCCGTAATAGGTGCATTGTCAAATGGAATAATTTTTTCAATGAGTTTCGGTTCAGATTTATTTTCCAACGAATAATTAATTACTTCTCCCTTAGATGTACCTATAATTAATTTTTTTGATGACTCATCCAACTCTATTGCTGTTATATCTTCTTTGTTAACATTTATTTTTCCTCTTTCTATCTCAATGGTGCCATCACCGAATATTGATTGGGTAACAGTTTCCGCATAAATTAAAATTTCATTTTGAGATGTTAATCCAACCAGTGAAATTTCGTTATCGTTGTTTACAGATAATGCAATTTGTTTTAATTTATTCTGTAATGAATCAATTAAAACAAATCTTAAAAATTCATATTCTGGAGTAACGATTCTATTTGAATTTTCATCAAAAGTTATATTATAGTTAATCCTAAAAACTTGCGCATTGCCGTAACCATCTGCAACAACAATGTTATTTCCAAAAAGAGTTCTATCAATAGCAAAAACGGTTCTTTCCCTCATAGAATCAATTGGAATGGAAGAAAGTTTTAACCCAGAATTAATTTCTATAAAATCAACTTTTGCACTGTCAGTAACAACATATGCAATTGTTTGATACTCATCGGCACCTACCAACAAAGGTTTTTGTTTTTGTATTTCAATATTTTCTTTTTTGTTCGTAAAAGCTTCTTCAAATAGAGGATACGCTTGATTAAATATAAAAACGAGTATTCCAAGAACTGCTATAATAGTAGCAATGCCGCCTAAGTAAATTATTACTTTAGCAGCATTGTCATAAAATAAAGCTCGTTTATGTTTATTTGGGATCACTTAAATTATCTTAAATTATTTGATTTTTAGTTTAATCAAGATTTTGCAAACGACAATATTTATTCTAATTTTTTTAATTCTTCGTCAACAACTTTTTTTGGCAATGGAAGATAACCGTCTTTAATTACCACGTCCTGTCCTTCGTAACTAAATACGAATTTCAAAAACTCTTTCAATAATGGATTTAGCGGATCATTAGGAGATTTATTTATATAAATATTTAAGAATCTTGCAAGTGGATATTTACCTGATAAAACGTTTTCATAATCGGCACTATGAAAAGTATCTTTTTCATTTTTAGCCAAAGGTAATGCAATAACACCTGATGTTTTATATCCAATTCCACTATATCCAATTCCAAATCTGTCTTCGGAAACACCTTGAACTACAGAAGCCGAACCTGGTTGCTCTTTTACCTGGTCTTTGAAATCCCCTTTAAATAATGCATGTTCTTTAAAGAAGCCATAAGTACCTGAAGCTGAATTTCTTCCATATAAACTTATTGGACGGTTAGCCCAATCGTCTTTCATTCCAAGATCACCCCATCTGTTAATATCGGTTTTATAGCCACCACGTCTAGTTTTTGAAAATATTACATCAACTTGAGGCAATGTTAATCCTGTTAAAGAATTGTCTTTATTTACATAAACTGCAAGTGCGTCCAAAGAAGTCCTTAGTTCAGTAGGTTTATAACCAAACTTTGCTTCAAATTTATCAATTTCTTCTTTTTTCATTGGGCGGGACATTGGGCCTAATTGTGCAGTTCCACTTATTAAAGCAGGTGGCGCAGTGCTTGAGCCTTTACCTTCAACTTGAATGTTTACATTAGGATAATATTTTTTGAAACCTTCAAGCCAAAGTGTCAAAAGGTTGTTCATTGTGTCGGAACCGATACTATTAAGATTACCTGAAACACCACTGACAGGTTTGTAGTGTTGGATGTTTTTATCAACTTTAATTTTTTCTTGAGCTTGCAATGCTATGGTTGCAAAAAATAAAACAAAAACCAATGTTTTAATTACTATTTTAATTCTCACTTTTCTACCTCAATATTTCTTGAAAAATATATGCAAATATAGTGAGGAATTTTACTAATATTACTCGTTGCAATGTTAAGAAATTATTAAATAATTTGATGGTAAACCTACAATATCTTATCGAATTTGTGTTAAATACTATGATTTAAGATTCAAAATCTACTTTTTTAATTTTATGCAAAATTAGGGAAATTTATATCCAAAATTCCTAACAATAAATTTTTGTTCAGTTTAATGACAATTGCCATTTTCACTTTGATTAACTACAGCAACAAAAATGAATTACAGGAAATTTAAATCCATTATGTAACAACTAAAAGAATTTTGCAATAAACAAGCAATTCATTATATTTCGGTAGTTAACGAAATGGAATTATGAACAAAACAATAAATATATTTAAATCTCTATCTGACCCCAACAGATTAAGAATATTAAAAATGCTGCAGATTTCACCTCTTTGTGTTTGTGAAATTACAGAAATTTTAGGTCTTTCAAATTCAACGGTTTCACAACATCTCAGTATTCTTAAAAAAAACAAATTTATAAAAGAAAATCGTAATGGCAGATGGATAAATTATTCAATTAACTTTAATACTGAAGATGAGCGAATAACAGCAATACTAACTTCGTTTGACTTTTGGATAGGAGATAATAAGCAACTTGACATAGATAGAGAAAAAATAAAGACTGTTAACAGACATAATATTTTGTGTTGATATACAATAATTTCGGTAATTACCGAAACCAAAAATTTAGATTAGTAATATTAGAATATTAAACAAATACTCAATGGAATTACTTAAACAATTTCTCATCAGTGTCGTTTCAACAATGAAATGACACACAAATTTGATGCAACATTATAAATGAACTAATGCAAACAAAATAATTGCAAATATTAAAAATATCAATTTAGGAGTGAAATGGTTATTAAAATATTAGGCTCAGGCTGTGCTAAATGTAAAAATCTTGACAGAAAAGTTAGGGAATTAGTTGAAAAACAAAACATTAATGCCGAAGTACTTTATGTTACAGATATAAACGAAATGATAGAAGCTGGAATTATGATGACTCCTGGTTTATCAGTTAATGGAGTTGTAAAATCTATTGGGATAATACCAAAAGAAGAACAGTTGCTAAAATGGTTTACGGAATGAAAATTGTGAATAATTTTACATTATTCATTTTAATCTCTTTTTCAACAATTCTGGGTCAAAATACAACAAAAGGTGAAAACGTGGAATTTTCAGATTATCTAAAAAATTTCAATTATCAAGAAAGAAAGGATATGAAAATAGATGTTGAGCCGTTACTTGCTTTACTAATTGAAGAAAAAGCTGAGTTAATAGATATCCGATTTACTGAGGAAGTTGAAACTTGGGGAGTAAGTTTTTCAAAAAACATTCCTTTAAACGAACTTCCAAACAGACTGTCGGAATTAGATAAAAATAAAATTATTGTTACTGTTTGTCCTCACATGGATAGAGCTTCAATTGCAAGGCAATATTTAACGTTAAACGGATTTAAAAGCAAATATTTAACAGTTGGTTTGCTTGGTTTGGTTGAATATTTAAGAGGTGATAAAGCAAAAGATTTTGTCAAAAAAATTTAAAAATAGTACCAAATATAAAATCACAAAAAAAATGGAAAAATTATGAAAAATCTTATTACAAAATTCATTGTGCTTCTACTTGTCTTTTCGACTTCTTGTGTAGCAAAAAATGGAGATGACGAAAATAGTACAATTAAAAAGTTAAATACGAAAGCAAAAGTAACATTTGTTGAGTTAGGCTCAGTTAATTGCATTCCATGCAAACAAATGCAACCAATTATGAAAGCTATTGAAGAAAAATATGGTGAACAAATTGATGTAGTATTTTATGATGTTTGGAAACCCGAACAAAAAATGTATGCTCAAAAATATGGTATTAAACTTATTCCAACCCAAGTATTTTTGGATGAAAGTGGCAAAGAATTCCATCGCCACGAAGGATTTTATCCAGAAAATGAAATTGACAAAATCTTGCAAACCAAAGGATTAAAGGTAAAGGATTAAAATGATAGAAAGTTTATTTAATACACTTTACGATGCAATGTTAGGTGCAACTTGGATTGCACTTCTTGCTTCATTTGTTTGGGGAATATTATCAATACTTCTCTCCCCTTGTCATCTATCAAGTATACCACTTGTAATAGGTTTTATAAGTACCCAAGGGAAAATGTCGGTAGGCAGAACTTTTAAAATAGCGTTAGTTTTTTCTATTGGTATTTTAATAACAATTGCATTGATTGGTGTTATAACCGCATCGTTAGGCAGATTGATGGGAGATGTTGGCGTTTATGGTAACTACTTTGTAGCTGCTATATTTTTTCTTGTTGGATTATATTTGCTCGACATAATCAAAATTGATTGGAATAGTGCTGGATTAAAGCAAACCAAAGCAAAGGGTTTACTTGCAGCTTTAATACTAGGTTTACTTTTTGGCATTGCACTTGGTCCTTGCACGTTTGCATACATGGCACCTGTTCTTGGAGTTGTATTTCAAACAGCTCAAACCAATTATTTTCTAGCAATTATGTTTTTGTTGGCTTTCGGCATTGGGCATTGTACCGTTATTGTTGGTGCTGGAACACTTGCCGGGAAAGTTCAAAAATATTTGAATTGGAGTGAAGAATCAAAAGTAATCTTGTGGATTAAACGAATTTGTGGAATTTTAGTAATTCTTGGTGGAATTTATTTGTTAACAAACTTTTAAAAATTTTAGGAAAAAGTAAATGACTATATATGAATCAGTAAAAAACGAAATATCAAAATTATTAAAAGCAAGTTTTACAATTAGTGAATAAAGAAAATTTTGCTAAATAGCTTTGCTGAGTATATTTCCCAAAAAACAAATAATGGAACGATTGTAAATCTTATTTTTATTTGTACTCATAATTCAAGAAGAAGTACAATAAGTCAAATTTGGGCTAAAACAGAGGCGGAGTATTTTAACATTCCAAACATAAATTGTTTTTCTGGTGGAACCGAAGCTACTGCATTTAATCCAAGAGCTGTAAAAACTGTACAAAATTATGGTTTTAAAGTGGAACAAAAAGATGAATCGGAAAATCCAATATATTTAGTCCATTTTTCGGATG
>Ga0210009_1000396_pt1 | contig 50604 bp, 39 predicted proteins | sample CryGeyCG2114_065_FD_185457 | JGI IMG/M metagenome (GOLD analysis project Ga0210009, IMG submission 185457) | Groundwater microbial communities from aquifer - Crystal Geyser CG12_big_fil_rev_8/21/14_0.65 (SPAdes) (version 2) | ecosystem: Environmental > Aquatic > Deep subsurface > Groundwater ...
TTTTGAAAAAAAATTTTAACTTTTTCAAGGTAAATTATTATGTTTTTGACAATTTAAAAATCTTACAGATTTTTAAAGATTGAAAATCTTACAGATTTTTAGTATTTTAAAATCTTACAGATTTTTAAAGATTGAAAACTTGCAGTTTTCAGTAAAATTACGAGTTTATGGATGGACACTAATTAATAATCAAATTTTAGATTTGAAATTGGAAAAGTTTGTTAAATTTTTATAAATTTTAGCATACCCTTTCGCTGTCTCTTCAATAGAAAATTTTTTTGCCCTCGCCATTGAATTGTGCATCATTATACTTGCCAAAAACGGCTCTTTTAAAATTTCCTCCTTTAATTTGCCGTATTCAGCAGGAATTGAATCCATAAATTTTTTATACTGCTCCGAATGTTTGCCAAACCCGCTCAAAATTTCTCCTGATTTGACCAAAATACATACCTCTAAAATTTTATTTGCCAGTGCTTCGCTGTCATTCAATGTCCAAAAACCAGTGATATTATCATTTTTCATTCCGTCTGCAAAATCCCACTTCCGGTAAAAGTCGTTTATCATATCCCTGATTCCACCAACTTCGGTCCCGATAACGATTGCCCCGCTATCCATTGCCTCCAGGGTTGTCAGTCCAAACGGCTCAAAATCCGGCACATTGACAAATATATCGCTTGCCTTATATAAATTTTCCAGATAAATCCATCCCTTTAAAATTTTCACATTTGCGGGAAATTTCGCCTGCAGATAATTTGCGTAATTTAACAAATCCGCATCCCCACCAGAATATTTTATTACAAACCGCACATTTTTTATAACATCATTCACTGCCCTGCTTAAGTCCCCGCCTTTCCCAAAAAATTTTTCAACTGCCCACAACAATGCCCCGGGTTTTCCCTGCCTTCTGTCAAATCTTCCGACAAATGATACAACTATGCCGTCGTTTAAGTTATTAGAATCAAGAAAAATTTTCCTCTCCTTTTTCTTTTCGCCCACATTAAAATTATGAAATTTTTCAATACCGTTAAAAACATAAGTGGTTTTGTTTGCTGTATTTTGCTGATTTTGCGGAAATTTACCCATAAAATTTAATATATCAGACATATAACTCCTGCTGACGGTATTTACTTTATCCGCATAATAACAGCCCAACGCCTCAATTGAAAATTTCCCCCATCCAAAGCCGGAAAAATATGAAATTTTGCTTATATCATCATATTCGTAAAATTTTATCCAGTCAAGAAAATGGACATCATAAACGCATTCTTTTTCTCCGATTCTGTGGATTGTGTAAAGCACAGGTATTTTCTGCTGCTTTGCATACTTTAATTTTCCCATAACTCCCGCTGGAACACAATGCCAGTCATTGATATGAATCAAATCAACATCATAATGGTTCCAGAATAAATGATCAAGAAACATTGGAATTGCTCTTGAAAACAATGCAATTTTCTGGGGAAGAGACGCATAACATTGCCATTCATTTAATTCTGCTCCGCATATCAGATGAATCGGAATATTTGGATTTAAGGAATCGGATGCCAGTTTTACTTCAATATGCTGTTTTCTGTTGCTCAACCGGATATCAAACTCTGTCTCCTTCTTTAGTATTTCTATATTTTTAAATCCATTCTGCAAGCCCTGTGCAGGCATTGCCAAGCTTACATAAATTTTCCTATCTATGTTTCCAAAATTTTTATTTATGTTTTTATAAATATCCTGGACAATTGTTCCCAGTCCGCCTGTCTGTGCAGGAGGATATTCAAAGGTTAATGCAAGGATGTGCATCTTAAAAATTTAATAATACCTTTATAATTAGTATTAATTCCAATTTAAAAATAAATGGATAGGGAAACACTTCAAAGAAATTAAAGAAAAGTATGCGGGAAAATAATGCCGGTTATCAGGGCGAATGTTACTGACAGAGAATGATGTAAAAAAATATACCAATACACTTAAAAAAATATGATTACCGTTTTGCGACTTGGACACCGCTTTGAGAGAGACAGGCGAATTTCAGCACATATATGCTTAACTGCACGGGCATTCGGAGCAGATGAGGTTGTTTTTGATGTTAGGGATGAACGGGTAGAGGGCAGCGTTAAACGGATTACAGATGAATGGGGGGGAAATTTTAAGGTAAATTTTACCAGCGATTATAGGAAATTTATAAAAAATTTTGATGGCACAAAAGTTCATTTAACAATGTATGGACTGAATGCTGATGATATTATTAAAGAAATTTCAGATAAAGTAAGCGAAAGTAAAAACAAAAATTTACTTATAATTGTCGGCGGTCAAAAAGTTGATTCAGAAGTGTATTTTATCGTGGATTACAATGTAGGTATAGGAAATCAGCCGCACAGTGAAGTTGCTGCATTAGCTGTATTTTTAGACAGGTTTTTCAGCGGAAAAGAGACACAAAAAAAATTTAACGGAAAAATTGAAGTTATTCCGAAAGCATATGGAAAGGATGTCGTAAGGAAAGAGTCGTAAGGAAAAAAAGACGACTGAAATACATATAGAAATTTTGAATAAATTTATGCAATCATTCCTATCTGTCCGTTCTTTGGCTCAAATATTCGTCCTTCTTTTTTCGCATTTTCTATAAAATTTTTTGCATCTTTTTCGTTAATTCCCCGCTCATTTGCCTGCTTAACGAAGTCCTCCACCATACAATGTTTCTTTCCGTTATCTGTAAGACCTTCCAGTATATCTGACATGATTCTTATTTTATCTCTTTTTTCTTTAGGACCATGCGTTATTATATCAACATCTATTTTTCCGGTTGTCTTATCTCTTGCAATAAGATTCATTGAATATGTTGTCAGACGGATTGCCCTGTTAACATCCTCATTTTCAACAACATCTTTCAGTCTCATTTTAGCACTCGCACAGCTTAGTCGTATTAATCCCTCAAGCTGTCTTGCAGTGATTTGTACCACATCTCCGCTGCTTTCCTGCCTTAACTTCAGATAAAATTCTTCTATTTTCTTTTGCGACGCCTCTCCTAATACAGGGTTTAGATTTTTTCTTGCGTAAGCGATGTATTTTCTTACAAACTCAACATCAATTTGTGGAATGAGATGTTCTTCTTTCTTTCCAGTATATGCCATAAGCACATACCTTGCAACACCTTGGTCCTGTGAGGCATCCATCACATCCCTAATTGGGAAAATCAGATCAAATCTGCTCAACAGTGTTGGAGGAACATCAAACTGATCCGAAATTGCCTTCTCGCTTGAAAATCTTCCGAATTTGGGATTTGCCGCTGCGAGTACACAGGTCTCGGATTTAAATTTTGCAACGATACCTGCCTTGGCTATTGATATTGTCTGTTGTTCCAATGCCTCATGCATTGCTGCACGGTCTTCACTTTCCATTTTATCAAATTCGTCAATACATGCCAATCCTCCCGATGCTAACACCAACGCCCCTGCTTTCAGCACCCATGCACCTTCTGCAAATTCATCCTTCTCAGCAGTCGCCGTAAGCCCAGCTGCCGATGTACCCTTCCCGCTGACATATATACTCTTTGGCGCAATATTACTTACTCCGATTAACAGTTTTGACTTTGCAACACCAGGGTCGCCAATTAACAGCAAATGTGTTTCTCCTCTTGTTTTTGTTTTATCAGGAAGTTCAAATCTGCTCCCCCCGAATAACTGCAATGCGAGCGCCTCTTTTATTTCCCTGTATCCGTATATCGTCGGGCTGATGGAGTCAATAAATTTTCTGGCAATATCCGGAGACTTTGCAAATTCCTTTATTTTTTTAATATCATCTTCAGATAAATCAACCTCGGTAAATTCCCTATCAACGACATTAACATTATTTGCATCAATAAATTTCCTGTAAACAGCATCATTTATATCTTTTGGAGGAATTAATTTCATCACTCCTGCCACATTTATTATATTTCCGGGCAGGACCTTTCCGGTTAAATCATCCGTCAGCCAGATTTCTATCTTTCTGGCCTCTTCACCCCCTCTAAGCAGCTCTAACGGCTCCTGAATTTCCAGTCGCTGAATATCTATAAATTTACTTTCTTCCGGCAGCAATTTAAATCTGACTGCTTTTTTGCAGTCGCCACATACAGAAGGCACAATTAACTTGCGGGTTTTTTCCTGCTCAATTTCTTTTTTCCACCCGCATATTGGACACTGGAAAACACCGATATAAACCTTCGGAAGAACATCACTTACTCTTGTAATAACCCCATCCGTGCCAAAAAATTTATCTATATATTCGCTTGTTACATCTCTTATCTTCACGGTAAAGCCCTTTGGTAATGCAAACCTGACATGGAACCGGACTTCTCCCCTAAAATTTACTGGGATGTTTTGTGCATTAACTACACCGTCAAAAATTTTTATTACTTTATCCGGGAAGTCAATCAGTTCATCGCATAGTTCAGCATTAAATTTAACCAATTCAGAGTAATCAACGAGCAGGGACTTTTTTTTTGGATAGTCTTTTGCAACATCTAAAATAGCATCCTTCTTCTGGGAGATAAATTTCTCTGCCAGCGACTTTATTTTGTCATCAGGCATACTCTCTTCGAAATTATTCTTACCTTCTGCTTCTCTAAATTTATCCTTTACAAATTCATCAACAGTATTGTCTGCATTATTCTTAATCTTAATATCTACTTTATTCTTATTTGTTTTGTCCATATAAAAATTTATCAAAATTTGCTTATTATACGAAATTTCGAGTGACTATTCATAGATATTAAATTTATGTTGTAACTATTCAGCCACCTAAAAAATTAAGGGTAAATTTTTTGATTTTTTTTGTATTTGTTGAAATTTTACGCCCATTTTGTTCCACTCACTTCGTTCGTGTCTTTTTGAAATCTTTATGATTTTAAAAATCGTGTATTTTCAAAACTTTGCGTTTTGAAAATAAGTTCGCTTCGCTCTCATTTAAAAAATTCCGTAGATTTTTAAGATTGAAAATCTTGTAGATTTTTAGTATTTTAAAATCTTGTAGATTTTTAAGATTGAAAACTTGCAGTTTTCAGTATTTAAAAAATCCCAAGATTTTTTAAAGATTGAAACCAATGGTTTTAGTATTTTAAAATCTCAAAGATTTTTAAAGATTGAAAATCTCAAAGATTTTCAGTATATTTTCAAAACTGTGCGTTTTGAAAATACGCTCACTTCGTTCGTGTCTTTTCAAATTCTCAGCGAATTTGAAAATAACCTCACTTCGTTCGGATATTTTAAAATCTTTGAGATTTTAAAATAAGTTCGCTTCGCTCTCATATTTTCAAAACTTTGCGTTTTGAAAATCGCGGGTAAATTTTTGTACTCTTTGAATAGTTACATTTTTAATTAAATTTCTATAAATTTATGTTCCTCTTTATTTGGCACATAATATTAGTAAAATTTTTGAAATGACAAACTTACTATAAACAAAAAATGTTATAAAATTTGTTATGAAAACCTAATTTATTTTGTTAAAATTTAAAATAAAATCAGAATAATTAAAAGTATATAGTTAAATATATAATTAAAAGTGTATAAAAATGGCAAAAATATATTATGATGAGGATGCAAATATGAGTGTGTTTAAAGGAAAGACTATATCAGTTATTGGCTACGGAATTCAGGGAAGGGCACAGGCATTAAATGCAAAGGAATCAGGAATAGATGTTGTTGTAGGATTGCGGACAAATAACAGCAGGACATACAATCAGGCGGTTGCAGACGGATTTAATCCGGTTTCAATAGAAGAAGCAACAAAAAAAGGCAACATCATTCATATTTTAATTCCTGACGAAACACAAGCAGAGGTATATGAAAAGTCAATAAAGCCATATATGAAGAAAGGTAAAACGCTGATGTTTTCACACGGATTTAATATTCATTTTAAGAAAATTGTCCCCCCAGTTAATGTTGATGTGATAATGGTTGCTCCGAAGTCACCCGGTGCAGGGGTTAGAAAAACATACACTGAGGGCTTTGGAACACCCGCATTGATAGCAGTCTATCAAAATGCCAGCAAAAAGGCAAAAGACAAGGCCCTGGCATTTGCAAAGGCAATAGGAGCAACAAGAGCAGGAGTTATAGAAACAACATTTCAGGAAGAAACAGAAACAGATCTGTTTGGAGAGCAGGCTGATTTATGCGGAGGAACAGCAGAACTGATAAAGGCATCATTTGAGACACTTGTTAAAGCAGGTTACCAGCCGGAAATTGCATACTTTGAAACATGTCATGAATTAAAGCTTATAGTTGACTTAATTCAGGAAGGTGGAATTGAGAATATGTGGGATAAGGTCTCAAATACAGCAGAATATGGCGGAAGAACAAGAGGAAAGAGGATTATTAATGAACACACAAAGAATACAATGAAGGAAATTTTGGGAGAAATTCAGAGCGGAAAATTTGCAGATGAATGGGTAAATGAATGCAAAGGAGGAATGAAAAATTTAAACCGGATGCGAAAGGAAGAGGCAGACATACAAATTGAAAAGGTCGGAGCTGAATTAAGAAAGATGTTTAAGAAAAAATAAAATTTAATTGCCTTGACAGAGTTGAAAATTCAGATGAAAATTTTATATTTTTAGTCCTTTTACTATTTCTTTTTTTTCTTTTTTATTTTTTAAAAGGTAATTTTTCATAAATTTCCTTTGCAGTTTCTTTTGGATTTTTTGCATCGTAAATTGTCCTTCCGACCATTTCAAAGTCCGCTCCGTTTTTTACTGCATCCCCAAAATTTCCTCCCTGCACCCCAACACCAGGAGAGAGTATAATTGCTTTGTTTTCTAAAATTTCCCTTACTGTTTTTATCTCTTCGGTTCTCGTCGCAGGAGCAACAACAGCATCAATATTTAAATTTAAGGCAAGGTTGCAAAATTGCCTGACATTCTCGCTTATAAATTCCTTTGCTCCTTCGTGGGACATTGCCACAACAAGAACGACATCTATATTTCTTTGGACTGCTATTATAGCATCGCTTCCGACAAATGCCTGCACCGTTACGGCATCAAATCCTGCCTGTCCGGCGTTTTTTGAGAGTACCTCATTTGTATGAGGAATGTCTGCAATTTTAAAGTCCGCAATAAAAACCAAATCAGGATATTTTTTTCTTAAATTTTTAACAAAATTCATGCCGCTCATGTCTGTAAGCGTGCGATTTATCTTACAGGCGGCAATATATGGGCAAATTTCATCTAAAATGGAGATACCTTTTTCAACATCTAAATTAAAGACCATTCTGCTGTTTATTTCCTCTGCCTGTTTTAAAATTTTTTCCGAAAATTCCATTTGAAATGTTTGAAATGTTTGAAATGTTTGAAATGTTTGAAATTATTTTGAATTATTTTTTGTGAAGATTATATTAATTAATAAATGGACAAATAAATTAAAATACATAATAAATGTTTAAATTTAAAGGTCTGATTAATCAGGTAATGGAAGATGAAAACAAAAAACAAAGTTATGACAACCAAAAGAGGGAATGAAAATTTCGGAAATGGAAATGTTTTAAATTTTGTTTTGGCCGGACTATTTGCTGTCGTTTTGGTTTTTTTAGCAAGGGGGAATGTGTTTGCTTATAGTAATTTAGGAGGAGGAGTATGTGAATGTGATTCTTGCAGCGATTGCACAAATGCTTTAAATGATAATGCAAATTGTAGCTGCACAGCAAAGTTAAATAAAAGTATAACTGATATACAGGGAACATGTATTGATGATCCTGAAAATTTCACAAATAAAACATTTGACTGTCAGGGAAATGTGATTAAAGGATATCCTTACTATTTCGCTAATTATGCAATCCATACGAGGGACAAGCAGAACAACACTATAAAAAACTGTGTAATCACTCAATTTTATGGGGGAATTTATTTATATTCTTTCTCAAACAACACATTAACAAACAACACAACAAATAATAATGTTAGTTATGGAATTTATGGAATTTATTTATATTCTTTCTCAAACAACACCATAACCAGCAACACAACAAACAATAATGGTGGGAATTATGGAGGAATTTCTTTAGAACATTCTTCAAATAATGCTTTGGTAAATAATACCGCAAATTCAAACAATTGGATGGGAATTAATTTAGAAAGTGATTCTTCAAACAACACATTAACAAACAATACCGCAAATTCAAACATTTTTGGAATTTATTTAGAGCAGTCCATAAACAACATTTTAAGAAATAATACCTTTGCTAACAACAGATTCAATTTTAACATTTACGAGTCAGAAATTTCTCATTATTATCAAGACATAGACAAATCAAATATAGTTAATAACAAACCAATTTATTATTTAAAAGATTGTGCAAAATCAGAAATTAACGAATCAAGCGATGATGAATTTGTTGCTTTAATTTCCTGCGATAACATAACTCTTAAAAATTTAAATTTAACCAGAAATTCCCACGGAATTTTGCTTGTCCATACAACAAATAGCAGAATATTAAACAACACAGTAAATTCAAATTATGAAGGAAGAATCTATTTATATTTGTGCGTAAATAATACAATGTCGAATAACATAGCAAACTTAAATATTTTTGGAATTTCTTTAGATTCTTCCTCAAACAACAACACCTTGACAAACAACACAGCAAATTCAAATATGGGGAGTGGGAGAATTATGTTACGGCATTCTTCAAACAACACATTAACAAACAACACAGCAGATAATAATAGACATGATGGAATTCATTTTTTATGGGGTTCAAATTTCAATGAAATTCTGAACAACAAAATTTCAAATAATAAAAACGGAATCACGCTTTCTAACTGCGACCATCCCGGCATTGGTTGCTTTGAGAGAAATACAAATAACACGATTCAGGGAAACGAAATTTTAAATAATACAGTTGGAATTTTCTCCAATGCGTCAAATTCAACAATAAACAGCAATTATGTCTGCGGAAATACACAATTGGACTTTGATTTAGGTGATTGGCTTTCAAGTGTTGGAGATAACAATTATTGCGGCAATGCCGGTGGATGGAATGACGCCAATACAATTGGATGTCAGAATACCGGCAAAGCAACCAGCATCTTTGATTTGGTTGAAATGCTTGAATATTTAAACAGAGAGAAAAATTTAAGTTATTTGTCATATTGTGATTTGGATAACGACAACAATGTAAATTTACCTGATGCATTTGCTTTAATTGATAAAATTGTCAGGGAAGGATAAAATACGAAAATATTAAATGCGGATAATGATAAGATATGGAAACTTTAAACATAAATTCGGAAATAAAAAATATATGGAAAAATTTAAGAAAGAAATGGTATTATCCCATGATTCCTGAACCAGTAATAACTTATGGGGAGGTCCGCAGGGTTTTCATAGAGAATTACAAAATCGGATTCAACATTGCTGATTTGCCATCCGACTACGAAAACAGGCAAATTTTTATGGAAAATTTTTTTGAACACGAAATCTGCCATTATATTTTTTGCCCGGGAACGATGGAAACAGTCGGAGAGTTAATATTATCTGCAAGAAAAGCGCTGCAAAAATACCATAATTCGGATGAAATTGATGTTAAGGAAATAAATTTAGCCGTAAATTTCTTCACTGATTTGGTTGCTGAAAATTTCAGATATGAAAAGGCAAAAAGTAAACAAGAAAGAACCAGACATTTTTTTTATCACGAACTGAAACTTCAAAAGATTCAAAATGAATATGTAAACAAAGGCGTTCCAAAAATTTATCTTATTCTTATTCAGACATTGGGAAATTTATGGAATTATAAGTTTAAATTTTCATTTCCAGAAGAGATAAAGGAGGCATGTGATTTGCTCGGCGAGATGAAAAATTTTTCCAGAAGAAATTTATGGACTACTTATTGTTATCACACGACTTATTATATAGCGAAATTTTTAGAGGAAGAGGCAAGTAAGAAAGAGGTAAAGAACAAGGAGGAAAATAAGAAAGGCATCATCCAGTTATTTCTTAAAGAACTTTCATCAAAAATCGGCAAAGCAAATGGTGCGAAAGAGAAAGAGAAAGAAAATGAAAAAAAAGGCAAAGGCGGAAAAAATGAAGATAAAACCAAAGGAAAAGAAGGACAAACAGAAAATTTCGAAATTTATGACTATTATTTTTACCGGTCATTAGAAGAGCTTCAGCAAAAAAAAGACAATACATCATTACAAAAAATTGCAGAGAAGAATGATATTAAAGAATACAAGGAAGTTCTCAAGGCAATAGGAATTACAACCGAGGATAGCGAGGCAATTAAAAAATGGTACAGAGATCAGGCGTACGGAATAGAAATTGAACATATTGAGAAATATGACAAAACAGAATATGCTATATCTCCGACAAAATGGAGATTGGAAGATCCGATAAGCGAAATGGATCTTATTTACTCTTTATCGCTGTCAAATTATTTAATTCCCGGACTGACTACATTTAAAAGACAATATGAGGAAGGAAAAATAACCCCTAAAGAAAAGAAGGTTCCTGATTTACTCATTGTTATTGATTCTTCGTATTCTATGGGCGAGCATATAAGAGGAACGAAGACATTTTTTGCGTGTCTTGCCGCATTTAAAGCATACAGATATGCAATTGACAAAGGTGCAAAGGTTGCGGTAATAAATTTCAGCGGAAAAGATAACAAGCCGTTGTTCATTCAGCAGGACTGGACAGATGATGTTGAAAAGATAGAAAACACCCTGATTTATCATTACGGACTTTATACATGTATTCCCGGAAAGGCGATAAAAGAAATTTCAGAAAGAAAAAATTCACTTATTATAGTTCTTACAGACGCCCAGATACAAAATTTTTGGAACGAAATTGAATATCTGAAAGATGCAGCAAAGAAAAATTTTCTGGTTATAATGTGTAATGCTTATAACAAGGGACAGGCAAAGGAAAATCCAGCTGTTGAAGAACTTCAAAAGTTCGGGAAAATTTATTTTATTACAAAGGCGGACGATTTAATCGGATTGACGATTGAAACAACAAAGAGTGTTTATGAGTAAATTTTGTTGTTTATTGTTTTTGTTGTTATTTTTATTTATTTGCCCTTATTGGTGTTATTATTTTTTTATTTATTTTTTATTTCTATTTTTCTCCACAAATATTAGAAATTTTTATTTCAAAAATTTATTAATATTCCAGAAATTCTATTTCTGCATTTGACATTTTACTGTAAAATTCTAATTCTTTCTTTTTATCTTTTGTCTCAAATACGATTTGCCTTAGGCCCTCCCAAAATGAAAACCATGAGGCAGGCTCTAAAAGAAAAATGAAAAAATTTACAATAAAATTTTGTTGAGGATGTTCTAAAAGCAAATATGAGGCAATGAACATTAAAAATATCCCTATACTTACAAATTTTAATCCGTCCTTAAAAATTTTATCTATTTCCTTTTTCGTATGACTAAAAGTTACATCAAAGAACTCGGTTATTCTTTCCTTTATTGCCTTTTCGTTCGTGAAATTTCTTTTGCCTTTTGGGACCAAAATTTTTAATTCTACCTCTCCGGAGGGCTTAAATTTTACCGCCTTTTTCAATTCATATAAAAAGTCATCTGACAATCTTCTCTTAGAATAGGGGCGAGGGTCAAAATCAGAAAAAATATCATCATAAGTGTCTATCCACAGACCAATTTTCACCAGATCGTGCAACTTTTCCTTTTCTTCTTCTGAATTTTCCTGCATTTTTTAAAATTTTATAATGAACAACCAAAGAAAAAATAATTTGAAATTTCCAAATGAACAACCAAAGAAAAAATAATTTGAAATTTCCAAATGAACAACCAAAGAAAAAATAATTTGAAATTTCCAAATGTTTTATTCTATTATAATATTCAATCCGTTAATAAAAGCCACAACACTCGCCATTACTATATCTTCATGAACTCCTTTTGCAACGATGCTTCTCTTCCTATCACCAACTCTTATTGTCACTTCCGCAAGGGCATCACTTCCACCACTGATCGCATCCAAATGATATTCTTCAAGTTTTATGTTTTTAATATTTTTATATTCAACATTTCTTATTGCATTTAGAGCAGAGTCAACAACACCTACACATTCGCTCGTTGAAATTTTTTCTTTATCATCAATTTGTAATTTTACAAACGCAAATGGCTTTTTTCCATAATCATCATAGACCCGTAAATCAACAAGTTTGATCTTTTCACTTCTTTTTCTTCCCAATAGATCATCCGCAATTGCCAACAAATCTTGCTCTGTAACCTTCTTTCCTTTGTCTCCCAAATCCTTAACTCTTTTAGTTATTTCTAAAATTTGTTCCTTTGAAAAATTATATTTGAATTCCTGCAATTTACTTTCAACCGCATGTGCTCCTATAAGTTTTCCTAAAACAATCCTTCTCTTTGCCCCGACCATTTCCGGTTTTATTGGTTCATAGTTCTCAACTTTTTTTAGAACACCGTCAACATGAATCCCTGCCTCGTGCGCAAAGGCATTATCCCCAACAAATGGAAAATTCGGAGGAATTTTTATGCCGTATAAATGTTCAATTAACTTGCTGGTTTCATAAATTTTTTCTATTTTTATATTACTTTCAATATCATGCAAAATTTTTGCCCCCATAATCACTTGCTCTAAATCAGCATTTCCTGATCTTTCCCCCAGTCCATTTACAGTAACATGCGGCAAAATTGCTCCTGCGTCTATCGCCGCCAATGTATTTGGCGACAGCCAAACCAAAATCATTATGGCAATGAACTGCCAATGGCGTTGAAATTTCTTTTTTGATTGAACTTATAATTTTCTTCATCCTTTCCGGTGTACAAACTCCCACCGTATCGGGGATGTTTATATATGTAATATTCATAGAGTCCGCAAGTTTGCAAACCCGCAGCATAAATTTTTCCTCCGTCCTTGTTGCATCTTCTAAACTAAAATGAACCTTAAAGCCATGCTCCTTGCAGTATTGAATACTATCTTCAATTGCTTTTAAAACCTGCTCTTCATCCATATTTAATTTGTATTTCATGTGGATCGGGGATGTTGCTATGAAAATATGAATTAAATAAACATTTGCTTCTATGCAAGCATCAATATCCTTTTTAGTACATCTTGATAACCCACAAATTTTTTCAGGAATATTTTTTGAAATTTCTTTTACCGTATTTAACTCTCCTTCTGATGCAGATGGAAATCCCGCTTCAATTATATCAACATTCAATTCATCCAATGCTTGTGCAATTTTTGTCTTATCTTCCTTTCTTATTGCTACTCCAGGAGTTTGCTCTCCATCCCTCAATGTTGTGTCAAAAATTTTCAGTTGCACTTTGTTAGATTAAAAGTTATTAAATTAAATTCAAAATATTAAATTATTTACTTTTTCTTCCCAGCACATTCAGGATTTGGACAAAATGTCATTTTCTTTTTATTAATAAATACTAAAATTTTCTTTGCTCCACAATCATTACATTCCTTGTCAATTTTTAAATTTCCCTGGGGAAGTTTTACCGTCCATTTACAATTTGGATAATTGCTGCATCCAGCAAAATTTCCGTAAGGTCCTTTCCTTATTGCCATATTCCCCCCGCATTTTAGACATTTGAATAAAATTTCTTCATTTCTTTTGTTATATTCCTCTGCCTTCATTCCATTAAGCAATGCCTTCCCGATTGCAAATTCCTCTTTCTTAAATTTGTTGGAAATTTCTATGAGTGTTTTCTTTGCTTCATCTATAACTTTATCATGAGTTGTCTTTAAATTTTGTATGTTCTCCATATCCTCCTCAAATTTTCTCGTCAAATTTTCATCTATAATATCACTGCAATGTTTTTCCAATGTATCAACAACAGCAATTCCAAAAGGAGTTACTTCAATTGCCTTATCCTTTGTCTTAACATAATTTCTCTTAAACAATGTATCAACTATATTTGCCCTTGTTGCTTTTGTTCCCAAATTTTTTCTTTCCAGTTCTGCAATAATTGAAGAAACATTATATCTTTTTGGCGGCTGTGTTTCCTTTTCATCCATGTTTATTTTTTCAACAAAAATTTTATCATCTTTTTTCAGTTCTGGCAATTCCTCTTCTTCAAATTTTGCATACTTGTAAATTTTTATCCACCCTAATTCTATCGTCGTTGCACCTTTTGCGATAAAAATTTCATCGTTATTGTTTATATTTGCAGTAACAATTTCCCTTATTGCGTTATCTCCGAATGTCGCTAAAAACCTTCTAACAATCAAATCATACAACTTTTTATGTTCCTCGCTAAATTTTTCCAAGTCCTTATCTTCTCCTGTCGGATGTATTGCCGGATGTGCGGGATCTTCCTTCTTTCCGTTGTTTGGAAAAATTTTTTGCTTTTTGTTCTTTTCAAACAAAATTTTACATTCCTTGATATAATTATTTGAAAGGTTCATAATTATATCAAGGTAATATCCAATCGGGTCTGTAAGCTGGTTGCTTGCTGTTCTCGGATAAGAAATTATTCCTGATGTATATAAGTCCTGTGCCAGTTCAAGTGTTCTTCTCGGGTCTATTTTTAGTTTGGCATAAGCTTCTGTCTGCAGTTCGGTCAAATCAAATGCAGGAGGTGGGGAAATTTTGTTTCTTTTTTTCTTTACTTCTTTAACAATTGCCGCAGCTTTTCCAACTTTGCATTTTTCTTTAATTTTTAATGCTTTTTCTTTATCAAAAATTTTTCCCTCTTTGTGTTGTGCCAAAAATTTTTCCATATCGTGTTCGTTCTTTTTGCACTGGATGTAAATTTCCCAATATTTCTTTGGAACAAAATTTTTAATATCCCTTTCTCGGTCAGTTAAAATTTTTAAAGTTGGTCCCTGAACTCTTCCAATACTCATCGCCTGAAACTTGCGCAGTATCTTATATAAAGAAGACGATAATGCCTTTGATAAATTTATTCCCCAGAACCAGTCCAAAATATGGCGAGTCATTCCCGCATAAGCCATTCCTTTGTTTGTACTTTCCAAATTTTTATATGCGTTTAATATTGATTGTTTTGTTAAAGTTGAAAATTTCATTCGTTTTACATCTTGTTTGAATGGATCAACATTGCAGGCAAATTTTATGGCGTTGAATCCAATAATTTCTCCCTCAATATCGTAATCACAGGAATTTATAAAAATGTTGTTTTTTTCTTTCTTTACGATGCTTGCCAGATTTTCTATTGTTTTTATATAGTCCTTTGTATAGTCAGCATTTTTATCCGTTTCATAAGTCGCTCGCCATTCTACATCAAATGTAGGGTAAGAATAATCCTTGGTTTTCTGTGCTACTCTGTACAAATGTCCAACGGCTGAGCAAACATAAATTTTTTCTACATTTTCCTTATTTTCTTTACTTTCCTTATTACTTTTATTTTCCTTCAAATTTATTTCAAAGTAGGATACCTTTCCATCCCTTAATTTAGATGCATTTCCAAATGAAATTGCAATTCTCTCTGCAACGCTTGGTTTCTCAGCAATTATCAAAATTGACATTTTTGATTAGAAATTTGAATTATGAATATAGGATTAGAAATTTGAATTATGAATATAGGATTAGAAATTTGAATTATGAATATAGGATTAGAAATTTGAATTATAGATTTAAATTTAACATAATAGATTTAAATTTAATCATTTAGACTTGAGTTTGAAAGATATCTAAAAGTCTCCTTGCTATACTCAACAACGGTAAAAGATGCACTTTTTATGGCGCATTTTCAAAATCATAAAGATTTAAAATATATAAAAGTAGCGAAACAAAATGAAAGTATTTTAAAGATTTGAAAAACGCAATTTATAAAGATATGCAGTCCAATTCCTCTCATTTTTAGTATTTATGAGAGGATTAGAATTAAAAAATTAAATTTGTACGATTCACGAAATAATCCCGACATAAAGGTAAAAGAAAATAATAATCTATCTGAATTATATATAATTTATTTAAATCCTGAGTTTCCCACCCCAACGTAAAACTTTGGGCGTAATTTTTAAATCCTAAAGATTTAAAAATATCCAAACGATAGTGAGGTTATTTTTGGTGTTAAGTATAATTAATTTTGTAAATTTTTAAAACTACTCGTAAATTTTTTGATGGTGGGAAAGATGGGCTGAATTATATATAATTTCTTTAAATCATAATATTACTCTACATGACAACTTTTTGTTCGTGAGTTGATCAATTTGTATACAATTTTACAAAATTTATTGAAAATTAGTAAAACATTGAATTATAGTTGATTTGCTAATTTTTTACACCATTCAAGCAACTTAATAAATACTAAATTGAGTGTAAAATGTAGATAAATTCACTATATTTGTTTTAGAAATAAAAATCTACTACAAGAACAAAATTTTTTAGAGAACTCTACGGATGTGTAGATAGATCAAATTATAAGAAATACACCCATATAAGAAAAGGTATTCTTGATGATATTCCCTGCATACAATTATCAAGAGCGGTGATTATTGTAAGAAACGAAGATAAGGAAAAAATTCTTAAATTTTTGCAACACGATGCACTAGTAGGGATAAGAAAAATTGTTCTCCAAAAGAGCGATAAAATTAAACTTGCAAAGAAATCTTAAATACGAATTTATCTACCAATTCATAATTATAGTCATTTTGACATCTTTTGATAATATTGTTTTTGTCCATATTTATTCTTCAAATCATAATATGTAATATTGATGTTCAAAATAAAATAATCAAAAGTTGAAATTTTCACTATATTTTGTGTTAGCTCTATCGTAAAAAGTTATCAAGTAGAGTAATATTATATAAATCTTGTGCTAAGGAATATGAAAAAGTAGAAAACTAAAATAAAAATTCCTGATAATATCGCCCCCTTTTACATCCCTTTTGAAAGATATTTTCCTGAAATGGAAAATTTTTATTTTTTCAAAATTTTTTTTGCTGCATTTGCTATATCCTTTGCAGTCATTCCATAATATTTATAAAGTTCATCATGAGTTCCCGATTGTCCAAAGCAATCATTTGTGCCGATCCTTTTCATAATTGTTGGCCTTTTCTCAGCCAGAATTTCTGCAACCGAACTTCCCAAACCGCTGATGACACTATGATCTTCAGCCGTAATAATCGCATTCGTTTTATTTGCTTCTTCTAGTATTGCATTTTCATCAATTGGTTTTATTGATGACATATTCAGAACACTTGCTTTAATTCCTTCATTTTTTAAAATTTTACCCGCTTCTATTGCTTTACTCACCATAACCCCACACGCAATTATTGAAACATCATCTCCATTAGCTAATTCTTCATCAGCTAATTTTACTGCTTTTCCAAGTTCAAACTCATAGTCGTCATCAAAAATTTTTGGAACATTCTGTCTTACCAATCTTATATATACAGGCCCTTTCATTATCCCGTCAGTTTCAGCACTTTTTTCAATAACTTTTTTTGTTTCTGTTGCATCTGCTGGAACAATTACCTTCATATTAGGAATTGCCCGCATTAATGCAATATCTTCCAGCGCCTGATGCGAATGCCCATCCTCGCCCACACCCAATCCGCTGTGTGTAACAACAATCCGCACATTTAATTTATCATGAGCGATGATATTCCTGACCTGGTCCCACGCCCTTCCGCTTCCGAAATATGCAAATGTGCTTGCAAAAACAATCTTTCCCGACATCGCCAGGCCTGCTGCAACACCCATCAGATTTTGCTCGGCAACTCCCGCATCAAAAAATTTTCCCGGAAACCGCTTTTTGAATCTTTTTGTCTGTGTTGATTCTGCCAAATCAGCATCCAGAACAACTATATTACTGAACCTTTCACCTGATTGAACAAGGGTGTCTCCATAAGTATTTCTTGGCGATTCATGAATTGCCAGATTTTCCTCTTTTACAGGATAAAATTTCATTTTAAATTTATTTGTTTATTTTTCTGTTATTTTAATTTTACCTTTTGTTGTTTCAACTATTTTATCAAACACAATTTTTCCTTCAGGATTTACAATAACTTTATGTGTTTCCCATTCTGTAGAAAACATTGTCTCTTTGAATTTGCAGATAATTTCATATGTCTTGTAGGTTTGGTAGTAAAATTTTTGGTAGTAAAATTTAAAAGTTCCATTATGTCCCTTCCACCAATTTTTTCTTGTCCTTTAATCACCTCAAAATATTTCTTAACTATTTCTACTGCTTCTTTTACGGTTATCTTTTTCTTTTTTTTCATCCTTTATTTTGGGCGTTTGTTTAAATAATGACTTTTTAAATTTTTTAAATTTTTAAAGGATAAGTTTTCACTTTAATTTTTTAAATTCCTCTATGATTTTACATGAATTACATTCAAAGACCTCGCTTCCTGCTGTAAGAATATCTGCACCGTTTTTAACAATCTCCGCGGCATTATTCATTTTTATTCCTCCGTCAACTGCTATCTTTATATCTGAATTTTTCCTTAAATTTGACCTGTTAATTCTATCTACAATCTTTCTCGTTTTCTTTATTTTATCAAAAACATCAGGGATAAATTTCTGCCCCGAGAATCCAGGATGAACACCCATAATCAACAAAATATCAGGATTTCCTTCCCTTAATAACCGCACAATTTCATATTCGGGAAGGTATGTTTCAGGATTTATCGCAATTCCTGCTTTAATTCCAAAATTTTTAATGTCTTTTATTATATCAATGCACTTTTCAATATTTCTATATGCCTCATAATGAAATGTAATAATATCTGCTCCGGCTTCATAAAACGATTTTATATGATTATGGGGGTTAATTATCATCAGATGCACATCCAGTAAAATTTTTAAGTTTAACTCCATTAAAATACCTTTTACAGGACTTATTATTTTTTGCCCGAAGGTTAAATTCGGAACGAAAACACCATCCATCACATCTATATGTATCATATCTGTATTTTCTATTCTCTTTATTTCATCCTTCAAAATAGCAAAATTTGCACATAGAATTGAGGAGGAAACCTTTGGCATTTTTACGAAATTATTTTCTGGGTTAAAAATTTACAGTCCCAAAATTTCCATCATCTTCTTTGTATTTGTCCAAAATAAATTTTCCGAGTCAATATTTTGTGGCCTTTCCAAAGCAATGTCAAAATTTCCAAATTTTTTGTTTTTCTTAAATATTATCTCTTTGCTTCTCTGGTCATAAAATAAATGATAAGGAAAGCCCTTGTTTTTTATAGCATCGTAATCATGCCCCGCGTCATTTGGCACAAATCCGAGAATAACAGCTGAATTGAACGCATAGACACGGTGGGAATATTTAAAATTTATCAGATATTCGTCACCTTTCTTCATATCAATAACTGTTTCTTTCTTCGCGTCTTCATCAACTAATACTAAAAATGTCCTTCCCCATATTACTTTATAAATTTCGTTTCGTTGGGTTGTATGAATATGCCCGTAAGTGGGGAACATTTCCCCGGTTCCGTTAATTCCGTTTTTCTCGTTGAGTATTCCCGCGTTCATTATAGTTACATCGCAGTTTATGCTGCTTTTCCGGCTTATGTTTTTGAATTCGTCCAGTTCGGAAAGATGATAGACCTTATAAATTTCCCTGTTCTTTTTGATTTTATTGCTGTGCAGTAAAACATTATCGTCTTTCATCTTGAGAAGTTCTCTGTTCCAGCCATGTGTTTTAATATCCAGATAGAAATTTCTGCCCTTCTTTTTTATGTTTAAAAATTTTTCAATATCCATTTTAAATTTGGTAAATTTTACTTTAATAATTAAATCTATGAATTAAATTTCTGTTAATAACTGTCTTTCAGGCACTTTTTCAGCACATTATCAAGTCTATCAATATCGCCTTTAAATTTTTTATCAAATATCTCAATTTTTACATCTTTTCTGCACTCAACAATTGTCCGCAGGGCTTCTATTTTCTGGTCATCCTCTTCTTCTTCAAGAAACATTTCTGTGGCATCACCTTCGGAATCTATGAGACATCCATGGACATAAGAAAGTGATCCGCGATAGTATCTTTCCATATCGGCCAACATATCAACAAAACACTCTATGTTTTTTTTGTCCATATCAATATGAAGTGTTGAAAAAAACACGGATAAATTCTGCCCAATATTTTTATCCTGTTGTATTGTGCTTAATTTATCGGCTATCGGTTTTGCGAGCACAGATAAATTTTTATATACAACTTCATTATACGAGTCCTTATAAAATCTGTCAGTGAAAACATCAATGACTTCTTTAATATTGGATAAAGTCAGGTAAACATAAAAATCCTTTTTCTTTATTTTTTCTCCCTTTTCTATCGCTTTAATAAATTTTTTCTTCATATCATTTATTTCCTTTTGTATTTCATCCTGTTCTATATTATCTGTTTGTTTATCTTCATTCATTCTTTCAGTAAATTTTTCCATCATCTTTTTCAGCTTTTTTATTTCCTTTTCTATTCCATCTGTTTCTCTTTTGTCCATTTTAGTGATTTTCAGCAAAATATCTGAAAAGAGCTGATTTATTAATCCATTTTGTCCTTTTTATTTCCTGCTCATCCATCGTCATAAAGAAATTTACAATCCCTTGCATAATGCGGTTATTAAGGAGCATCCAGTCGTAGTCCCCGCGAACATCAGGCTTTCTTAAAAAAGTATATGCAAAATTTACTTCTGGTGTTTTATTAATGGACTGATATTTATCGCGAAGGAAGTCCCTTACATCATCCTCAACTGGAAATCTGTCCGCATCATCTTTTCTGATACCAAGCAGGTGGTAAAATGTCTCTTTTTTAGGTGGAAGGTGATTCGTCCATTCAGGATACCTTTGTATCATGACCGTCCATTTATTTAGTCGTTTGTGTATGTTGTCTGCATAATTAAACGCCCGTTTGTCTTTAAAATTGGCAGAATATCTCGTTAAATATAAAAATAAGATCCCGCATTTCCTCCATTCGCTATGTTCAAGATTATATTCAATTCCGCGAATTAGCAATTCAACCGACTTGTCTGATTTGATGCCTGTCAGAACATAGGCAGCATTTAGATACTCTTCTTTATTTTCATTCATTATTTTTTCTATAAAAGGAATTGCTATTTCCTTATATCCCATCAGAGCATCTCCCGCGATTATGGATATTTCGTCTCTGCTGCGCAAAATGTCAAAAAGAGACGGAATGATACTTTCATCCTTGATCTCCCATAAAATATAAGCTGCTGTGGACAATATTCCTGATTTTTTCTTTCTCCTTTTATCCCGAATAAATTTAAGTAAGTGAGGTACAGATGGTTTTCCTATTTTAATCAAACGTTCTGCTATTGGATAATTTATTATTTTTAATTTACCATAGTCCTTTTCTTCATCTTCGTTATAGGTATGATCATAATAATCATAGTCCCTGCACTCCTTTTCAAGTAATTTAATAAGTTTTTTTATTTCTGTTTCTTCCGAGGATTCTTTTGCTGCAACTTCATCAATCTCCTTCTTTTTGGGATTGAATAAAGTGCTGTCGGTGTATGCTCCTCTTGGATCGTGCAGTGTGCAAAATTTATATGCATAATTTCCCTGTGTGCGGCAATAAATACATCCGATCGCCTCTTTGCACACAGAGCATACACGAATTTCTGCTTTAACCTTCTTTTCCGGAATTTCCCTGCCGCAATTGGGACACTTCATTTTTAATGTTTCGACTTTCTTCAACAAAGGCCATAATTTCAAATTTCTTATTTACCATAATTTCAAATTTCTTATTTATATTTTCCTGCTCATAAGATTTAATTATATCATAATCAGAAATTTTTTCGGTTTTTTCCCCCATTTTGCTTTAATTCCTCAAATTCATCTTTTAATAAATTTTCTTTTTCTGTTATTTCTTGCTCTTTAATCATTAAATTTTCCCCCTTTTGCTTTAATTCCTCAAATTCATCTTTTAATAAATTTTCTTTTTCTGTTATTTCTTGCTCTTTAATCATTAAATTTTCCTCCCTTTGCTTTAATTCTTCCAACATTTTTGTTAATATGCCCTCTTTTTTTACTATCTCTTGTTCTATAAACAATAAATTTCCCTCTCTTTTATTTATGTCCTCAAATTCCTTTTTTAATGAATATTCTTTTCCTGTTATTTCCCGCTCCCTAATTATTAAACAATTAATTTTTTCTTCAAGGCGCCTTATTTTATCTTTAAATATAACTTTAAATGTAATATTTACAATATAATCAAAATTTGAAATAATGCTAAAAAATTTATCAAAAATGCTTTTCTTTTCAGGCATTTCTTTATGTGTTTCTTCGTTTTTCTTTACCTGTTTTCCTCCAACGAATACTACTACCTCTGCTGGCCTTATTACCTCGTTATCAAAACAATATCCCCTTCGCACCGTATAAACGATCGTATTTTCGGGATAATTTGGATTGGTAATTGTATCAATTGCGGCGTGCTTAATTTCGTCAATACATTGCCCATGGGTTGGAGATATTACTTCTATGTTAAATGCCCTTATTAATCCATCATAAGTCATTTTGACATCTTCGCTCTTTCCTTGTGTATCTCCATTTATAACCACATATAAATTGTCTAATGTTTCTAGCAGGTTTTTCATAAATTCCTTTTTTGTTTTCTCTTTGGCCCTTTTCTCGTTTTCCCTAACTCTGTCCTTATATTGTCTGAATTCATTTTGCATTCTTTCAATCTCCTTTTTTTGCCTTTCAATTTCGCCATCACCTTCGCTCATACTAACTTTTTAACCGTTGAATTTCATTATATTTTTTGCTGTAATTTACCTTTAAAATTTTAAATTTTTGGAAAATTTTAGGGGTAAAATTCATAAAATCAGTAATTCCGAATGGAATGTTTTCATTAACAAATTTTGATATTTTAAGCTTATGTTGTTTAAATATTCGTTTTATAGTCATTTTGACATCTTTTGAGAATATTGTTTTTATCCATAATTTATTATTCAAATCATAATATGCAATATTGATGTTCAAAATAAATATAGTAAATTTGCTAACTTTTTGCATAGTTATCAAATTTACGAGTATATTCATTTTACTGCAAAAAGTCAGTAAAATGACTATAATTAAAAGTTGAAAAATTCACTATAATCTTATATTTTTAAATTTCTCAATTAGTCATTTCCTTTAAAATTTCTTTAATTGCAATTAAATTTATTTTTGACTGTGCTTTTATGTTCTTTTCAGCGGAATTAACAAATATTATATTTTTCTCACACAGAAATCTTATGTATTTCGTAACATTCAGGTAATCAAAATTGTCACTGTTTCTAAACTTTTCAAGAACATCTGTGCAACCTTTAAACATTTCTTCATTTTCATCTTTCAAAGTATATATAATTTCTTCTATTTGTCCTTTTCTCATCTTTAATATCTTACGGATTTCTTCATTTATGTCCTTTCCCGCGAAATTTATATTAATACAATTAGACAGAAAAATTGGTTTTCCACCAAAACTATTCCAGACAATTTCCTGCTCCTCTTTGTTAAGGGTGTATTTTTCCAAAAATTTCTTTGTTGTTTCTTTATCAAAATCATCAACAAGCAAATATTTACATCTGTCTTGCAGCATTGCCTCATTATAGACCTTTTCAATGAACAATGAATCAGAAGATAAAGCAAAGACATGGCAAACACGCAATTCTTTTGTCAGAGCAATAAAAAAATTGAATAATTTATAAATAAGTTTTCCATCAACATTTAAATCTCCAATTACCCGAAGTTCATCAATTATAAGCACAGGAATTTTATTGTGTTCTTTTACTTTTCTCATAATTTTCAGCAAATATCTGAATGCACTTTTTGGATCTTCGCTACTGAATATTCTTTCAAACAATTTTAAGGGAATTGGAATTCCAAACACTGTTTTCAAATCCGCAATGGCATCAGGAATTGCTTTTTTTATCTTTTTTTCCACCATATCTTCCTCAAAGTCTGTGTCAAACAATTCTTCAAGAAAGTCCTTATAAGTTGAGAACGGATTCTGTCTTAAATTTATATAAAATACAACATAATTTTCAGACAGATTTTCAATCAAATTTGTGATTAAAGTTGTCTTTCCAGAGTTTATCGGGCCATAGATAAAATTTATTATTTACGGTTCTGTCCTTAAAATGTTCAATATTTCCTGTTTTTCTTTCTCCCTGTTAAAAAATTCAATATAGTATTTAAATTTCTCTGTAGTGTTCATCTGTAAAAATCCTCCGTATTTTTTAAAAATTTAATTTTCCTTTTAAAAATTTGTTTTGATTTCTATGTTTTTAGAAATTTATGTTAAAAATTTAAATTTATGTTAAAAATTTTTGCCATTTTAGTAAATTAATGCCTCATCCATCGGAATTTTTGATATTGTCGGTATTTTTCCAGTTCTTTTTCTTGCTTCATTCCAGACGGCTTTTGCATTCTCTCAGCTGGAAATAATTTTGTTTCCAACTATTGCAACATATTTTCCTTTGTATTTACTAAAGTCCGTTTTCACGAAAAATTCAAACTCTTTACATACTTTACTTACTATTTCATAGTTAATATTTTATCTTTTTACACTTCTAATTAAACTTCAACCTTTTAATATCTACAAATGAAGTGAAAGGACACTTTAAAATTTATTTTTGATATTTCAATCAAAGGTGTTAAAAGTTAGTAGATTCACTTTATCTGTAAAATTTTTTATTTACAACTTCAATTTTTTTCTGTTTTCTTTTTTCTGTTATCTGTCCTTGCCCTTATTTCTATTATCCATTCTTTATCTATATTTGTGCTTGACAATATACTGTCATCAGAAAGTTCTTTATTGTTGTAAAAAAGCCCCTCGTTCTCATTTATCATATCAGCTTCCTTCAACTTGTTTTTAATCTCGCCAATTGTTGAATGTGGATTGACGAGAAGATTTACCATTTTTTTTGCTGCTGTATTATTAAAATTAACTTCAATGGGGTAAATGTTGGAGAGCGTTTTAGTCCACTTATCCTTCTCTTGTTTTGACAATCTTCCCCTTGATATTATTTTTACTGTGCGCTCATTTCCAGAGTATACATCTTTTGCTGTTGCATGTAAAATACCAAACTCTTCACCTATTTCAAATGTCACATCTATTTTATTTTGCCCTGCTGGCATTGGTTCTATATTTATTAAAAAGTCCCCCAACATGTCCGCATCATCTTCATCTGGAAATAAGCTCTCGCCCTGATATACGCCCACATGTATTTCTTTCATAAATGAAAGGGGATTTGTAAAATTTTTTGTTATTTTAATGGGAACTTTGGTATTTTTTTCAATCATTTTCACTATATATCCATCATAAGTTAGTGTTCCAAAAGAACGACTCACAACATCAGATATTTCAATGGGGCGTTTTATATGTGGGGTTTCCCTTTTTTTCAGTATATTCTTTTCCAGCCAATGCTGAAAGAGCTGCACCAATAGCGACCGCTTCATCGGGATTAACGCTTATATTTATCTTTTTATGAAACAAATCCTCAACAAATTTTTTGATGTATGGAATTTTGGTCATTGCCCCAACAAGAATAACTTCGCCAATATTTTCTATTTTCAGCGAGGCATCATTCAACGCTATCATTACCTGTTTTTTTGTCCTCTCAAGAAAAGGATCTAATATTTTTCCAAGTTCTTTTCTGTTAATCTTTCGCGAATAAGTGATTGGCTTTTCTTGTGCTTTTCCAACATAAGGCAGATCTATTGAAGATTCTTCTCTCGTGGATAAGTCAATCTTGACTTTTTCAGCTTTTTCCTTCAATGTTTGATAAACAAACAAATCATTTTTAACATCTATATTGTATTTCTTTTTTATCTCTGAAATTACAATATCTTCAATAACATTATCCACATCATCACCGCCCAAATGGTTGTCTCCAGATGTTGCTTCAACATCAAAAAATCCGTCCCCTATTGAAAGTATAGAAACATCAAATGTTCCCCCTCCAAAATCATAAACAAGAACTGTTTTTTTATCTTTCTCTGTAAAGCCATAAGCTATTGCCGATGCTGTTGGCTCATTAATTATTCTTCTGACATTTAAGCCAGCGATTTCTCCCGCATCTTTTGTGGCTTGGCGCTGAGCATCCGTAAAATATGCCGGAACACTTATTACTGCATCTGTAAATTTTCTACCAGTAAATTTTTCTGCATCATCTGCGAGTTTCTTCAGTATGTGAGCAGATATATACTCTGAAGTATATTTTTCTTCATCTATTTCTACTGCATGGTCCGTTCCGACATGCCTTTTTATTGATTTAACTGTTCTGTCTGCATTTACGACAATGTTTTGCTTTGCCAATTTACCAACCACCACATTTCCATCCTTTTTAAAATAAACGACAGAGGGTGTTGTTCTTTCTTGTTCCGCATTTTCAATTACAACCGCCTCGCCAAATTCTATAAATGCAACACATGAGTTCGTTGTTCCCAGATCAATTCCTAGTACATTTCCCATTTTTCTGATTTTTATGATTAAATTTAATTATAGTAAATTTGCTAACTTTTTGCACCGTTATCAAATTTACGAGTATAGTCATTTTACTGCAAAAAGTCAGTAAAATGACTATAAATTTATTATACTTAAAAATTGTCCGTAAATTTAATAATTATGTTTTTTAAAATATTTTATTTTATAGTCAATATACTAATTTTTTACACTCTTGAAGTAGATTAATGAAATCGTATATTAGGTATAAAATATTGATAGATTCACTATAATGACTTAAACAAATCATCATCTTGAACATAATTTTTACCGAGTTTTAAGGCAATCTCCGCTTTACTTAATTCCTTTCCAAGATAAGCACAATGTTCTTTACTTATTTTAATGTCATGCTTTGATACATAATCAAGAATTGCCAGATAAATTTCTTCGCCTTTGCTTCCTTTCAGACAGAATTTCGGCATTTCATCGGGGTTTCTATCTTCGCGCATCACAACATAAATTTTATCCTTAACAATTATCCAGAAATTTATTTTGTCCGGTCGTGTTTTAAATTTAAAATTTTCCGCATCAAAAAAATTTTTACCGCAATTTATTTTATTTAATTCAAAATTTATTTTATGTTTGTCCTTTAAAATCAGCAAATCAATCCCAACATCCTTTGGTGGCTGATTTCTTTTATTTGCCAGATACATCATGTTTATTGCCGTATTAACTTCCCTGACAGAATTTTTTGCTTTTATGCTATACTCCGGGGTGAACAACAGGTCAATTTTTAGTTCATAAGCAATTGAAGTAAGCAAGGCATTAATTCCGTGGGAATCAGCATCCATCAGCTCAGTTACATTTCCAACACCTGCCAGCATTGCCATATCTTTATGTTTCCTTCTGAATTGAGTATAAGCTGCAATGGAATTTGAAAGCCCAAAATTCGGCGGGTCAAGTATTAAATCGGCAATGATATTTATCTGTTCATTCTTTTTCTTTATCTCATCAATTAAATTTTCCAGAAATTTTATCCGTTTGCCTGAATCCCGTATACCTTTGCTATCCCTTGGAATCACAACAACAGGAACATCAAAATTTTCAACGATTTTAAAATTTGTCGCATCAATACTCATAATCATCCCTACACCATGCTTTACTCCTTCCAAAATTTCATCCTGATTTATAGTATCAATTGAAAAAGGAACATCCGTAACTTCCCTGATTGCCTTAATTATTCTTTTAACCTCTTCGGGATTCGCTTCCGGCATCATTCCTATGTCAATAATTTTTGCCCCTGCATCCACAAAATATTTTGCCCTTTCTTTCAATTCCTCATTGCTCAACATCGGAGCATCACAAATCTCGGCAACAACCATAGGAATTCCGTTAACCGTTACAGAGGTATTTCTTCCACATATCTCAAATTTTGCCTTGCCGTCATTATCAATAAATTTTAATTCATTATTTAATTTTTCCCTTATAAGTTCTTCTAAAATTTTATCCGCTGATTTAAAATGTAATTGTTCAATTTCTTTATCGCTTAATCCCCCAATATTTTCAAGTAAAATTCCAATATCGCCTAAATTTTTTGTTCCCTTAATAAGAACAGGAAAGCCGCTGCTTTTTATTTCCTTTATTTCCTTTATCTTTTCCTCGATTACCTTTGTATTTCCGACAAAATTCCCGGGCAGAATTATAAAGTCAAAATTTTTGCCTGTCTTTATGCGGTTGCTTATCATATTCACAACATCTATGGATTTCATAAATGCGGCAATTTCAACATTTATTCCTAAAATTTCAACATCTATATTTGCTTTTTCTAGTTTTATATATTTCTTTGCTTCTTTTTTTAATTTTTCAGATGTAATCAACGCAATTTTAATCGCCATTTTACGAATGACATGAGTGAATATCAAAACGATTTTTAAAACGCTGTTTTCAAATTCGCAGAGAATTTGAAAAGACACGAACGAAGTGAGCGTATTTTTAAAACGCAGAGAATTTGAAAAGACACGAACGAAGTGAGCGTATTTTTAAAACGCAGAGTTTTGTAAGTATCCGAACAACATTGAGTTATTTTTGTATAAAAATTGAATGTATTATTCAAAATCATCCAAATCAAACACTAAAAAGCCCTTATCTCTTAAATTTTCTTTGTTTTCTGTGCTTTTCGCAAGTATTCCGAAATATTCCTTTCTTTCATTATTATTCCATTTGACAAATGAATTATCCTTTGTATATTCCGTTTTCTAATATTTTAAGTTCCATCTATCCGTCTATAAATTTACTAATCATGGTTGGTCCTAATTTAAATTAGATCGTATTCCTGTGTAATAATCGGTGTATAAGTGGTGGCTACATCTATGTAAAACTTATGGAGCTTTTTTAAAAGCTACGGCTGTACTTGTACTGATGAGCCGCCTCTTTCATATTAAATTTTTCATATATAAATTCAAAATACAGCTCTGAATTCTGCTCTGAATTTAATAAATTTAAAACAAAAAATATCATCGGAAGGATCGGCAGGACCTCTAAATTTTATGAGAAGTCTTTTCAGACTATCTCTTTATTTAAAGTGAGAAACCGCCCTCATAAGCACTAATCGCAATGTGCGAATTCCTCTGCGGAATATCGCTGATATATCGAGATTGTGTATGGCGGAAGACCTGTCCGACCCGACAGGAATTAAAAATGTAAAAAAATAAAAAAAAAATAATTTAAAATAAAATAGTAAAAAAATAAAATAATATTTAGGAAAAATTTAAATTATTAAATGTAGAAATGAATAAATATAAATGAAGGTAAAATAAATTTATCCGGGTTTGTTTCTACCGCAGCTTATTATACGAGTTCTTTAAATTTCTGCTCCTTTGCAAGAGATAAATTTTTAAGTGCAAGTGCATCAGCCAAAAGAAGCGATGAAATGTGTGCAGGACTTGAACCGCAGCATACCCAGTCCTTTAATTCCGGTAATTCTATATCTAACGCTTCATAAATTTTTTTAGTTGACATTGCATAGTCCTTTGATGTCCCGCTGGCAGAACATCCCGGATAATATCCTTTCTTAAGCATCTTAAATTTTAACTTTAAATTTTGGTTTTTTATTTAAAAATTTTGAAATTTACCGGAACCTTTTTGTTCCAAATATTGTTGGATATTTATTCTTCAAATATTTCTTCAAGCAGTTTGATTTAAACTTTCCAATCGCTACTGTATGAGTTTCTTATCGGGAAACATATTATGGAACGATGAAATTTTTATCGGACCGTGTGTTTTACTCAAAGTCATGCGAACGACCCCTTCTTTTTTTGAGCGGCAGAGGATCAAACCAATTGATGGATTTTCGTCCGGTAGCTTTATTTGCTCGTCAAGAACTCAAAGATAAAACAGCATTTTTTCCACATATTCCGGTTTGAAATCGCCAATTTTGAGCTCAACTGGCACAAGACATTTAAGTTCTATGTGAAAAAACAATAAATCGATTTTAAATGTTTCATCGTCAACCGTTATAGGGTATTCTTCTCCAACAAAGGTTAAGTTGGAAAGGTCGGGGAAGAATACTATGAGATTTTTAAGAATTGCTTTCCTTAGTTCTTTTTCAGAGAACGTTTCCGATAAGTCAAGGAACTCTAAAATATACTCATCTCTCAGGCGACGATGGATATCTTCCAATGGAATGGCAGGTTTGTCTCGTTCTATTTCCTCTAATTTATCTGGTTTTTGAGACAACATGTATCTTTCAAAATATGCTGAATCTATTTGGCGCGGAAGTTCGCGAAAAGACCACCGCTCCTTTATAGACATCTTTATATAAAACTCCTTTTCCTCTATTGTTTTTGTTTTGTTTAGAAGTAAAAGGTTATGAGACCAGCTAATTTCTGAGAACAGTGTTCGCAGTTTTGAAGAATCGCGGATGTATCGTACATTTTTATTATATATTTTGATTTAAGAACAATGTCCTGCTTTATATAGTGAAAATAAATTTTATTTAAATATTGCCGAATCTTCATTTAAATTTCGTGCCAAACTTACGCCCAGTAAGGATTCTTTATGTACTTATAAGCACAAATCCCCGCAAATCCGCCTTCACCGATTGCCTCTGGAATTTTAAGCCACTTTTGTGTAATATCTCCTGCTGCGAAGATGCCTTTTATATTTGTCTTCATTGTTTCATCAACTAAAATTTTCATCCTTCTTTCATCTGTTTTAACCTTTATTTTTTCAAGAAAATCGCTGTGCGGAACATTACCTAATCCAAGAAAAATTTCATCAAAATTTTCAGTTATTGTTTTATTTGTCTGGTTATTTATGAGTATTGCCCCTTTTACTTTGCCATTTTCCCCCAAAATCTCCTTTGTTTCCGTATTCCATAAAATTTTAACCTTACTTTCTGCAATATCTTTTTGATTTTTTTCATTTGCCCTGAATACATCCTTTCTGTGTATTATCGTTGTTTCCGCTCCTGCTTTATCCAATCCTACAGCCCATTCAACTGCTGTGTCTCCTCCTCCGGCAACCAAAATTTTCCTGTTTGCATATAAATTTGGGTATGTGAGTGTGTAATTAACGCCGTTTAAATTTTCTCCTTGCACATTTGCCTTTCGCGGTTTTCCAAGCACCCCTATTGCTATTATTACTGCCTTTGCAGTATATTTATTTTTATTTGTTTCAACCAAAATTTCGTCTGCAACATCATCCCTGGTTATATTTTCAACACCTTCATTTTCTTTTATATCAACATCCTCGTTTTTTATATGCTCAACATAAATTGCTGCAACCTGCTTTCCGGTCATATTTCTAAATCCAAGGGTATTATCAACAACCTTCCAGGGAAAATTATTCACCAGCGCTCCACCGGCAGCGGCAGCTTCAATTACAAGTGTTTTTAATTTATAGCATGCTCCTGTAAGCGCAGCAGAAAGTCCTGCTGGTCCCCCCCCAATAACAATAACATCATAATCCATTTTATTTTGCTTATTTTGCTTATTTTGTTTTAAAATTTATTAGAGTTGTTGTGAAATAGTTTATAAGGGCTATTTCCTACTATAACAATAGATGAACCATATAAAAATTTATTTTTTTATCACCTCGCTGTTACGCTCACTCCGTTTGTGTATTTTTAAAACTCTGCGTTTTAAAAATGCTCGGAGATTTTAAATAAATTTAAAATGATGGAAAAAATTCATAATTGTTGTGAATATATTGTCACATCATTTTCAAATCGCAGAGATTTGAAAATAACAATAGATTGAAAATTATTTCGCAACATATTTATTAATTAAATTTAAAATTAAAATTTATTAGTAATTAGAGTTTAAAGTATTATTAATAATTAAAATTTATAATTAAATATTAAGAAATTAAGAAGTAAAATTAAGAAGTAAAATTAAGAAGTAAAATTAAGAAGTAAAATTAAAATTTAACATCGCATTACAAATTTATTGTGAAATTTATTGTGAAATTTATTGTGAAAATTTTAAAAATTTACGATGCAACACAAGCAAGGCAAACCACATATAATACATACGCTCATACAAAAAACACGAGAAATTTTCCTTTCTGCTGGTTTTGACGAGGTTGAAAATCCCTTATTTATTCAGGAGGAGGAAGTATATAAACAGTACGGAAAGGAGGCACCTGTAATCCTTGACAGGGTTTTTTATCTTGGCGGCCTTCCGAGACCCGATATTGGATTAAGTGATAAAGAAATTGCAAAAATAAAGGAAATCAGCCCATACATAAGCACAGATAAATTTAAGAAAATTTTAAGGAATTACAGAGAAGGGGCGATTGAGGGCGATAATATGCTTGAAGAAATGATTAAAGGCATGAAAATTAACTCAACACAGGCAATGGAGATTCTTGATTTATTTCCGGCGTTTAAAAATATTGAGCCGGTATGCAGCAGAACAACACTTCGCTCACACATGACAGCGGCGTGGTTTCTGACACTTGAAGCCGAGATAGAAAAACAGACAGAATTGCCGTTAAAATTTTTTTCCATCGGATTAAGATTCAGGAGAGAGCAAAGACAGGATGCAACACATCTGAGGACACATTACGGAGCATCCTGCGTAATTGCTGACAAAAATTTAAATATTGAAGACGGAATGAAAACCGCGGAAAAAATTTTAAATGAGATGGGATTTGCGAATATTGTTTTTACCAAAAAAAAGGTGACATCAAATTATTACAAACAAGACCTTGAATATGAAATTTTTTCAAATAATATAGAAATTGCCGACTGCGGGATGTATTCAGGAATGGCTTTGAAAAATTACAATATTCCTGGAGATATTGATGTTTTTAATATCGGCTTTGGGCTTGAAAGGATTTTAATGGTCAGAAACAATATAAGTGATATTCGAAAGGTCTTATATCCACAGTTTTATGAAGATCTGCATTTAAGCGATGAAGAAATTGCCAAATCAATATGTATATCATCTGTTCCGGAAACAGATGAAGGAAGGAACATTGCGGGCAAAATTTATGAAACCGCAAAAATTCATGCCTGTGAAAAATCTCCCTGTAAATTTTTGTGTTTTGAAGGAAATTTAATGAACCGCTGGCTTAAAATTTCTGTATTTGAAGATGAAGAAAATAAAAATTTACTCGGACCTGCGGCTTTGAATGAAATTTATGTTTTTGAAGGAAGTGTTTATGGAATTCCCGGGGATATTGAAAAATTCGGAGAAGAAGGAAAGAACATAAAAGGAAAAGGTATAAAAACGAATTTAAATTTCCTGTATACTGTCTCAAATTATTTTGCGAAAGAGATTGAGAATAGAGTAAGTAAAGAAGGTAAAGAAGGTAAAGAGGGTAAAGAGGGTAAAGTAGGTAAAGAAGGTAAAGAGGGTAAAGAAGGTAAAGAAGGTAAAGAAGGTAAAGAAGGTAAAGCAGGTAAAGAAAGTAAAGTGAAGGAAGGGGAAAAGGAAAAATTTTGCCTGGAAATCAAGATGGCTAAAAGTCCTTCTGATGTAAATATAATGATTAGAGGCAGAGCGAGAAGGTTTATAAGTACGGAAAATAAAAGGATTGTTTTGAAGGGACCTGTTTTTATGGGGCTTGAGGTTGAGATTAATTAAGGATTATATGTTTTGCTTCGCAAAGAACTATTTTGCTCTTTTAATTTCTTCAATAAAGATGCTGTTAGATTTATCTGCATCTCAATTGTTTTCTTCTATATCTAATTCTTGGTTATTTCAGTCCTCTGCAAAATTGCCTTCATCGTAATCCACATAGTTATATTTTTCTATGGCTTTTTCAAGTGCTTCTTTTTGGATTTTGTCTTTACTTCCACCTCAAAATTGCATGGAACTTTTAATGCCAAATTAACCCTAAATGTTTTCATATTTTTAAAACCAGTTTTAAATATTTGAATTACATAAATCCCATCTTTCCCACCATCAAAAAATGGAGGAGTAATTTTAAAAATTTACAAAATTAAGGGGTTGTGAAAAAATAAATTGAACAAGTTATAAAAATAATTATCTTTGCAAAACAAAAATAATTATTTTTTATGGAAACAAAAGCACAAAATTATTGGATTAAAATATTTCATACGTTAAATGAAAGTCAAAAACGTTGGTGTGCAGCCCAAAAAGCAACAGAAATTGGTTATGGCGGCATTACAAAAGTTAAAGCATTAACATCGATGTCAAGAACCACAATAACAAAGGGTATTAGAGAATTAAGAGACCAGGAACAATTAGAGAAAAAAATTAGAAAAGAAGGTGCTGGCAGGAAAAAAATTACGAATATTAATGAAAACATTGTCAGAGAATTAGAATTGATAATGAATGAAAATACTGCTGGCGACCCTATGAGTGCGTTAAAGTGGACATGTAAATCGACCAGAAATATATCTGATGAATTAAACAAAAAAGGGATAAAAGTAAGTTACAGAACCGTTTATAATTTGCTTTCAGAGGCGGATTACACTTTGCAAGGAAATAAAAAAACACTTGGAAACTCCAATAGCGAAAACAGAGACGAACAATTTATACACATTAATAGCGAAGTAAAAAAATATATTGATAATAACGAACCCGTTATTTCTGTTGATGCTAAAAAGAAGGAGCAAGTTGGTAATTTTAAAAATACCGGACAGATATGGAGAAAAAAGAGTGATCCAAAGAAGGTTCACGACCATGATTTTGCTTCATTAGGGGAAGGAGTGGCAATACCTCACGGAACTTATGACATCCAGAAAAACGAAGGATTTGTAAATGTTGGCATAGATCTATATACAGCGGAATTTGCAGTAAATGGTATAAGACAATGGTGGTATTTAATGGGTAAGAAAAATTATCCGAAAGCCAAAAAATTATTAGTCTGTGCAGATAGTGGGGAGAGTAATGGTTCAAGAAACCGGACATGGAAAATAAATTTACAAAAATTATCAGATGAAATAAAAATAGAAATCACTGTTTGTCATTACCCACCTGGCACGAGTAAATGGAATAAAATAGAACATAGAATGTTTTCATTTATCAGTATGAATTGGAAAGGACAACCATTAGAAAGTTACGAAATGATAATTAATTTGATAAGCAATACTACTACAAAAAAAGGTTTAAAAATTGAGGCAACATTAGATCGTAATGAATACGAAAAAGGAATAAAAGTATCGGACAAAGAATTAGAAGAAATTAATATAAAATTTAACAAGAAAAATCCAAAATGGAATTACACAATAAATCAATCAAAAAAAAGAAAAAATAAATAAAGATGTTCAAGTTATTTTTTCACAAAGACTAATTATACTTAACAACAAAAATACGCTCGCTTTGTTCGTGTCTTTTAAAATTCTCTGCGAATTTGAAAATAATCTCGCTGTTGCTCGGAGATTTACAAAATCTTTTGATTTTGAAAATACGCTCGCTTTGTTCGGAGATTTTAAAATTCACACAATTTGAAAATAATCTCGCTGTTGCTCGGAGATTTACAAAATCTTTTGATTTTGAAAATACGCTCATTTTGTTCGTGTCTTTTCAAATTCTCAGCGAATTTGAAAATAACCTCACTATCGTTTGGTATTTTTAAATCTTTGGGATTTAAAAATTACGCTCAAACTTTTACGCTGGGGTGGGAAACTCAGGATAAATGACATTATAGACGCAAAATAAGAGATGATGACAATTTTAACCAGAATAAAAAACAATATATACTCAACAACGGCAAAAGATGCACTTTTTTATAGCACATTCTCAAAATCACAGAGATTTAAATTTAAAATTAAACGTAGCGAAACAAAATGAGCGTATTTTAAAGATTTGAAAAACGCAATTTATAAAGTTGCGCAGTATAAATATGCATAAATAAACCTTACACTCTTAAATTTCCACCCCCCCCAAAATTTCCAAAAATTTCCCAACGCCTTCTTTCGGAATTCTCGCTCCTGCCGCAATACTGTGTCCTCCGCCTTCACCGCCTACTATCCAGCATCCTTCTCTCATCAGATCTCCTAAATTTACTCCTTTTTTAACAATGTCCAGATTTGCCCTTGCCGATACCTTTTTCATAGTTGAGTCCTCGCTGTCATCAGCAAGCCCGACAATAAACTTATCCCGGTTTAAATTTAACGACGAATAAGACATTCCAGCAATAATTCCGACAACATTCTCATCAATTGCACCCTTCGCATCAAAATAATAAAATTTTTTACTTTCCTTTAAGCCGTTTATCTTCAAGTATTCTATTCCTCTTCTTATCATAAGCCGGTGTGCTTCAAGAACGGATAAGGCATTCTTAAACATCTCATCCCTGTCTCCGAGACATATATGAATCCCTATTTCAGGCATTTTTTGTCTTCCGCAGGAATTAAGCAATGTCGCAAATTCTTTTGCATCCCTCAGCAGAGTTCTCTTTTTTTCTTTAAGCAAGGTATAAACCTCCCCTACCAGTGACTTTGCAGCATAAGGGCTAACATTTAAAAACCGGACATATAATGCAGATATTAATTTTTGCCTTTCTTCAAATTTTAAATCAACATAATTAACCCAGCCGTCATCGTTTCTCGGTTTTATGCCCAAAGATAAAAGAAAGTCAGCTGCTGAATTTTCGCTGCCGCTTATGTTAGGTATGAACGGGTCGGTTGCATAAGCAAGCATATATGGCAATGGTCTGCTCTCCCTGCCGAACAATCGTATATCTTTCTTAAATTTGATCACGCCTTCTTTAATCCCGTCTTTCAGTATTTCTCTGTTAACTCCGATCAGTTTTCCCGAGCTGTCCTGCATATCTCCCACTGCTCCGACTATTGCAATATCAACCAGATTTTTTCTTCCAAGTTCACGGGCAACAAAATAACACATTCCGCTGCCCGATACCTCAAAAGCGCCGTCAATACCGAATATGTGCGGATTAACATGCTCAATTTTTAAATTTTCTGTTTTTATTTCTATTTCTGTCTTTAAATATTCCTGCTGGGGAAGGTGGTGGTCAATTATAAAAATTTTTTTGTCCGAAAAATTTTCGCTTATCAGTTCAATCTGCCCGCTGCCCATATCGGTAAATATTACGCTTTTACATTTACTTTTACTTTCAGCACTGATTGTTTTTATTATGGCACTATCCAGTTGTCTTAAAATTTTAAATTCGTAATTTTTTCCGAGAAATTTTAACAGGTCAATGATTATTGCGCAGCTTGCCACGCCATCGGCATCGTGATGGCTTACTAACAAAAAGTCGTTGTTATCATTTAAAATTTTTCCGAAATTTTTTATCTGACTTCTTGTGTTGGCGTCTAACTGTTCTTTGACATTGTGTTCTTCAGTGTGTTCTTTCATCGTTTTAAATTTTACATTTAAATTTTACACATTAATTAAGATAGCATCATCTTAAAATCGCAAAATTTACGGTTTTAAAATCTCTAATCAAGAGGATGTTATTTTAAAATCGCAGGTATTTCAAATAAACATTTCTCCAAACGATTTCAAAAACGCAAAATTTTTTAAATGCACGAACGAAATGAGGGTAACAGAGTGAGTGCAAGCAGGTTGAAAATAAAATTTTGCGGATTTTATATTGAAGGAATTTAAAAATAATCGTAACTATTCAACCGCCCAAAAAACACACTCGCTGTTGTTCGGATATTTACAAAATCTGTTGATTTTAAAAATACACTCACTTTGTTCGGATATTTACAAATTCTCTGCGAATTTAAAAATACACTCACTTTGTTCGGATATTTACAAAATTTCATTTTGAAAATTGCAGGTAAATTTTTGATTTTTTGTATTTTTTTTGAAATTGGACACTCACTTTGTTCGGGTATTTTCAAACAAATTTGAAAATTGCAGGTAAATTCTGTACCCTCTGAATAGTTACAAATAATCAAAATAAAATGTAACTATTCAGCCACACAAAAAATACGCTCACTATTGTTCGGGTATTTTTAAAATTTCATTTTGAAAATTACGAGTATTTTTTTGAAATTTTAGTATTTTTTTGAAATTTTTAAAGGTAAATTTTTGCACCATCTGAACAGTTACAATAAAATTATTATTTATTTTTATATAAGTTCATAATTTAATTTCATAATAATAATTTATAATATTTAAAACAAAATTATTATTTATTTTTATTATTTATTTATATATAAGTTCATAATTTAGTATGTTCAAAAATAATTTACACTATTAAACAAATTCAAACATAAAATTTAAACAAACTATCAAAAATTCAAAATGGAACCTCAAATGCAAAAATTTGTTGAAGCGGTTGAAAAGGAAATAACCGCAGAAGACATTGACACAAATATAGAAGGATGTATTGGGTGCGGAAACTGCGGACATGCATGTGCATGGTATCTTGTAGAGAATGATCCAAAATATCACCCGAAAACAAGGGCAGATGTAGTGAGAAATGTATATAAAGCGTACATTGACCCTGTCGGAAAAGTAAATGCAAGTTTGGGATTGATTAAGAAACCGAATGTTAAGGATTTGGAAGATATGAAAGATGCTATGTGGGCATGCACAACCTGCGGAAGATGCACACTGGCATGTATGCAGGGGGTAAGTAACAGGAGAATGATAAGAATAGCAAGAACTGCTTATGATGCTGCAGGAATACAACCACAGATTGTCCAGAAAATTAAAAATGACTGCATAGTTCATCATCATTCTTTTGGTTCAACAAGGGAAGAGGTCTTTGGCAGGGTATTACCCGTATTACAAAAAGCAGGAGTACAAATTGCGGTAGATGTAGTTGGTGCTGAGTATTTATGGATTTGTTCTGCAATCGGAAATACTAAGGTGTATGAGACAGAGGCATCTATAATGGTAAGTATGCTAAATGCCATGGGCATAAATTACACAATAAGTTCTCAGATTGTTGATACAGGAACTGAAATGCAGGCGGTTGTTGGAAACAGAGCATTAACAAAACAATATCTGGAAAGAATTGAAGAACAGGCAAAGCGACTTCATGTTAAAGGAATACTTCTTCCGGAATGTGCCTGCGATATCAGAGAATTAATAGTTGAAGCAAGTGATGTTCTCGGAAGGCAATTTGAATTTCCAATAGCGTATGTAGATATATTGGCCATAGATGCTATAAACAGCGGAAAAATACCTGTTGAAAAGGTTGAAAAGACAGTAACATATCATGATCCATGCTGGACATCCCGACTAACCGGATATATTGATGAGCCAAGGGATTTATTGAGAAAGGTTGTAACAAATTTTGTTGAGATGACTCCGAACAGAGAATACAATTATTGTTGCAATGCCGGTGCAGGCCCGTTAAGAATGTTTCCGTCAAAAGAAGGGGAAATAAATTTAAGGCAAAAGGTTTCTATACTCAAAGCAAAACAAATTGAAGCAACAAACGCTGATGTTGTTTTAACTCCATGTGCAACATGTTATCTGAGTTTAAAGGATACTGTTAAGGTGTATAATTTAAGAACAAAGGCAGAATCTCTTATCTCTGTTGTTCATGAAGCAATGATGAAGGCATTGGTAAAGTCAGGAAAACAGGATATAGTAAAATTTCCTATGAATTATGATAAAATTCCGGAATCATTTAGATATATTAAAAAGGCATAAAGATAAAATTTAAAAAATAAAGATAAAATAGGATAAAAATTTAAAAAATAAAACAAAAATTTAAAAAAAATTTAAAAAATTTAAAATGGAATTCATCGACTTTATGGCAGGGTATGCAATATTAGCAGTTGTGTTGTTTAGTGTAGGAATAATTTATAAGTTTGGAAAGACATTTTGGCACAGAGCGACAATGAGAAGAGAGATAACTCCAAAGACATATACAATACATCCTGTAAAGCAGAGGTCTGTTTTAGAAGCATTGTATATGGTAAATGTATCAACATTCACAAAATTTTGGGCAAAGGCAAATATGCCGACATTTATGTCACACTTGCTTTATCATGTGGCAATCGGAACCGCTATTTTAAGTTATACTCTATCAGGCATAACATTATTAATGACAGGTAAAATTTGGACACTGTCAATACAGAGTATGCTCCTATATGTATTTGACTGGTTTTCTATGTTCCACAATGAAAACTTTGCACTTTTAAATTCGGCAATATTTACGGAATTGTTCATAACATTATTTATGATTGCTGTTGTATTAGGTATTCTTGCAGAACTGACAACATTAATATTAAGTGCATTGAAGAAAAGAGGAATGATCAGTCCGATAGATGAACCAACAAGAATGGCAAACATAAGAACAAACGGATTGCCAAGATCAACAAAGGGTGGCTATCAAAGAAAAATTATCGGATTAATGGTGCTTGCAATTGTTGGTTCGTTGTTTTTGCAGTTTATGAATGTGCTTGATGAACACATAGCATTTTATATTCACGGAACAGCAGCACTGACATTTATAGCAATTTTTCCATATACAATGCTTTTCCATGAAATTGCAAGATGGAGGATGTTAACCGGGGTAAAAAGAATGGTGAACAGAACAACAGCATAAAAATCATACAAATAAAGGACTAACGGGCTAAAGAAGCAAGGTAGATATTATTTTGTTTTTTAAACCTTGCTTTGTAACTATTCAGCCACCCAAAAAATACGTTCACTATTGTTCGGGTATTTTCAAAATGTTCAGAACATTTTGTAAGATTAAAAATCTCATAGATTTTTTAAAGATTGAAACCGAAGGTTTCAGTATTTCAAAATTTCATTTTGAAAATTACAGTATTTTTTTGACTTTTTAGTATTTTTTGAAATTTTCAAAGATAAATTTTTGCACCCTCTGAACAGTTACAATAAAATTATTATTTATTTTTATATAAGTTCATAATTTAATATTCATAATTTATAATATTTAAAACAAAATTAAAATTATTATTTATTTTTATTATTTATTTATATATAAGTTCATAATTTAATTTCATAATAATAATTTATAATATTTAAAACAAAATTATTATTTATTTTTATTATTAATTTATTTTTATATAAGTTCATAATTTAGTATGTTCAAAAATAATTTACACTATTATAATCAATCTACTGACTTTTTACACTCTTAAAGCAGATTAATGAATCGTATATTGGGGGTAAAATATTGATAGATTAACTATAAAATTATACCTAAAAATTTGGGTGAACAAAAAGTGTTCCCTTTTATTTGACACCTAACCCTTAACTATAATCATAATAAATAATAAAAAATTTAAAAAATACCAAAACGGTTGAAAAAATAAAAAACAATGGGGGAGTGAATGAAAAAGCGAAGATATCTGAAGCAGAAATAGCGGCACATTGGCAGGAGGAGGAATATTTTCCTCCGTCGGAGAAATTTATCAGGCAGGCAAATGTGCAAAGTGATGCCGTATATGAAAGATTTAAAGAAGAAAATTTTCCGGAGTGTTTTAAGGAATATGCAGATCTGTTGACATGGGACAGGTATTGGAAAACAACGCTTGATACCAGTAATCCGCCGTTCTTTAAATGGTTTGTCGGTGGAAAATTGAATGTTTCTTACAATTGCGTAGATAGAAATTTGGCAAAGTATAAAAATAAAGCCGCAATAATATGGGTTCCTGAACCAGAAGAAGAGCATGACAGGGTCATAACATATCAGGAGTTATATGTGAAAGTCAATGAATTTGCATCGCTCCTTCAAGAGCTTGGTTTAAAAGCAGGAGACAGAATAACATTCCATTTGCCAATGGTTCCTGAACTGCCTATATCAATGCTTGCTTGTGCACGACTTGGAATAATACACTCAGAGGTCTTTGGAGGTTTCAGCGGAAAGGCATGTGGTGATAGAATTGCTGACTCAGGAAGTCATATTCTGGTAACAATAGACGGATATTACAGGGGCGGAAAATTAATAGACCATAAACTTAATGCAGATGTAGCAGTTGAAACCGCAAAGGCATTAGGACAGAAAGTAGATAAAGTGCTTGTATGGAACAGACATTACGGTAAATATAGTTCGCCAACAAAACTTGTAGAAGGAAGGGACTTTCTTGTTGATGACTTACTTAAAAACCACAAAGGCAAAATTGTAAAGCCGGTATCAATGCCCGCCGAAGCAGGACTTTTTATGATGTATACAAGCGGTTCAACGGGAAAGCCGAAGGGGTGTTTGCATAGTACTGGCGGATATTTGGCTTATGTTGCCGGAACATCAAAATATATTCAGGATATTCATCCCGAAGATGTATATTGGTGTATGGCTGATATTGGATGGATTACAGGGCATTCGTATATTGTTTATGGGCCATTGGCAATTGCTGCAACATCTGTTATTTATGAAGGAGTTCCAACATATCCTGATGAAAATAGAGCGTGGAAGATATCTGAACGATTAGGAATTAACATATTCCATACGGCACCGACAACTATTCGTATGTTAAGAAAAATGAATTCTAATCCCACGAATTACAACTGCCACTTTAAACATATGACAACTGTTGGCGAGCCAATAGAGCCAGATGTATGGCGATGGTATTATCATATAATTGGAAAGAATGAAGCAACTGTTGTTGATACATGGTGGCAAACAGAAAATGGGGGGTTTTTATGCAGCACAGTTCCCGCAGTTAAACCAATGAAGCCGGGAAGTGCAGGCCCAGGTGTGCCGGGAATTTATCCAATTATATATGATGAAAATGGGAAAGAAGTTCCAGCCGGATCCGGAAAGGCAGGATATATATGCATAAGAAATCCGTGGCCCGGAAGAATGTTGACAATATGGGGAAATCCTGAAAGAATGGTAACAGGATATTATGAAAAGTTCTGCAAAAATAAAGACAGCAAGGAATGGCAGGACTGGCCATATATGGCAGGAGATTCTGCAATGTTGGCAAAGGATGGGTACTTTAGGATTTTAGGTAGAATAGATGATATCATTAATGTTGCGGGACATAGATTGGGAACAAAAGAAATTGAATCAGCGGCATTAACTTGCGAAGAAATAGCAGAAGCAGCAGTCGTACCAAAAGGAGATGAACTTAAAGGCCATGTTCCTGACTTATATGTATCTCTCAAACCTGGATTTAAATCCGGTGAAGAATTAGAGAATAAAGTTAAACAAGCAGTTGCAAATATGATAGGGCCAATAGCAAGACCAAAGAATGTATATATTGTTCCGGACATGCCAAAGACAAGGAGCGGAAAAATCATGCGGAGAATTCTTACTGTTATATCCAACGGCAGAACTGATATTGGGGATGTAACAACCTTGCTGAATCCGGATGTCGTTGAAAAGATACGAAAAATAGTTGTAGGTACTGAGTATTACTGAACAAATGAAGTTAGTAAACATAGTAAATTTGCTAACTTTTTTTATTTTTTAAATAAAAAATATAAATAAATAGTGTCCATCCGTAAAGTATAAAATTTTGAAAAAATTTTAACTTTTTCAAGGTAAATTATTATGTTTTTGACAAAAATTACGGGTTTATGGATGAACACTAAATAAAAACAAAATATAAATAAAATAAACTATAAAATTTTAAAAATGGCGGAAGAATCGAAAAGATGGATGTTAGTAGGAATTGGATTGATAATAAATATATGTCTTGGAGCGATATATGCATTTAGTGTATTTAGGGCCCCTCTCGAAGAATTATTTGACATTGGTGCAACACAAAGTGGTTTGCCATTTATGGTGTTTCTTGCTGCTTTTGCACTTGCAATGCCTTTTGCAGGCAATCTCATGCAAAAGTGGGGACCAAAAAAAACAACCATGCTTGGTGGTTTTTTGGTTGGAGCTGGATGGATTTTAGCAAGTTTTGCTCCAAATGTAGAAATACTAACTGTCTTGTACGGAGTAATAGGTGGAATTGGTGTTGGGATTGCCTACGGATGTCCAATAGCAGTTGCTGCAAAATGGTTCCCGGATAAAGCAGGATTGGCAATTGGTTTAACAGTTGGGGGATTTGGTTTATCTGCACTTGTAACAGCTCCGATAATAAAACATTTAATAGGAGTTGTGGGAGTTATGAATACTTTCCTTTATATGGGTGTGGCACTTATGATATTAATTATATTGTTATCAATACCTTTGAAATTTCCAACAGAAGGATGGAAACCAACTGAATGGGCACCATCAGCAAAACAAGCATCTGCAACCGTAGAACTGAACAGAAATGAAATGATAAAGAAACCAAATTTTTACGCATTATGGCTAACTTATACAATTGGCTGTTTAGCGGGCTTAATGGCAATTGGAATTGCCGCACCTTATGGAACAACCGTTGCAAAAATAACACCTGAAGTGGCAGCTCTTGCAGTTTCCCTGTTTGCGATATTCAACTTTGCGGGAAGGCCAATATTTGGTTCTATAACTGATAAATTTGCTCCGAAGAATACAGCAATAATGTCCTTTGTTTTGATATTTGTGGCATCAGCAATTTTGTACTTTGGCGGGGAAGGAAATGAACTGCTTTATTTCGTTGGATTTGGAATATTGTGGTTATGTCTTGGAGGATGGCTCGCAATAGCTCCAACAGCGACAAAAATATTTTTCGGAACAAAATATTACGGGAAGAATTATGGACTGGTATTTACGGCGTATGGAGTAGGTGCAATTGGAGGGATATTGCTGTCAGGTAGTATTAAGGACATAACAGGAAGCTATTTGGGTGCGTTTCCAATAGTAATGGCTCTGGCAGTTATTGGATTAATAGTGGCATTTATCGGACTAAAACCAACTAAACGAGATTAATTTAGGGGCAATTAAGCCAACCGGAAATAATTTATTTTTTTTATTTATTTTTTTTATTTTTTGAACTTGTCCAGACAGCGAAATTTTTAAAATTTGTTGTCGTTTATTATCCTGTTATTAGTATCTGTCCATAAAATCGTATTTTTGTCATTTACGAGCGAAGCGAGGTTAATCAGTAACTTTGCACGAATTAAGTAATTATTTAAGTAGTCAAAAAAACAATTATTTTTTCCGGAAATATGAGGTGCGACATCATACAAACCCATAGAATGGTTGACCGATTACTTAAAATAGACAAAGTTACGGGTTAATTTGTCAGATAAAATGCGACAATTTGAGTATGGACCCAAAAAATTTTCAGATTTTTTACTTTATAGATGGACATTATTTATCTGTCCTTCATCCACTCATACACCTTTTTCATCCCTGTTTCTACATCATCCGGCTTAAAATTTATCTCATCATTCAGTCGTTTTATGTCAAGATAAATTCTTTTAACCTCCCCGGGTCTTTCTTTTTCATAAACAGGTGTTATTTTTTTACTGAAAATTTTCTCCATAAATGTGACAAGCTCACGGACAGATGTTTCTTTTCCTGTTCCCACATTATACTCCTGGTATTTCTTTAATTTATCAACAGCGGCAATATTTGCCCGGACAACATCATCCACACTGACATAGTCCCTTGTCTGATTTCCGTCGCCAAAGATGACCGGATTTTTGTTATCTGAAGCCCTCCCGAAAAATATTGCAATAACCCCTGCCTCGCCCAATGGATCCTGTCTTCTTCCGTAAACATTACCGTATCTCATTGCAGTATATTTCAAACCGTAAATTTTGCCGAATGCATTTAGATAACCTTCAACGGCAAATTTTGATGCGCCATAAGGCGAGATCGGTTTTATGTTTGTGTTCTCATCAGCGGGAAGGTTTGTCGGCTCGCCGTAAATTGCACCGCCGGATGAAGAATAAATAATTTTCTCAACATTGCTGTTTATTGCCTGCTGTATTAAATTTATTGAACCCCTGATATTTATGTCCATATCATAAACCGGATTTTCAATCGACTTCCTGACATCAATTTGTGCAGCCAGATGAAATATAATTTCAACATCCTTTAAAATTTCCCTGTCAAATTCCCTCAAATCACCTTTATAAAATTTAAATTTGCTACTTTTTGATGCGTTGCTTAAATTTTCAAGCCGCCCTGTTGTTAGATTGTCCAAAACCTTAACATTATGTCCTTGATTTAGTAATTCATCAACAAGATTACTTCCTATAAAACCGGCACCACCTGTAACGAGTATCATCTTAAAATTTTTATCGTAATTTAAAATCGCTCAAAATCTCCTGTTTTTTCTTTCTTTACATTATTTGTTAACCACCTGTGATTTTCTGTTGCCAATATTTCTTCAAGCCGTTGCCTTAATTTTTGTATTTATAATATTCGTAATAAAGAAGAATGTAGTTATTTGTCTGTTATTAATTGTCTTTACAATATAAAGTATAAAATATCATCGTTTTTGTGTTTTATAAAATAAAGTTTGACATCCATTAAATTCCTTTTCTGTATCCTTCCATATCAAGTACAACATATTCATAGTTTAAATTTTTTAATGCCTTTACAATTTTTTCTCTGTTTTTGACAATTAATTCAATGCCTTCAATATTGCATTCAAGCCGTGCAATATCTTTATGGTCTCTTACTCTGATAGTAATATTTGTAATGTTGGTAATATTTGTAATGTTGGTAATATTTGTAATATTTGTAATGTTGGTAATATTTGTAATGTTGGTAATATTGTGCTGATTTATTATTTTGTTTATTAAATTTTCTGCCTTTTCAACTCGCTTAATTCGCTCTTTTGTTAATGGTTCATTACATGGAATTCTTGTAGCTAGACAGGCCATTGATGGCTTTTCAGCATTCATGATCCCTGTTTTTTTTGCTATTTCTCTGATTTCCTGTTTTGTCAGTCCTGCTTCTGCAAGGGGACTTATTACGCCTTCTTCTCTCAATGCCTTTATTCCAAATCTTCCTGTATCTTTCAAATCATCTGCATTTGTTCCATCCACGATTTTATCAATTTTATGCTCCTTTGCAACCCGTTTTAAAATTTCAATGTAGTGCTTCTTGCAAAAATAACATCTGTCGGCAGGATTTTTAAGAAAATTTTCAAAATTTTTATCCCATTTATTTTCTTTATCCTTTACAACTATATGTCTTATCCTTGTTTTTTTTGCAATCTTTTTTGCATTCGCTATTTCTTTTTTCGGCATTACGAAACCGTCAATAGTTACTGCAACCGCTTTTTTGCCTAAAATTTTGTGAGCAGTATAAGCAACAACACTGCTGTCAACCCCTCCTGAAAATGCAACAACGACACTTTTTAAATTTTTTAATAAATTTATCAGATTTTCATATTTTTCATCAGTTGCATTATTTGTTTGGTATTTATTGTTAGTCATTTCACATATTTTATTTTGTTCGTGAGCCGGCCAATCTATATAGAAATTTGCAAAATTTTAAAAATTTGCAAAACACTGAATTGTTTGTTTTAGAAATAATTGGTTTTCTTACCTTCTATTAGTTTTCTTACCTTCTACTGTTTTTCAATTTTGTATCTGGTTTTAATCATCCCCTTTCACATTTTCTTTAGTTATTCTTTCAGATTCTTCTCCGAATTTAACCTCTAATGTTTTCTTCCCCGTCATCTTCATAGAAACCCTTTGTCCTGCCTTTAAGCCAATCTCTTCAAGTGATTTTGGAAGAGTAATAGCATAAGAATGTCCCAAAACAATAATTTTTCTTTTTGTAGTGGTTTTCTTCATCATTGTCTTCATACCTATAAAATCCTTCATCTGTTCAGAAGTGTATAAAATTTTTTCGCACCTGTTACATTTAAGACAATCCAGCGGAATACCTTCAACATTCTCTGTATATGGCTCAAACTCACCACCACATTCACATTTCATTTTAATAAAGGAATAATAAAACTATGTTATATTACAATAACTTATAAATTAGAATAGAACAAAATTAAATAAATTTAAATAAATTTAAATAAAATTAAACAGGCTTAACCAAAATTAAACAGGCTTAACCAAAATTAAACCGATTTAACCAAAATTAAACAGGCTTAACCAAAATTAAACATAAACAATGCGAATATATCAGATTAAATTTAATTTTTCATAAATTTCTGTGCCTATAATTACACCGCGGCAGTATTGCTCTAACTTATAAATATTATTTGTCCTCACCCCCCCGCCATAAATAAATTTCCTTTTAGTTGCTTTGAATATTTCTGTGCACAATTTAGCATTTACATCGGAAGTTCCTATGTGTTTTAAATCAATAGTTATGAAGGGATTTGTGTTGCTCTTTAAAAACCGGACAACCTCCTCAAAATTTCTTCCCAGAATTTTTCCGTCAACAGCATCTATGCTTATAATTGCATCATCAGGAAATTTGTCTGATAAATAGGTTTCTGTTCCCACAATCAAGTCAGTATTTTTCGCGATGGTCTTTGCTGCTTTTTTTATTACCATATATTCTTCAATGCTTTTTATTCCGAAATCAACAATTAAATGGACCTTATTGTTTATAGAAATTTTTCTGATTAAATCAAAATTTTCAGATTTAAAATTGTGCATTATCGCATCAAGGTCGGCAATGTAAATGCGGCTAAATTTATTCGCACAATATTTTCCAGCTATGTCTAACACATCACCAATCTCGCTGTATGTTTCCCTTTCTCCTTTATATGCCCTGACTGCCTTTCCTTTCTTTATATCTATTACAGGAATTATTTCAATCATTTTTAATTTGTTTTGGAAATTTATTCGTAATTATACTCCTCCAAAATTTCATATTTGTATCCCTGCTCTGTCAAAAATAACTGCCGGTTTGCTGAGAAATCCTGATCCTTTGTATCTTTTGTCACAATTGTATAAAAATGTGCAACGCTGTTGTCTTTTTTTGGCCTCATAATTCTTCCCAGACGCTGCGCTTCTTCCTGTCTTGAACCAAAAGTTCCTGATACCTGAATCATAACATTTGCGTCCGGCAGGTCTATCGCAAAATTTCCTATCTTTGAAACAACCAAAAGGTCTATTTCATGTCTTTTAAATTTTTCATACATTTCCATTCTCTTTTTGTTTGCTGTTGTTCCGGTTAGTAAAGGTGCATTAAAAATTTTTGAAATTTCTTTCAACTGCTCAATGTACATTCCTATAATCAGAATCAGGTCTTTTTTGCTTCTGTGATGGGCGACAATTTTTTTTACAATTTCGTATTTTTTCGGATTCTCTGCAGCAAGACGGTACTTTGACTTATCGTGAGCGAGAGCATACTGCAATCTTCTTTCATCATTCATGGGAATCCTGATTTCGTGACAATTTGCTTCTGCTATCCATCCCTGTTTTTCAATCTCTTTCCATGGAGAATCGTATTTTTTTGGCCCGATTAAGGAAAAAACATCTCCTTCGCATCCGTCTTCTCTGACTAATGTGGCAGTCAATCCAAGCCGTCTCTTTGCCTGAATTTCAGCAGTTATTCTGAAGACAGGAGCCGGAAGTAAATGAACTTCGTCATAAATAATCAGTCCCCAGTTTCTTGAATTAAACAGTGAAAAATGCGGGAAAATTTCTGCATCCTTCGGGCGATATGTTAAAATCTGGTATGTTGCTATGGTAATCGGCTTTATTTCTTTCAGTTCTCCGTTATATTCCCCGATTTGTTCTTTGTTTAAATTTGTTTTATCCAACAATTCGGCAATCCATTGTCTTGCGGCGATGATGTTCGGAGTAATTATTAAAGTATTGGTCTTAAATTTTGAAATTATTTCCATCCCTATCAGTGTCTTTCCCGATCCACACGGCAGTACAATAACTCCGCTTCCCCCATAAACACTCCCGCCGGCATAAAATGTATTTACCGCATCAATCTGATAGTCCCTTAATTTAAATGAAATATTTCTCTTTGAGATGTTCAATAGATTAATATTCAAAAATTCCCCGTTTTCATATCCTGCCAGATCTTCTGCTGGAAAGCCAATTTCTGTCAGACCCTGCTTTGTATGTCCCCTCCTCGAAGGATCGATCTCTAAATTTAAGTCGTCTATTCTTTTAAGAATGTATGGTTTTATCCGTTTATGATTATAAATTTCTGTTATTAATATGGAATCATTGCTTGTTAACATTAAAATGCCGTTTTCCTTTTTAATTTTTAATCTTCCATATCTTGATATATGATCAGCAATATCCGTTTGGACATTATCAGGAATGTCATATTTGCTGTATCTTTCAAGAATGTTTATTATATCCCCTGCATTCATTCCGGAAGCTGCCGCATTCCACAGGGAAAGATTTGAAATTTTATATGTATGTATATGCTCGGGGCTTTTTACCAGTTCTGCAAATCTTCCTATTAAGTCCCTTGCTTCTCCATATTCCGGATTGCTCACTTCTATTAAAATTGTTTTATCGCTCTGGACTATTAACGGGTTTTGTGGATTGAACATTGTTATGGATTATGTGTCATTTATTATTTCAAAGTAACTTCTCAATAACTTGTGGGAAGATGATAAAACCAACAAATGTTTTTTGCGTTTTTGTATTTGTTTTTTTACAAAATGAGCAGTTACAAAATTTATTTACCACAACTTATTGAGAGCGTACATTTCAAATTTAATTTACTTGTAATAAATTTTAATTCTGTAATAAATTTTCAAAATACAAGACATAAGTTATTCAATATCAAAATTTCGTATAATAAGCTGTAGTAGAAATGAACTCGGATAAATTTATTTTACCTTCATTTATCTTTATTCATTTATACATTTAATAATTTAAATTTTCCCAAAATATTTTTTTATTTTTTTACCATTTTATTTTAAATTATTTTTTTTTATTTTTTTACATTTTTAATTCCTGTCGGGTCGGACAGGTCTTCCGCCATACACAATCTCGATATATCCGCGATATTCCGCAGAGGAATTCGCACATTGCGATTAGTGCTTATGAGGGCGGTTTCTCACTTTAAATAAAGAGATAGTCTGAAAAGACTTCTCATAAAATTTAGAGGTCCTGCCGACCCTTCCGATG
>Ga0210009_1000398_pt1 | contig 50453 bp, 52 predicted proteins | sample CryGeyCG2114_065_FD_185457 | JGI IMG/M metagenome (GOLD analysis project Ga0210009, IMG submission 185457) | Groundwater microbial communities from aquifer - Crystal Geyser CG12_big_fil_rev_8/21/14_0.65 (SPAdes) (version 2) | ecosystem: Environmental > Aquatic > Deep subsurface > Groundwater ...
AGATACAAAAAAGGCTTATTGAAACAGTTTTCAATAAGCCTTTTAAAATCAATCAATAAAGTACTGTTATACAGTTCATTACAATAGATTTAACGAGAATTTACCAACTATTTTTGGCCATTAAATCATTAACAAATGACCTCCATTTCGTAGCAAAGTTGGCTGGAAGCCAACGTCAAATACATCACTCGGCAAAGCCGAGCGATTGTAAAATTCATTATTTAGAACTCTCTATACTCTCCATCTAAAAAGGCATTCGCTGCCTCTTCCTTGAAACGGGCTGTTTGGTTATTCCAGTGCAGCTTTTTATTAGGGAAGCGACCTGCGATAACGCCTAAAAGAATGGTTTCCGTCAGTCTAGCAGCGTATGAAAATGGAGCAGTGGTTTCATCTTTGCCTAAACATGCATCAACAAATTGATGGTAATGCTTGTTGCTCTCAGCTCCATAATCTTCAGTTGGTTGACCTACATTAGAGAACTTACTCAAATCCAAATTCACGTATTTTCCATCCACAATGTGCTTTGGTAATTGCATAAAGTGAGGTAAAAGAAGCCTACCCTTTTCACCAATAAACATGGCACCTTGGTCAGGTAATTGATCGCCATTTGGCAATTGTAAATCTTTATGCGCTTTTGGAGCACCTGGGCCATCATACCACACCCATTTAAATTTCTTTGTGGTGTAATCTGTCCCTCCAAATTCGTAAGTCACGATGTTGTTTTCTGGAAAGCCAAAACCCGTAGGCTTTCTACATTGATTTCTGATGGTTTTAGGAATATCCAAAGCCAAAGCATTATAAGGGGTATCAAAAATATGAACGCCCATATCGCCTAAGGTACCACAACCATAATCCAAGAGTTTTCTCCAATTTCCAGGATGGTAAACATCCTGTTTAAATTCACGTTTGGCTGCTGTTCCTAACCATAAGTTCCAATCCAAAGTATCAGGAATTGGATCGCTACCTGTTGGTGCCGGGCCATCATAACCCCAGTTCTTCGGAGACCATGCCCTTACCGTTCTTACCTTACCAATAATGCCTGATTGAATTAAGGCAGTGCCCAGTTTATAATCATAAAAAGAGTGTACCTGAATCCCCATTTGAGTCACCAAATTCTTCTCTTCAGCCATTTTACGCATGGCCCTGGCTTCTGTCACATGATGTGTTAGCGGCTTCTGGCAATAGACAGGCTTATTCATTTCCATGGCCATCATTGAGGCAGGTGCATGCGTATGGTCAGGAGTTGAAACCACCACAGCATCAATATTGCCGCCCATTTCACTCAAGAGCTTTCTGTAATCTGTAAACAACTTGGCCTTAGGATGCAGCTTTTGAGCAGCCGCTAAATTATTCGAATCAACATCACACAATGCTACAACTTCTACAGCGGAATGAGAGGATATTGCTGCAAGATCTGCCGCTCCCATTCCTCCCACACCAATATGCGCGGTCCTTAACTTATCAGCTGAAGAAAATGCCCAAACCGATGATGGCAATATTGAAGCGGAAGTCAAAATCGCAGCGTTTTTTAAAAAATCTCTTTTGTTCATAGTAAAGTGTTAATGATGGAATGGTACTGTCCGTTTCACCTCCTTTTCATCCTAACTCCGAGGCTTCGGAGGAAGGAACTAGTTTTTTACATCTAGGTGGGTGGAAAAGGAATTACAATTTTCTAATCTTAATATTCTTAAACCAAAGTGGGCTGTCATGATCTTGTAAACCGATATAGCCAGTTTTGAAAGTGCCATATAAAGGAGAATCTTTCCACTTTCCAGCCGCCTTTTTCGCATACCAATCGTCCGACCAAGGCACAAAAGACAAAAGAAGTTTTCCATTCAACCAATGCTCCACACGCTCAGGAGTAAACACGATTTTTGTGGTATTCCACTCTCCTGCTGGTTTCACGATTTTTTGACTGAGGTCAGGTAAATGCATGGCATAATCAGCACCTGTTTTTTGCCATTCTTCTAGTTTGGCATTATTGATTTCTTCCCATTTCAAATCATCCAATAGTTGATATTCTGGTGCAATTTCAGGTATCCCACCTTCTACATTTTCCTTCAAATGATAGAAAACACCACTGTTTCCGCCTTCGGGAAGTTTCCATTCTAGGTAAAGCTCGAAGTTGTCGAATTCTTCGGCACCATAAATAATGTCCTTACCACCTTGCATTTCGGACTCAAGCTTCTTTTCTGTATCGAAGGTCAAAGCACCATCTACAATTACCCATTGAGCTGGTAAAGCATCACCATTATAGGCACGCCAACCATCAGTGCTGGTACCATCAAAAAGGATGATCCAGTCATTATCCGCGGTTTCTTTTGATCCAGAACTGCATGCTGAAATACTTGCAGCCAGCAATGTGAGTAGTAAAAGTTTTTTCATATTTAAAATTATTGATTTTGTTCAGTTCAAATTTTCTCAAGAGAGCTAGAGTAAGTCATTCTAAAGGAATCCTTTCACGTAATACAAGTCGACTTAACTTTCTGAAAAAGATCCTTACAGTATGACTTCAAAATAAAAATTATTCCCCCAATTTCTTTAGTGTAATATTCCTCCAATGGACTTTGATTCCGCCACCATCGTGTATTTGAAGTGCAATAGCTCCTTTGCCTTCTCCAATTTTTTCATCCACTAAATGCACCATTTCAGTGCCGTTGAGCCAAGACGTAACCGAAGCCCCTTCTACCCTGATTTTCATGGTATTCCACTCTCCCATTTTCAAAGCCTTGTCCTTTTCAGGGTCAGGTTGAATGAGCCATCCTCGGCCGTAAGATTCATAAATACCTCCAGTATTATTGCCTGGAGGCGCTACTTCTACCTGCCAGCCGCTCACTTTAGTCCCATCTACAGTTGATCTGATGAATACACCGCTGTTGCCATTGGCTTCTTGTTTGAAATCCAAGGTCAATTCGAAATCATCGTAGAAATCGACTGTAGAAAGATAGCCATATTGTGCTGCAGGGCCACTTTCGCAAATAAGTTCTCCATTTTCAACATACCACTTTTCTTCACCATGATTGACCCAGCCGCCAAGGTCTTTGCCATTAAAAAGATGGATTTCGTCTTTTTTGCCAATGCAACTAGAAATGAAAAAGGCAAATGCAAGAAAGGCAAGGGAATGACTGTGTTTGAATTTCATTGGTTAGGTTTGGTTGATTAAAAAAGTAAAAAAGGCGATGTCATTAGACGTGCTGAATATAAAAATTAGTTGGTGAAAAACGAATGGATATTATTTGAGCATTACATTAACGAGGTTACTTAGAGTAACCTCACTAATGTCATTACTTGCGTTGCTGAAAAAGACCTCTTCGAGGTGACTTGGGGCTAGAAAACTATTAATCGGACGACTTGGAATGGTCTGACCAATGCACTTTTTTCAGGATTTTATTTTTAATAGCAATTGCTATCTTTAACCAACCTTGAATTCAACCACATTATGAAAAACTATTTTTTGGCTGCTGCCCTACTTTTGAGCAGCTTCACCTTCGCACAGAAAGCCCCAAAACCAGACAAGAGCAAAACTACCATCATCAACCATCTGGATGGGCAATATGCCTATTATAAGGACATCGCCCACCAAATTTGGGAATGGTCAGAAGTGGGTTATAAGGAAGTAAAAAGCAGTGCACTCTTGCAGAAAACATTGACTGATGCTGGTTTTAAAGTAGAAGCTGGCATTGCTGGAATGCCCACCGCTTTTGTAGCTACTTGGGGTGCTGATGGTCCCGTAATCGGTATTTTAGCCGAATTTGATGCCTTGCCAGGCCTATCGCAAACGGCAAGTGCTACTAAGGAAGTTGATCCAAATCGAGACGCTGGTCACGCTTGCGGCCATCATTTGTTTGGAACAGCATCTGTTGCAACCGCTATTGAATTGAAAAATGAGTTAGAAAAGACTGGAAAAAAGGCTGTGCTTAAAGTCTATGGTACACCTGCCGAAGAAGGCGGTTCTGGAAAAGTGTACCTCACCAGAGACGGTTTTTTTGAAGGAGTCGATGTGGTGCTCAATTGGCATCCTGGAGATGGCAACAATTCTAATCTGAATACATCACTCGCTAACATCACTGCCAAATTTCGATTTAAAGGTATTTCTGCCCATGCCGCTGTTGCGCCTGAGCAAGGTAGATCGGCCCTAGATGGTGTGGAGGCCATGAATTACATGGTGAATATGATGCGTGAGCACGTGCCATCCGATGCCAGGATTCATTATGTGATTACCCAAGGTGGAAAAGCACCGAATGTTGTTCCCGATTTTGCCGAGGTTTATTATTACGCCAGACACGTTGACCCAGAAATTGTCAAAGACATTTTTGCCAGGATGGTGAATGCTTCGAAAGGTGCAGCTTTGGGCACTGGAACAGAGGTAAGTCATGAGATCATTGGAGGGGTTTACAACTTGTTACCTGTTGAGTCGCTCGCGCGAATGATGCAAAAGAACTTGGCTTTGGTGGGTGGTGTCACCTACACGGCTGAAGATCTGGCCTTCGGAAAAGCCATTCAATCTACTTTGATGGGTACAAAATTACCTGCACTCACAAGCGCAGCTGAAGTTGAACCTTTTAGTGTCGATAGCCGAAAAGGTGGATCAACTGATGTGGGCGATGTAAGTTGGGCTGTGCCAACTGTTGGTGCCAGAATCGCCACTTGGGTGCCAGGAGTGCCTGCGCATAGCTGGCAAGCCGTAAGCTGTGGCGATAATGAAGTTGGGTATAAAGGAATGATGGTGGCCGCCAAAACCATGGCGACTACGGGTTGGGAATTGATCAATAATCCAGCAGCCATAGTAGCGGCTAGAAAAGAATGGTTGGAATTACGTGGCCCTGATTATGTTTATGTTCCTCTGATCGGAAACAGAAAACCAGCATTGAACTATAGGGATAATAATTAGACAAGAGTTACTTCTCTTTATAAGTCTGATCCACTATGGGACCTAGGGGAATTCCTCCCAATAAATGAAGATGCAGGTGAAACACAGATTGACCTGCGTCTTCATTTGTATTCATCGAGACTCTATAGCCTGTTTGATCAATGCCATTGTCTTTGGCCAATTTCTTGGCCGCTAACAAAAGATGCGCTAACATGGCTTCGTCTGAGGGCTGAATTTCATTGAGTGAATAAACCCTTTTCTTAGGCACAATCAATAAATGAACAGGGGCTTGCTTTCTGATGGGTACAAAGGCAACAACATATTCATCTTGATACACAATTTCATCCATTTTATCGCCTGAAATAATTGCTTCGAAGGGTGAAGGAGCGCTGATTTTAGCCTTCTTTTTTGCTTCATATTCCTTTGATTGAGAAAATACATTAAAACAGCAAATGGTTAGAAGGAGGATTATGAAGCTTTTCATAGCTGGACTATAGGTTCTGATTACACGATATGCTGCTTCAATACGCAGCCTTTTCCTTTTGGTTTAGGCGATACAAAGCATGCTTAATCACTCTCAGTTGCTAAGAATGACTTTAAATCATTCAGTCGTTCTTCCACTTCAAGTTTTTGAAGTTCAAAGGCTTCATCATGCTTAACGTTATTGGCGTAATGCGACCAGTGTTTTTGCGCCTTTTTTATTACTCTGGCAGTGATATTGAATTCTTTATGGTCTAATAAATCTGTTGCGACACGCGACACTTTGAAACTACCGAAGAGATAGTGCTTGAAAATTTCAACATAAGAATCGCTGATATCAAAGCCCTCAAGAGCCATTAGTAATTCACCCAGAATACTCGAGTTTTCGGGTTGCTTCAAAGCTTCTAACATCAAAGGAAGCGCAGCATCATTATTCTTTATCAAACCAAGTGTTCTTGCTGCAATCAAACGAGTTTCAGCATTTTCGTTCTTGAAAAGCTCAATCAATTTCAATACTACTTCTTCTGTACCCACGCTAGCGAGGTAATTTGATGCATTGAAGCTCTTATCATTTAGCTCTCCCGCTATGTCTGCAAAGGCATTTTCTATTTCTTTCGCCATTTTACTTTCTTTTCATTTTCAAGAATTCTGAGCAAAGCCTTCCGAGTTCTTATAATATTTTCCAAACATAGCACGAACCATGATTTATATGACCACCTTGTAGTAATTAGTTAATCAAAAAAGATAAGCTCATGGCCAAGGAAAAAGAAGGTAAAGCTAAGAATGACAAGACGGCTCCATTAAAGAATCTTAAGGAGAAAAGGGCAGACAAAGCTGCCAAAAAGAAGAATAAAAAGGGATTAGATTGATTTAACTCATCCTTCAAAGGTTGTGCTTTCAAACACAACCTTATTTCAGACTCACCATTTCTTAAAGATCAACAACATGGATAACATTTTCAGAGTCGGTCAAATTGTTTACGCTAAAGAAAATCCTGATTTAAAACTCAAGGTAAGAAGGTACCTCAAAAGGATTTATTATTGCGAAGTACCAAGCGACCCCGCACACAAAGATTTCGCTTATTACGAAAGAGAGCTGAGCGCTTAGTTCTTTTTACCACCTAGCATTTTAAAGACTATATAAATCAAATATAGCCATGGTGCTCCATGAAAAAGCAGGTCAAAATAATCCATAGGCTGCATTCCTACTGCCCCACCCCAAAGCCATTTTAACTTCCCCCAAATATGAGGTTCAGGAAAGAAAGGAGCTAGCCCCAAACCCAGGGCTAGCAGTAAAGGAAACAAGAGTTTGCTTCTATTTTCAGTATTCTTATTCGCTTTTGACTTTTCCATTTTAGATCAATCCTTAACTCCCAATTTACCTAAAATAGTCCCCATAAGGCACCACTTTGTGAAGGACGATTGTAGCAAATTAGCACCCACAAAAGCGGTAAACCATAACCAGTTTTGGTTTACATAAATGGATAACAATAAGCTGATTAGGATAAAACTACCGGCTACAGCATGTATGATTCTGTTTTTCATTCTTCTCTTCGTTTTGATTTTAATTTGATCTCTTGATGTCCATTACAGCGACATGGATTTTGGAAAGACTTTCCTCTGTTTCATTAAGCAGATTGATTGCCGTGAGCACATCATCAACATTCGTTTTTGGCACGAATGCATAAAAGAGTACTGATTGCTGCTCGCCTGCGCTTGACGCAAACCAATTGTCAGACATTGACTGACTTTTTGATTCGGTATATCCTACTACATCTGTATAAGAAAAGGACTTTACTCCTGCTTTTTTAAGGGTGCCTTTGATTTCTTTTTCAAAAGCCCTAGCTGCTGTGATTATTAGTAATTCCATTTTAGTGTCCTTTAAGATTTATTTTGTCTCCCATTTTTTGCGCTCGGTCATGTAGTAGATCAATGGCACAACAATCAGTGTGAGCATTGTAGAAACTATCGCCCCAGCTACTAATGAAATGGCCAATCCTTGAAAAATTGGATCGAATAAGATGATTGAAGCACCAATTACTACTGCACCTGTGGTCAATAGAATGGGTTTTGTTCGCACCGCACCAGCATCTATGATGGCTTGCTTAATAGAAGCCCCTTCATTCAAGCGGATTTCGATAAAGTCGATCAGCAATACCGAGTTACGCACCATGATTCCCGCTAAGGCAATCATTCCTATGAATGAAGTCGCAGTAAAGAAGGCATCGAGCATCCAGTGGCCTAAAACAATACCAACCAATGATAATGGAATTGCAATCATCATTACAATTGGTGTTTTAAAGTTCTGGAACCAGCCCACAATCAACATATAGATGATGATGATTACCACCAAGAATGCAGCGCCTAAGTCTTGGAAGACTTCCATTGTGATTTGCCATTCGCCATCCCACTTCACAGTGAAATTTGATTCGTCATCGGGTTGACCCATGTACATTTCACCTACTGAATAGCCTTTCGGTACATTCATCTGCTCAATTTTTTCTGTCAGCCCAAGAATGGCATAAGCTGGGCTTTCCAAGTCACCCGACATATCGGCCATTACATAAACAACTCTTTTCTGATCCTTATGATAAATAGTCGCATGAAGTGTGTCTTTATGAATACTTACTAAATCACTCACAGGTACCATATTTCCATTCGCACCTTTGATTTCGAGAGACTGGATTGATTGCAGACTTGATTTGTCTTGATTATCTAAAGCCAATACAATTCCAATGGGATCACTGGATGTCTCGTCATAGAAATTCGATATCGGATATTCCTGCATTAAATAGCTCAGGTTACCTACAACTTGCTGAGGAACAACGCCATGCATCATTGCCTTTTCCGCATCAATTTGAAGTGTATATTCAGTTTGTCCATGCTCAACAGTCCAATCCACATCAACCACATCTTGAGTTTCGGTTAATAGCGTCTTCACTTGATCGGCCAATTTGATTTGTTCCGTATAGTCCGGCCCATAGATTTCTGCAACTAGCGTTGAAAGTACTGGCGGGCCTGGTGGCACTTCCACAACTTTGACATTCGCACCATGTCTTTGAGCGATCTCTAAAATCCTTGGCCGAATCTTCTTTGTGATATCATGGCTGGCTAATTTCCTATCTTCTTTATGAAGCAGATTCACCTGAATATCAGCCATATTGCTACCGCCTCTTAAATCATAATGGCGCACTAGGCCATTGAAAGTGATTGGCGCAGAAGTACCTATATAGTTTTGGTAACTGACCACTTCGGGCACGGTAGATAAGTACTGGGCAAGCTCTTTGGTCACCGCAGCGGTTCTTTCGAGTGTAGTGCCTTCAGGCATATCGATCACTATCTGAAATTCATTCTTGTTGTCGAAAGGCAACATTTTTACCACCACTGACTTTGTATAAAACATTGCCATTGAACCCAGCAAAAGGACTAATGTGATGCCCAGCATTGTCCATCTTTTTCCCTTACTTTCGAGGAACGGCATTTCAATGGCCTTATAGACCTTGTAAATGAATGTTGTTTCGTGTGATTCTTCCTCCTTATGTTCAGCGCTATCCTTTTCTTTTAGGAAATGGTAGCCTAAATATGGGGTTACTGTAAGCGCAATGAAAAGTGACAAGATCATTGCAATTGAAGCACCTATCGGCATTGGACTCATATATGGCCCCATCATTCCCGACACAAATGCCATCGGTAAAATGGCAGCTATTACCGTAAATGTGGCTAGAATGGTGGGGTTACCTACTTCGTTAATGGCGTAAATTGCCGCTTGCTTAAATGGAAGACGTTTCGATTTGAAATGTCTGTGCATGTTTTCAGCAATGATGATACTATCATCCACCACGATACCTACCACAAATACCAGCGCAAACAGCGTAATTCTATTTAGCGTATAGCCGAGCATATAATAACTGAAAAGCGTTAGCGCAAAAGTGAGCGGTACAGATAGAAACACTACCAATCCACCTCTCCAGCCCATGGCCAACATCACTAGCACGGTTACGGCTATAATGGCAACTCCAAGGTGCATTAACAACTCACCTACTTTGTGTGAAGCCGTTTCTCCATAGTTTCTGGTCACGGCTATATTGACATCACTCGGGATCAAGTTGGCTTTCAATCCTTCTACCTGAGCAACAATTTTATCTGCGACTTTCATGGCATCAGCCCCCTTAACTTTAGCCACCGAAATGGTTACAGCTGGGTATTCAGAAGGAAAATTCTTGTATTCTTCGTTGGCTTGACCGTATCCAAATGATACATAGTTAATTGCTGTGGAAGCACCGTCTTCAATCCTAGCGACTTGACTTAGGTAAACAGGAAGACCCTTATTGATCCCAACCACTAGCCTTTCAACATCCTCAACCGAAGAAAGAAACTTACCCGTAGTGAGAAGGTATTCTTGATCATTTTGGATGAATTTACCAGACTGACTACTACTATTACTGGCTTGAATGATTTGCATGATGCCCAAAGCATCAATATTATTCTCTGCTAGTTTATCCTTATCTAAAGTGATTTTAAGTTGACGAGTTCTACCACCAATTTCTTTGGTAATGGCCACATCATTGACTTTTTCAATTTCCGAAGTAAGTTCTTCAGCTATTTGTCTGAGTTGAAAATCACTATAGTTTTCGCTCCAAAGGGTAAGCCCAAGCATCGGAACGTCATCGATTGACCTAGTTTTTACAACTGGCGGATAAACACCTTGTGGAAACATGCCTTGATGCTTCATTAACTCATCATAAAGCTTTACATAAGAGCGTTCCACATCTTCGCCCACAAAGAATTGAATGATCAAAACAGCTTGTCCGTTCATAGACATACTGTGAATATGCTCAACCCCTTTAATGTTAGAGATGATCTTTTCCAAAGGCTTTACCACTCGGTTTTCAATTTCCTTTGGACTTGCCCCAGGATAACCGATCATTATATCGGCCATTGGTACAATGATTTGCGGTTCTTCTTCTCTTGGAATAAGAAAAGAACTGTACACTCCAATGATCATCAGCGCTACCATTAGCAGCACTGTGAGTTTAGAGTTGATAAACAGATTGGCAATTTTGCCTGAAATTCCTTCTTGCATGACTATTGATTTATATCGCGTCTAGAGCTTGAGTGATCAGAATGTGACTTTTGCGCCATTGTATAATTTACCATCGCTGCTGGTGATGTAGCTTTCTTTCGATGTCAAACCAGAAAGCACTTCTACCATTCCGTCAGTTGATTTACCGAGTCTCAGCCATCTTAAAAGGGCCACCTTGTCTTCATTCACCACATATACACCAGTCAACTGGCCTTTTTTGATCAATGCACTTTCAGGAAGTGAAATAATACTGCCATTGGCATCGGCACTAGAAGATTGAATCGAAGCATTAATGAACATCCCAGAAAAGACCTCATCGTCAGGATTCTCAATACTCAGTTTCACCATGTATTGACCACCTGTATTCTTGGCTGAAGAACTTATTTCAATCACTTCACCATGGTAGATTTTGCCTGTCGACTTGATTAGAATTTCAGCTTCAGCTCCCTTTTTCAAATTGATGATTTCACTTTCAGTCACCATCACTTCCGCTTGCTGCTGAGAGATGCCCTCAATAGCTAGCAATGGATGTCCCGGACTTGCCAAATCACCTACTTTGATGAATGAATTGGTGATCACCCCATCAAAAGGTGCACTGATACTGGTGTAGGCAAACTGTGCTTGAATGGCAGCTCTCATTTGTTTGGCTGCTTCAAGGTTTGCGTTGGCCATATCGAATCTCGTGGTCATGTCTTCAAGCTCTTTAGCTGAAGCACTTTCCTTAGCATACAGTGATTTAAATCTCTTAAGGTCGTTTTCTGCATTGGTGTAAGCACTTTGTGCCTGTGCAATGGCAGCTTCAGTTTGCGCTTTTTGAGCGAGCAAGTCCGCACTGTTGATATTCAAAAGTACTTGTCCTTTTTTCACTTTATCGCCCACGGCTACATTCAATTGCGTTACAGCGCCCATCATTCGGGTACTAAGGTTGGCGCTTTCGCGAGAGGTAATTGTGCCGCTTGCCTTTATTAAACTAGTTGATTCCGTGCTGTTTGCCTTTTCTACTTTCACTTTAACTGAAGGCAATTCTGTAACAATTTTTTCAGCTTCGCTTCCACAGCTATAAATGGTCAAAGCAATCATTGGTATGAATAGGTATTGTATAGTTTTCATTATTATCGAGTTAAAAATCTTAGATATTCTTTAGTGTAATTGTGTTCGAAAATGGCTTGTAGATACTCTAGTTCTTTTTGAAACATTTGGGTTTCAGCCATAAGCAGGTCAGCGGTTTTTTCAAGACCAGTCTCAAAGCGATCTTTTCTGATCCTGTAGGCCTCTTTCTTCTGCTCAAAAGCCTTTTTGGCTAAATCCACTTTGCTTTCGGCATCGAACAATTGTCGCTTTGCCTTATTCAATTCCATTTGACTTTCTTGCTTGTATTGGTCTCTTTCGATAATGGTCTTCTCTAAAGAAGCCTGAGCCTTTTGCACCTTGCCCACATTTCTGTTGCCATCAAAAACATTCCATGAAAGCTGTAATCCTACCAAATAGCCGCTTGCGCCAAAACCTAAAGGTTTGTTGTCATAGATTTGATAGTTACCAAAAGCATTGATTCTTGGAAGTGCGGTCTTCATTTGTGACTTGAGCATATGCTCAGCTCCTTCCACAGACATGTCCATGACCATTAGATCCTTTCTACCTTCTATCAATTCATTGCCAAAGCTTTCTATGGCTATTTCAGAAGCAATTGATGAAGTGGGCTTTAGAATGCTTCCAGAAAAGTCATTGCCCATTAAATTGGTGAGGTAATCTGAGGCATTTCGGAGATTACTTTTAGCATAATTTAAAAGGTTGGCTACTTCGATCTGTCTCACTCCTACGTCCAACACATCAGACTTTTTCGCCAGCCCTTCTAATTCATAATTATTAATCAACCTTAAACCTTCATCAGCGGTAATTTTTGCACGTTCCAAAACTTCCACCGCTTCATAAGCTAATTGCAATTGCATGTAGGCCTTAGTAGCTTCTAGTGTCAAATACTCAGCAGTTCTGGCTTCGTTCAATTGCATTGCTTCCACTTGGACTTTAGCGGCTTTCCTTTGTTCGAAGCCATCAAAGTTCAGCAAGGGCTGTATGACTTGAAGCTCCAATGCATAGTTTTGGATGCTTGACGGATCATTCAAACGATTCGGATCAAAATCCGCAGCAGTGAGCCTTTCTTGATTCAATTTCGAACCAAAGGCCATTAGTGGATTATTGGTGATGATTGCAGTATTGCTGACCTTCACATCGGGCATGAACAAAGCCATAGACTGATTATAGTCTCCTTTGGCCATTTCGTTCTGCTGCGCTGCAATCTTGATTTTGGCATTATTTTCCAGCACACGCTGAATAAACTCGGTTTTATCGATCAATAGTGTATCCTGACTTTTCAGCTGGAAACTCAATTGAGCTAAACCTATTAGGACTATTAAAAATCGTTTCTTCATTATTTCTTCTACTATTTAGGCTCAAAAGTAGAGGGTTGAAGAGTGGCACTTAGTAACCAATGTTACATAGCGGAGGAAGTGGAATGAATCAGGTTAAGACTTGATTTTATAGAAGTGATAATTTTTCACCTACGAGATGTACTTAATTCTTAAATCTAGGCTAACAATAGCTAGGCAAATCCATATCTTTGCGGCCAAATTCAATTTTTATGATTTCAGTTGATGCAGTTGGTGTAGAATTCAGTGGAACTACCCTATTCAGCAATGTTACCTTCAATATTAATGACAACGACCGCATCGCCCTTATGGGGAAAAATGGTGCGGGTAAATCTACATTGCTCAAGATCATTGCAGGAGGAAACAAACCAACGCTCGGTAAAATCTCTGCACCGAAAGATGCCGTTATCGCTTATTTACCGCAACATCTCTTGACAACTGATAACTGTACTGTTTTTGAAGAAGCATCCAAGGCCTTCTCGAAAATCATGGATATGAAAAAAAGAATGGATGCCTTGACGCATGAATTGGAAACCAGAACCGATTATGAGTCAGATGCTTACAGCAAAATCATTGAAGAAGTTTCTGAGCTTAGCGAAAAGTATTATAGCATTGAAGAAATCAATTTTGATGCTGAAGTTGAAAAGACATTGGCAGGTCTTGGCTTTCTTCGGTCTGATTTGACGCGTTCTACGTCCGAATTTAGTGGTGGATGGCGAATGCGAATCGAATTGGCTAAAATCCTGTTGCAGAAACCTGACTTGATCCTTCTTGATGAGCCCACTAACCATTTGGACATTGAATCGGTGCAGTGGCTCGAGGATTTTTTAAAGAACAGCGCTAAAGCTGTGATGGTCATCAGCCACGACAAAACCTTCGTAGATAATTTGACCAATCGTACGATTGAGATCACCAGAGGACGTATTTACGATTACAAAACCAATTACTCTCATTATCTGGAGCTTCGAAAAGAAAGAAGAGAGCAGCAACAAAAGCAGTTTGATGATCAGGCCAAGCAAATCGCTGATATTCAGCAATTCATAGATCGTTTTAAAGGCACATATTCAAAAACCCTTCAGGTACAATCGAGGGTTAAAATGCTCGAAAAGATAGAAATCGTTGAGGTGGATGAAGTTGACACGTCCTCGCTTAATCTCAAATTTCCTCCTGCCCCAAGGTCAGGCAATTATCCCGTCATTGTTGACGGAATGACAAAAAAATATGGTGATCACACTGTTTTTAAAGATGTCTCTTTAACCATAGCAAGGGGCGAAAAAGTGGCCTTTATTGGTAAAAACGGTGAAGGAAAATCTACTTTGGTGAAAGCCATTATGGGCGAAATTGATTTTGATGGCAGCCTTCAAGTCGGGCATAACTCAATGATTGGCTACTTTGCCCAAAACCAAGCAGCGCTACTGGATGAAAATCTCACCGTTTTTCAGACCATTGATGAAATTGCTCATGGTGATGTAAGAACAAAAATCAAGGACTTACTTGGAGCTTTCATGTTCTCTGGTGACACTATTGAAAAAAAGGTAAAGGTACTTTCTGGTGGAGAGCGTACACGACTTGCCATGATTAAACTACTGCTTCAGCCTGTTAATCTTTTAATTCTGGACGAACCTACTAACCACTTGGATATCAGGACAAAAGATATTCTTAAAGATGCTTTAAAAGCTTTTGAAGGCACCATCATATTGGTGTCTCACGATCGTGATTTCTTGGATGGTTTGGCCACTAAAGTATTCGAATTTGGTAACCAACGTATCAAAGAACACTTCGAAGACATCAATGGATTCTTAAGAAATAAGAAGCTCGATAATTTGAAGGAAGTTGAGCGAAAGGCGTAAATTGGGGATTTGGGATTTGGGATTTTGAATTTGGGATCAGTTAAAGCGAACTTTCTTGATGAAGATGTGTTCCCTGAATTCAATTTTTTTCTTAACTATTTTCCTGATTTACTATTTTAACGATCAACTGATTTCCTCTTAACCATTTTCCTGATTCGCTAGTCAACCGATTCACAGTTTCCTGATTCACTGATTTACAGGTCAACTGATTAACTGATTAGCCGATAACTAAATACTAATACCTATTTTTGTAAAAAATCCGCTGTGCTAAGTTTTGATCAACTCAACCTTTCTACTCCCTTAAGAAACGCCATTGAAGATTTAGGCTTTGAAAAGCCCACTCCTATTCAATCGGAGGCATTTCCTGTCATTCTTTCGGGGAGAGATATGGTAGGCATTGCCCAAACGGGTACTGGAAAGACATTTGCATACATGTTGCCCATACTCAGAGACTTGAAGTTTTCCAAACAGGTCAGCCCAAGGGTGTTGGTGCTTGTACCCACCCGTGAACTGGTAATGCAGGTGGTTGAGCAAACCGAAACTTTGGCAAAATACATGTCTACCAGAGTTTTGGGAGTTTATGGTGGCCCAAATATCAAGGTGCATATGGCAGAAGTAGCCATGGGATGCGATATCCTTATAGCCACTCCTGGACGCCTTTACGACCTTGTCCTTAGTCGGTCATTAAGCTTAAAAACGATCAATAAGTTAGTGATTGACGAAGTGGATGTAATGCTTGATCTAGGATTTAGATTTCAGCTGCAGAATATCTTCGATTTGCTGACCGAAAAACGGCAGAACATCATGTTTTCTGCTACGATGACCGATGAAGTGGATGAATTGATCAATACTCATTTTATTACACCTGCCAAGATTTCCATTGCAGTTAGCGGCACTCCTTTAGAAAATATCGAACAAGTCTGTTTTGAAGTACCCAATTTCTACACCAAAGTAAACCTGTTGGCGAACCTCCTTGACGACAAACATGAGTACAAAAAAGTATTAGTCTTTGTGTCAACCAAAAGAAGAGCTGATTTGCTTTTTGAAGCGATGGAATCCGTTTTTGGTACTTCTATCGGCATTATTCATTCCGATAAAACCCAGAATTACAGAATTAGATCAATTGAAGATTTTGATTCGGGTAAGAACAGAATTTTGATTGCGACAGATGTAATCGCTAGAGGTCTTGATTTAGACCAAATCAGCCATGTTTTCAATTTTGACACCCCGAATTACCCTGAGAACTACATGCACCGCATTGGTCGCACAGGACGAGCGGAAAAAATGGGTAAATCAATTCTCTTTTATACGCCCACTGAACAAAAAGATAAAGAAGCCATTGAGGAGTTAATGGTGTATGAAATTCCTACACTGCCTTTTCCAGAAGATGTAGAAGTTTCCCGTCAATTGACCGCTGAAGAGCGACCTAAAGTGGAAGAAGCGCTAAGTCATAAAATCAATAAGATTATCCCTCCAGGTGAAGCTTTCCACGAAAAGAAAGAAAAGAACAAAAAGGAGAACTTAGGTGGCTCTTATAAAAGAACGATTGCTGCAAAGTACAAGAAACCGCAGCGTAAAGGTGGTAAAAGCCCTGGTGGCACGAAACGTAAGTAATGGTTTACTAAGGAAAGAGCTTATAAATATCTTTTCGGTGAGCAATTCTAGCAAACTCGATAGTGTCATCACCTAAGAATACACCTATTCTAAAGTCACCAACTCTTATTCTATAGGCATCCGTGAAACCAGATAGCTTTTTAATGCTGGGTATTTGCTGAATATTTTCAGCGTTTTCAATAAGCCGAATGAGATCAAGAATAATTTTTAATTGTTTGGGATTAGCTATTTTATCTAAGTCTTTACTGAATTTCTTCAAATAGACGATTTTCATTTGACTCCTAATTTTGACATGATTTCCTCTTTCGAAACTATGTCATTTTTGTCAGCCTCTTTCATTAAAAATGAAAGCCCCAAATCCTCTACCTGTTCATCGGATAACACCTTTGCTTCAATATTTAACTTTTTAAGTAACTCAGTCAAAAACTGAAATTCCTCTATATTTTTAGGATTGACTACAATTGAACTCATAGAAGTAAAGATAAAAAATGGATTCTGTTTTATACGCCAATTAATAAAAAAGGTGTATACATGAATATATGACATGATTTAGGATGCCTTTAATCAGAAATGGAGAGCATTCACTATTACTTCAAAAGAGATTTCATTGCCTTAACCATCTCTACACTCGTTGTATATTCTCCTTTTGGAATGGCCGAACTATGATATTCACTTGCTCCAGTTTGCAACAGAGTTTTAAGGTTTTCTGGTCGAATACCACCGCCAGGCATCACAATGATATCGTCATCGGCTTCATCCACCAACTCGCCTAAAGTTTCCACACCATCAATCGCTGAAGTTGGACATCCTGAAGTCAAAACCCGCTGAATTCCCATTTCACGCAATGTTTCAAGTGCTTCGAAAGGATTCGGACACTGATCAAAAGCACGGTGAAACGTAACATCCATATAGCCTGCCTTCTCAAGTAATTGCTCTGTCTGCTCCCAACAAATAGTTCTATCTGCGTTCAGGCAACCAATCACTACCCCAGCACAACCCATTTCGGCACAAAACTGAACGTCTTCTTTCATGACTTCCATTTCTATTTTGGAATACATAAAGTCCCCTGCTCTTGGTCGGATCAAAACATAAATGGGAATATTGAGTAACTCTTTGGCTACCTTAATCAAGCCATGGCTTGGGGTTAAACCTCCAACCTCTAAATGTGTACAGAGTTCAATTCTATCTGCCCCACCGTTTTGAGCATTCAAAGCAGATTCGATGGAGTTGGCGCAAATTTCTAATAGCATATGGCAAATTATGCAATAAGTGAGGTCAATTAACTTGATGTTGAAACAATTTTGTTAATCACCCTTTTATATTTGTGCAAACGTTAGCAATCTCAAAAATTAACTATGAAAAATATTTCAGTCATTGGTTCAGGTACAATGGGAAACGGCATCGCACATGTTTTTGCGCAAAGCGGATTTAAGGTCAACCTTATTGATGTTTCTGCCGAAGCTTTAGACCGGGCCATGAAAACCATCGAGAAAAACTTAGACAGAATGGTGGCTAAGGAAAAGATTGATGAAGCCGCAAAAGCAAATACTCTGGCAAATATCAGCACCTTTACCGACATGAAAGCGGGTGTAGCCGATGCTGATTTAGTTGTTGAAGCAGCCACAGAAAATGTTACTATCAAACTAAAAATATTTACCGACCTAGATCAGTTTACAAAACCAAGCTGTATCCTAGCTTCGAACACCTCTTCTATTCCAATCACCAAGATTGGAGCCGCCACAAAAAGACCCGATAAAGTGATTGGTATGCACTTTATGAATCCTGTACCCGTAATGCGCTTAGTCGAAGTTATCAGAGGTTATGCCACTTCAAGTGAAGTCACCAGCCTGATTATGGAGACGTCAAAAAAACTCGGCAAAGTGCCTGTTGAAGTAAATGACTATCCTGGATTTATTGCTAATAGAATATTGATGCCGATGATCAATGAAGCCATTATTTCCTTGTTCGAAGGTGTGGCAGGAGTTGAAGAAATCGACACGGTGATGAAATTGGGGATGGCGCATCCTATGGGGCCGTTGCAATTAGCTGACTTTATCGGTCTTGATGTGTGTCTCTCAATAATGAATGTATTGTATGAGGGCTTCGGCAATCCGAAATACGCCCCTTGCCCTCTTTTAGTGAATATGGTAACTGCGGGTTATTTAGGAGTTAAATCAGGCGAAGGTTTCTATAGCTGGAATCATGGCACCAAGGATTTGGTGGTTTCAAAGCAGTTTACGAAATAAGTCTTGATAAATGAGATTTTAAGCCTTTTGATTCTGAAAATGAATTGAAAGGCTTTTTTCCTAATCCTTGACCAAAGAATAAGCTACACTAAAAACCAACTGGCTTTGCTTCGGCAACATCTCTCTTCCGATAATTCGCTCTAAGCTCTCTGCTGTTTTGCTAAGCCCAAACTCATATTTAAAATCAAGAGAGATTTTATGAATATCGATTCCGGCACCCAGGCGCCATAATAGCGACATGTTATTATAGTTTTTTGTCACGTTCCTATCTTCATTCAGAAAAATTTCACTGCCTTTCAGCAAAATACTTAAACCAGGCCCTCCGTCAAGTCTTAAGCTGCCAATGTTCACCCCTATGGCCATTGGTATTTCCAGGGTAGTGAATTCAAAATCAGCAGTAGGATCAAATCCTGCCACGCCTTGAAAATTCAGAAAGTCGATTCGGCTTTGAATCGTGGAAAACAACAGTTCTGGCTGAAAATAGACGTTGTTAATACGAACTCGCAAAAAACCACCCATCTGATATCCGATCTCATTTCCTTCTTCCGTAATTCTTATATCTTCACTTTCAATATTAGAAGTCGGATTGATCACTTTTATTATTGGCCCAGCTTTATAGGTTACTTCGTAAATATCCTGAGCCAAACAATGATGGCAAGCAGCAATCCAAAACAAGGCAATCAAACCCTTCTTAATTACTGTCCATGCGCGAATTCTCAATTGCATATTGGCCTAAAATGAATAATTTGAGGCTTCGAATTTATGCAAAATATCAAGAGTATGTTTCTCTGAGAGTTTAGGCTTTCAATCAATTTTCAACAAACATTAACTTCAACATGACAATGGAACTCCAACAAGCTTTCGAAAATGCCCTGAAAACCGTGGATTCGCTCACGCAAAGACCATCCAATGAGCATCTTCTAAAACTTTATGCACTTTACAAACAAAGCACACATGGTGATAATGACACCGAAAGACCAGGTGGTTTTGATTTTAAAGCAGCCGCCAAATACAATGCTTGGGCAAGTTTAAGCGGAAAACCAAAACAAGAGGCCATGAAAGAGTATATCGACCTTATAGATAGCCTTAAAGCCACTGAGAACTAATTGACAATTTAAAAGCTGAATGGCCGTTTGAACAATTTGTTGATTGCAATCTTCTGGCTTGCGTTGGTCACCTTCGCCTAAGTTTACAATCAACCAATTGGTAAATCCGTTTTACTTCGTAAGTATTTTATTCGCATATTGCGAACGGTTAAATTAAAACTCAAAACAAACAACAATGGGATTATTTTCTTTCGGGAAGAAAAAAAAGAAACCTGCTAGATCATGTGATTTAGAAGGTTCATTACTAGAATTCGGAGAAGGCTATCTTCTCACCTCTTCACAAATCATTCAATCGAAGCGTTTTTGGGACAATAAAATGATTGAGCCTGAAACTTTGGCTTATTCCAAAGCTCACTTTCAAAAGAAAGATGATTTGGGGACAAAAATGCGCACCATGATTTTTCAAAAATACAGTGCTCAGGATAAACCTTGGTTAGTTGGGGATGGTCAGGTTAGCCAATTCGAGGTAGATAAGGAAAAAGCACGTGAATATGCCAAGCAGTGGTGGGAATCAGAATACAGCTTTCGTCCACCTGCCGCAGGTCCAGCAGATAAGAATATGGACAACGAAGAATTCGAAAAATGGAGAGATTACGCTATCATGAAGGCTGGTGAAGAACAACTCAGCAAAATGAAGTAACTTTGAAATATTAGATTAAAAGCCGCTTTTGCGGCTTTTTTTATTCGATTCTATAGAGCTTCACTCCTTTTTTGTCTTCTAACAATTGGAGTTGCCAGCCTTGCTCTGAAATCCAACTCATCAGTACTCCAAAATTTTGGTCATCATTGTACTCTTGATTAAAATAAGCCCTGTTTTCCAAAACGAAATCACCTTGACGTACCTCATCAAGGTTCATTTCAGAGAACCATAAATACTTATCACCAACTTCGGTGAAATCATAAAAATAAGGATAGCCATAACTGGTGAGTCCATCCGTAATTATGGTTTGGCTTATCTTATTGTAGACAAAGTAAGCTTCAGTGATTTCCTCTTGTTCGCTAAATCTCTTGTTTTTTGATTTCATTATGGTGTATGCCGGAATCGAAAGAAAAGCAAGAAGGACGAGCACAACAGCCCATTTCCTTTCCATCAATACAAACCATTTGTGTTTAGGCCAAAACGTTGCAGCCGACATGATGAATACAGGAATGAAGAAAGCAATATGTCGAGTTTCAAGTGGTAATGGACTATAATAGCGCCAATTTGTTGAAAAAAACCAATAAGACAGGATCAATATCATGCTCGCTACAGGCCAAAAATGATCTGCTTCTTTCAATCTAAAATCCTTTCTCTTCAACAATAAAATTGAAGGCAAGGCCAACAAAAGTGGAATGAAGTATCCACCTTTCGTAAAAGTAAGCAAAGGCAAATAGGTAAGCCTTTTCCAAAGTAAATTCTCCTTATCAAAAAAAGTCTTGACCGTGGCTACATGATTATCCGCAATATTTTGGAAGCGGTACATAAAACCGCCTTTCAGTTCTAAATACCACAAACCGTGCAGCGTAAAGAACAATGTAGAAAGCGTAACAAAAATGAGCCAAAACCCTCTATTCCTTTTTTGTATTCTATCATTGATGAAAAGGAAGGCAATGAGCGGAATGAGTAGAAATACAGTAGTCTTGATCAGAAAAGCACCGAAAAGCGCCAAAGCGCAGATAAAGGCAGTCAACCGATAATCAGCTTCCTTCTTCAAAATGAGATAATAGCCCACAAAAAAAATGAAAATGCAGAAGGTCAAGGGCAATTCCGGAAACAGATGAATCGCAAAATTGATCATGTGGTAATCGCAAATGATCATTAGGCCACCCATCAACCCAATCCAGTAATTAATTCTTCTACCTAAAAAGAAGAACAAGTTGATCAACCCAAGCCCACAAACCAGCGGAAAGACCACCATGCTGTACTCATTAATACCGAGTATATCAATTATCCATGCAGTTGGGTACATCAATCCTACTCTACTAGTGAAATGATTGGTATTGATCTCAAAAGTGCCTTGATTGATTTCGTTAGCGAAATTGAGATAGGTGTAATCGTCCCAAAACGACAATCCTTCATTGGAGAAAAACCAAATAAGTACGAAAAGTATATTGGCCAGAAGCTGTAAATAACCGAACTGGTTTGGCGAAATGATTTTCTCTACCTTCATTAGCAACGAATATAATTGAATTAAGAGAGTCAATTCCTATTTTCGTATTCAAACCGACTATGCAATTATTTTATCAACCCAATATCCCCGAAAGAATCCATTATTTAGATGATGAAGAATCTCGCCATGCCTTAAAGGTTTTACGCTTAACTGAGGATTCAGAAATTCAATTGACCGATGGCAAAGGCTCTTTTTATCAAGCGAAGATTACGAAGGCCAATCCAAAGAAATGTGAATTTGAGATCATCAATCAATCAAAGGAGACTCCAAACGCAACTTTTCGGCACTTGGCCATTGCTCCGACCAAGAATTTAGATCGAATTGAATGGTTCTTGGAAAAGGCCGTTGAGTTGGGAATTGATAGAATCACCTTCTTGAATTGCGATCATTCCGAAAGGAAAATACTCAAACTTGATCGGCTAGAAAAGAAAGCCATCAGTGCCATGAAGCAATCTGGACAGGCATTCCTCCCGCAATTGGATGAAATGATAACTTTGAAATCATTTTTGAAAGAGACAAAGGCTAATCATAAGTTTATTGCTTATGTAGATTTTGGCAATGAAGCCCATTTAAAGGATTTAGTTCAGTCAGACCAAAGCAATCTAATCTTAATTGGCCCAGAGGGTGATTTTAGCCCTAAAGAAGTGGAATTGGCCTTAGAAGCAGGTTTTATTAAAGTAAGTTTAGGTTTGAATAGATTGCGTACTGAAACTGCAGGGATTGCTGCCGTGCATTTAATGAACCTAGTTTAACATTAATTCCTAAATTCACACATGGCCTTAAATTATATCTGGATTGCTTTTTTCATCATTGCCTTTGTGGTCGCCTTGATCAAGCTCATTTTTTTGGGAGATATGGAAGTATTCCCTGCAATGATTCAAAGTACTTTCGATATGTCAAAAACAGGATTTGAGCTCTCTCTGGCCTTAACTGGTGTATTGACTTTGTGGATGGGAATTATGCGAATTGGCGAAAAAGGTGGCGTAGTTGCTATCATTGCTAGAGCAGTAAGTCCGCTGTTCACGAAGTTATTCCCGGAAATACCCAAAGACCATCCTGTTTTCGGACCTATGGTGATGAATTTCTCAATGAATTTTCTCGGATTAGATAATGCTGCTACTCCTTTAGGATTAAAGGCGATGACAGGTTTGCAAGAATTAAATAGCGACAAAGACACGGCTTCAAATGCCCAAATCATGTTCTTGGTGTTAAATACTTCAGGCCTGACCTTAATTCCTGTTTCTATCATGGCTTATCGGGCAACGGAAGGCGCTGCGAATCCTTCAGATGTATTTATCCCAATCCTCCTTGCTACTTTCTTCTCTACCATGGCTGGGTTAATTACTGTGGCCCTTTATCAAAAAATCAACCTTTTCAATAAAACCATTCTGGCGTATCTCGGATCGCTCACTGCATTTATCACTTTGGTGATTTATTACTTCCAAACCATCTCTCAGGAGCAAGTTCAAAGCATCTCATCGGTAGCGAGCAGCCTTATACTTTTTGGAGTCATTATTTCTTTCATCACTTTAGCCTTAAAGAACAAAGTGAATGTATATGAGGCATTTATAGAAGGTGCTAAAGATGGATTTAGTATCGCCATAAAAATCATCCCCTATCTTGTGGCTATACTCGTTGGAATAGGTGTATTTCGCCAATCTGGTGCCTTCGATGGTATTGTTGAAGGGCTAAGAATGGTATTTGGTCTTACAGGAATGAATACTGACTTTGTGGATGCATTACCCACAGCTATTATGAAACCGCTGAGTGGTGGTGGTGCTAGAGGCATGATGGTGGAATCAATGAGGACTTTTGGAGCCGACTCATTTGTGGGCAGATTGGCCAGTATTTTTCAAGGATCAACAGAAACCACTTTTTATGTGCTAGCAGTATACTTTGGTTCGGTCAATATAAAAAACTCCAGGTATGCCGTTACCGCAGGTCTTATAGCCGACTTAGTTGGTATTATAGCAGCAATCTTCATTGGCTATTTATTCTTCCATTGAGAATTAATCAAACCAAATCGTATTTTTAGAGTTCGTAACTTTTAAACCAACCTATATTTCAAAGATGAGAAAATCAATTATTGCACTATTCAGCTTAATCGCTTTGGCCTTTACTGTCGATTTACAAGCACAGAAATTTCCAGGACCGGATGCTAGTCCGATGGATGCTGCCTTTTTTCCAGCGAATTTACCCCTTTCAGACCTTAGAGGCGGACCACGACCAGACGCTAAAATCAAATTATACTATAGCAGACCACAATTGAAAGGAAGAGAAATGTTGGGCAGTAAAGATGTGCCTTATGGCGAAATGTGGAGATTAGGTTCAAATGAAGCCAATGAGATCACTTTTTATCAAGATGTAACTTTCGGTGATGCCAAAGTAAGCAAAGGAACTTATACACTTTTTGCTATTCCAGAAATGGATAAATGGACATTTGTTTTACATAGCAAATTGAATACTTGGGGCGGATATGCTTTGAAAGATAGCAAAGAAGTAGCTCGTGCGGTAGGTTCTGTTAGCAAGTCTGATGAATCAATAGAGTATTTATCGATGATGTTTAAAGAAGTTGAAGGTGGAGCTCATTTAATGATAGGATGGCAAAACACAATTGCTGAGTTACCAATCAAATGGTAATCACAATAGATTGAAACAAAAAAGGTGTCTTGTCGACACCTTTTTTGTTTCGTTTAGGCCATTTCTAAAACAGCTCAGAGGCAATTCTTTTGATAACGCTTGACTTACTCATTGTATAATAATGTAAGCAAGGTACCTTAGCAGCCATCAACTCCTTGGATTGCTGAATACACCATTCAACTCCTACTTCTTTAACATCGTTGTTGTTTTTACACTTGTCCAATGCGTCAACGAGATCATCTGGTAAGTCTACATGGAATATACTCGGCAAAATGGTACTGTGGTTTAAAGTAGTAATTGGCTTGAGTCCTGGAATAATCGGAACGTTAATGCCCGCTTCTCTGCATTTATCTACAAAATCAAAGTACTTCTTATTATCGAAAAACATCTGGGTAACAACGTATTCAGCCCCCAAGTCAATTTTTTGCTTTAGGTACTTCATATCGCTTTTAAGGCTTGGCGCCTCGAAATGCTTTTCGGGATAGCCTGCAACTCCAATAGAAAAATTAGTTGCTCCACTTTCTATTTCTTCATGTAAATACTTTCCCTTATTCAAGTCAAGCACTTGCTGCATCAATTCAACGGCATAGGCATGTCCGTGAGGATCTGGCACAAATTTACCTTCAGACTTGATGGCATCTCCTCTTAAGACGAGAACATTGTCGATTCCCAAGAAATCAAGGTCGATCAATGCATTTTCAGTTTCTTCTTTACTAAAACCACCACAGATAATATGTGGCACCGCGTCTACACCGTATTTATTCATGATGGCAGAGCAAATACCAACCGTTCCAGGTCGCTTCCGAGTAGTTACTTTTTCCAGCAATCCATTTTCACGTTGCTTATAGATGTACTCTTCTCGGTGATAAGTGACATCGATAAAAGGTGGATTAAACTCCATCAATGGATCTATCGCTTCAAAAATGCCGTTGACATTTTCGCCTTTTCTTGGAGGCAAAATCTCAAAACTGAATAAGGTTTTACCTTTCGCTCTTTTTATATGTTGGGTTACTTTCATGCTCGTGAGTGCTTATGTTTTGATGTATTCAGGTTTTTATGTCCTTATGTGTTGAAGTGCCAAGATGTATGAGTGATGATGATTTCATTCGGATTTATTCTCCTTGCTCCTAAGGTATTTTATGAAAGCTAATATTGATGCTTTAGTCTCCTCAACTTGAAGTTGAAAAGATTTCACCTCTTCCTTAGAAAAATAATCTAAATCCAGAAAGAGATAACTCATACTTTTGACTTCAATACAAGAACCTACAGAGTAATCTAAAAATCTGATAAAATCTTTATCGGAAAATCTACCAAAGCCTTCTGCAATATTGTTCATAATGGAAAGTCCAGCTTTTTTGAACTGAGATCTAGTCTCAAAATCTTTAGATAGTGCATTAGTCGTTGACATCACATAAACCCTCTTGGTTAATATCCTTGATAATTGCCAGCATCGTAAATCTTCAAATTTTGTTACTTTACTCATTTCTTATTAGATGTTAAACACCTCAATTCTTCAACACTTCAACACTTCAATAACTCTAAACATCGTACGATAGATTAGGTGAAAGCCACTTTTCGACCAACTCAACAGACATTCCTTTGCGTTTGGCATAATCTTGTACTTGATCTTTTTCAATCTTGCCTAAACCGAAATATTTGGCTTCTTCATGCATAAAGTAAAAACCACTCACAGATGAAGCTGGATACATCGCAAATGACTCTGTTAGGGTAATTCCGGTGTTTCGTTCTACTTCCAATAAATCAAAAAGGATCGCTTTTTCGGTATGGTCTGGACAGGCTGGATAGCCTGGAGCGGGTCTAATACCTTGGTAATCTTCTTTAATCAAGGATTCGTTATCGAGGTTTTCATTTTTTGCATAGCCCCATAATTCGCGCCTTACTTTAGCATGCATCAATTCTGCAAATGCTTCTGCTAAACGGTCAGCCACCGCCTTTACCATAATCGAATTGTAATCGTCATGGTCTTTTTCGTATTTCTCGATCAAAGGCTCGATACCAACTCCTGCGGTTACGGCAAAGCCTCCAATATAATCTTGTTTGTTGGTGGACTTTGGTGCCACAAAGTCGGCTAAAGACATATTAGGAATGCCGTCCCCCTTTTTTCCTTGTTGTCTTAATGAATGGAAAACCGTTTTAATCTCTGTCCTTGATTCATCAGTATACACTTCGATGTCATCGCCCACGGCATTGGCTGGATAAAAGCCAACTACCGCATTGGCATAAAGCAGATTCTTATCAATGATCTCTGAAAGCACCACCTGGGCATCATCAAATAGTTTCTTGGCTTCAACTCCAATGACTTCATTTTCAAAAATTTTAGGGTATTTACCTTTGAGCATCCACGTTTGGAAAAATGGAGTCCAGTCGATGTATTCTCTTATTTCTGAAATATCATATTCATTGAAGGTCTTATTTCCAATGAAAGTTGGGGTAGTATATTCCTTGTTTTCCCAATCTACTTTTAATCGATTCTCTAAGGCTTGGGAGTAAGGAATGTAGTTTTTGATCTGCTTTCTATTGGCATGTTCCTCTCTTAGTTGAGCATACTCAGATTTAATACTGGCGTAATAAGCCTCTTTCCTTTCATTACTGATTAAGTCGCCCGCCACCGGAACACTCTTTGATGCATCATGAACATGAACTACAGCGCCAGAAAAAACTGGATCAATTTTAACTGCCGTATGGATTCTTGAAGTAGTTGCGCCACCAATCATCAAAGGAATTTTAATTCCTCTTCGCTCCATTTCTTTGGCAACATGCACCATTTCATCCAGCGAAGGAGTAATTAAACCACTTAGTCCGATGACATCCACATTTTCGGCAATGGCCCTATCGAGAATCTTATCGGCTGGCACCATAACGCCCATATCGATGATCTCGAAGTTGTTACAGGCCAACACTACACCTACGATATTCTTACCAATGTCATGAACATCACCTTTGACGGTAGCCATTAATATCTTTCGTCCAGAATCTTCAGCCCCCAAGTTATGGTCGGGATTATTCAGGCGTTCAGCCTTTTCTTCCTCTAAATAAGGCAACAAGTAAGCCACTGCTTTCTTCATTACTCTAGCACTTTTCACTACTTGTGGTAAGAACATTTTACCAGAGCCAAATAAGTCTCCAACAATATTCATCCCCTCCATCAATGGCCCTTCAATTACCTTTAATGGTCTTTCATATTTTACGCGTGCCTCTTCGGTATCTTCGTCAATGAACTCAACAATACCCTTGACTAAGGCATGGGCCAATCTTTTTTCGACTGATTCTTTACGCCAAGAATCATCTCTTACCAATTTTTTACCATCCCCTTTTACCGTTTCAGCAAACTCCAAAAGTCGTTCGGTTGAATCTGGCCTTCTGTTCAAAAGTACATCCTCCACCATTTCCAACAAGTCTTTAGGAATATCGTCATAGACTTCGAGCATGGCAGGATTTACAATTCCCATATCCATTCCGTTTTGGATGGCGTGGTATAAAAAAGCGGAATGCATCGCTTCTCTCACTTTATCATTGCCTCTGAATGAGAAAGAAACATTGCTCACCCCACCGCTGACGTGAGCTCCTGGAAGATTTTCTCTGATCCACTTCGTGGCCCTGAAGTAATCCAAGGCATTATTGTTATGCTCTTCAATCCCGGTAGCCACAGGAAAAATATTAGGGTCGAAAATGATATCATTTTTAGGGAATTTGACGACATCCACTAAAATATCATAAGAGCGCTTACATATCTCTATTCTTCTTTCATAACTGTCTGCCTGACCGTCTTCATCAAAGGCCATCACGATTACAGCAGCACCATAGCGCTTTACCTTTTTTGCATGGGCAATAAAAGCTTCTTCGCCCTCCTTTAATGAAATCGAGTTCACCACACATTTGCCTTGAACGCACTTCAATCCTGCTTCAATGATTTCCCATTTGGAGGAATCAATCATGATCGGAATTCTAGAAATATCGGGTTCAGCTGCAATGAGATTCAGAAATTTAACCATGGCCTCTTTGCCATCGAGCATTCCTTCATCCATATTCACATCAAGGATTTGAGCACCTCCTTCTACTTGATCTCGCGCAACGGCCAATGCATCATCATATTTATCTTCTAGAATAAGTTTTGCGAAACGTCTAGAACCAGTGACATTCGTTCTTTCACCCACATTCACGAAGTTGGATTCGGGGGTTACTATAAGCGGTTCTAGACCTGAAAGTTGAAGTGAAGAGTTGTATTTAGTCATTTTGTTTTATAGTCGATAGACCATAGTCTACAGTCGATGGATATTTCTTTATTTCAATGAATTACTAGGACGCTTGTCCATCTGCCTCTAACTCAAGTCTCACGATTGATCTTGGCTTGTGCTTGGCCGCTACATCTGCTATGGCTTTGATATGATCTGGTGTAGTTCCGCAACAACCGCCAACAATATTCAAGAAACCATTGGAAAGGAAGTCTTCTATTTGGCTTGCCATTTCCTCTGCAGTTTGATCGTATTCTCCAAATTCATTGGGCAGACCTGCATTGGGATGAGCACTTGTATGAAATTCAGCTTTGTCAGACAGCGTTTCTAAATAAGGTCTTAGCTGGGCTGCACCTAAGGCGCAATTCAACCCAATTGACAATAGCGGCATGTGTGCAACGGAAATCAAAAAGGCTTGTGTGGTTTGTCCTGAAAGGGTTCTTCCGCTGGCATCGGTAATGGTTCCCGACACCATAATTGGCCATTCTTTTCCTTTTTCTTCGGAAACTTCTTCAATCGCAAAAAGTGCTGCTTTGGCATTTAAAGTATCAAATACTGTTTCGACTAAAAGAATATCAACCCCACCATCGGTTAAAGCAATTACTTGTTCTTTGTAAGCTTCTACCAGTTGGTCAAAGGTAACCGCCCTAAAGCCAGGATCATTTACATCTGGAGATAAGGAGGCCGTTCTATTGGTTGGCCCAATTGAACCCGCAACAAAACGTGGTTTGTGAGGCTCCAAGGCTGTGATTTCATCCGCTACTTCTCTGGCGATTTTCGCAGATTCATAATTGATATCATAAACGGCATATTCTAAATGATAATCAGCTTGGGCGATTGTGGTGCCACTGAAAGTATTGGTTTCAATGATATCTGCTCCAGCCAATAAATACTGGCGGTGGATATCTTTGATAATATCGGGACGGGTGATTGAGAGCAAATCATTATTTCCCTTCAAGGAATATCCATGATCTTTGAATTTCTCTCCTCTAAAATCTTCTTCTTCTAAAATATGTCTTTGGATCATTGTGCCCATTGCACCGTCCAAAACAAGAATTCTTTCTTTCAGAATTTCTTTAATATCAATAGCCATAAACGTTTTTTCGTTGTTAGCTTATCAAGATTGGTTTGGAGGAGTTTGATCTCATCTTTTCCTCGAAGTGCTTCGAGGCTAGGAGTTAGCACCAGCTTTTACAGGTTGCTAAGACATCTAAGGGCCTAGTCCCTCCGCCTTTCTTGATAAGTTGTGCAAATAAAAACAATAAAGCCGTAAAGACCGAATTAGGGAAGAATTATTTAATAATGTAGGCCAGCCTAATTGCGAAATCGTAGGTTCCTATCTCTTCGAACAACTCGTCACTGTACTCAAAAGAATCTTGTATTCTGATTACATTTTGAGGCTTACCGATAGGTTCAATGATATGCTGGGCATAGCCAATTGCAAAATCCATTTCTAAAAACATACGTTCGCTGATTTCACTTTTGAAACCCGCCCTTAGCCTTGCTCCCCTCAATTTTTCTTTCAGGTCATAATTAGCTTCCTGAAAATAGCTGCAACCGGCCAATCCACAGCTTAATTCAAAAACTCGCGTACGGTTGTATCTGTAATTATTGACAAAAGGTTCAAATCCAATAAAAATATCTTTCGTTTGAGACGCATTCAAGGAATACAACCTTAGTTGAGTTGAAAGTTTAGTACCTCTTTTATGCTCAAAATAACCATCTTGAACATTTCCCTGGTCGTTATTGAGTACACCAACCGTGTGCTGTAAACTGATCCAAGGCGATAGTCTATGTTCGAAGGCCAGCATATAACTTGAGTATCGTCCTATAAATTGAGATGCCACCCATTTTACTGCATATTTATGAATCTGAACTTGAGCAGTATCAGAGGATGCAACCGTAAATTGTGCTTCAGCTTTCTGGAAACAAAGAAAGAAGAAGAGCAAACCAAAGAGTAACTTCATATCAAGAGGTTATTTGACCGAGTATCTGCATATTTCCCGCTAGGTCATAAGTAACATTGAAAATACCTTCAGAGGTAACCACAATTAAGAAATCATCTTTCAAAATGATATCATAGGCAACCCCATCTCCTATTTTATTATTTGCCACAAACACAGGTTCATTTGTGGAAGAAGTACTGAAAACGGAAATTCCTCCATTTTCGCAAACAAATAAGAAATCGTCATTGATAGCAAGTCCATATGGCGCATCAACAAAACGCGAATAAAGCACTCTTGGATTAGATATGTCACTGATATCAATGGCATCCAATAAATCAGGCCCAGAAGTTGCACCCCTGCACCCCGTACTTCTTATGGTTGAATATGCGATAGAACCCTTGGCCACCACCGGATCACAAGCTGTAAAATGCTGGTAAGTTGATATCAATTGTGGTTGGTCTGGATTGTCTCTATTTAGAAAATGTACTGCATTCGAGCTTCCTAAAAATAAATAGTTTTCATATGGCGCAATGGTTTCTAAAAGACTTGGGAGCTTTAATGAAGAAGTATAAAGCAGCCTATTTTCATTTTCCAAATTGTAAGTGAGCAATTCATCGCCTGCCAAAACATACAAGTTATTGTTAGTGACCAAAAAAGAGGCCAATGACCCACCTGTACCAGTGCCCGATAGTCCACCAATGGGATTTGCGCTGTCATCAGCACAAGCGCAAATTGCAATGACCAGACTGAAGTATATTAGCTTTCTCATCAATAAAAACATTTTGGATTGTTGATTGTGGCCATTTCCCAGCCTATTACTGTACCTTTTGAAAGGTCTACGCATTCAAAATAAAAACCTGAAACTGGTGGCACTTGATTACCGCCATCGATGGCCAAAACCTTTTCCTCACGGGCGATTAAGCGGATATTATTGATGTCTGAAACGTCCACAGCCAGCAAATCCTCATATTGATTTACATAGAGGACTTGATTTCTAACTGCCATGTCCGTGGCACCGCTTATTCTTAAAAAACCTAGATTTTGTGGGTTCGAAGGATCTTGATTATCAATCAGGTGCAAACCCTTAAATCTTTCGTTAAGCAATATAAGATCGCCATAGAGATAAATCTTGCCAGCGTTATCAACGGGTCTGGTAGCCTCAAAAACTATACTTAAATCTTCGGAATTAGCGTAAATGGGTTTATAACCGTTGGTCTCCCCTTCTGGAAAAGTAACTTCACCGAATGTCTCAAAACACGAAGTAAGTCCAAGTAGGATGGCAAGCAATGAAAATAGTACTAAGGTTTTATATCCTTTCATATCTGCGAGGTTTCTGTGAGTATGATTATTCAATGTACGACTATATCTTAGTTTTTCGCAACAACGTTGCATTAACATAATGTTATCAAAAGCCCTTTACTAAATTCATTCTCAAAAAAACAGTAGAATTAATTTGACTTGAGAAAAGATTTAAAGCCCAATAATCCCTAATTTCAAACCATAGTATGAGTAGTTTAAAATTAGCCGCCATTGATATTGGCTCAAATGCAATTCGATTTCAGGTAACCAATGTTTTGACTTATGAAGGTCAGCATACATTCAAAAAACTAGAGTATGTCAGGTTTCCATTAAGGTTGGGGCAAGATGTTTTTACTTTGAAGAAAATTGGAGCGGACAAAGAAGATAAATTTTTCCGCTTAATGCATGCCTTTAAGCTGCTGTTGGATCTCTATGAAGTGGATGATTATTATGCCTGCGCTACCTCTGCCATGCGAGAAGCTGAGAATGGTTTTAAAATCACCGAAAAGGTACATCAGCTTCTCGGTCTAAAAATCAAAATCATCAGTGGAGAGACTGAAGCCGAATTAATTAATCGTGTGGTGCTCAATAACCTCGACCCTCAAACCTATTTGCACATCGATGTAGGAGGCGGAAGCACAGAGCTTAACCTTATTTCAGAAGGCAAAAAAATAGCGTCAAAATCCTTTCGTATTGGATCTGTAAGAAGCATAGAGCAGATTGAATCGGCTAGTTTTTTGGGAGAAATCGATGATTGGGTGAAGAAATGGATACTTGGCAAGTACAAGAACGTGACGGCCATTGGAACTGGAGGTAATATTAATAAGGTGTATGAGTTGGCTAAAAAGCGAAAGAATAATCGGATTCTTTATGCTCATGACGTTTCTAGAGTTCAGGACTTTGTTGGGCAATATACCTTGGAACAACGGATTCATGTCTTACAATTGAATCCAGACAGGGCAGATGTAATCTTGCCTGCCAGTCATATCTATTTATATGTAATGAAGGCTGCAAAATGCCGTAAAATCGCGGTGCCTGATGTGGGCCTCAAAGACGGCATTATGCATATGCTGTACGAGCGAAATCTAGCAAGCACCCAAACTGGTTTTTAACCAATTCAACTAATTTCTCCCCAATCCTTGGCGAAATTATAGAGCAACTCCCCTTTTCTAATTTCTAGCGGAGACTCAATATTATTGTGATACAGCTTTCCAGTACCCAAACCTTGAGGTAAAATGGGTTGATACTGCGAAGTGAATTGCGCAATGGCGTTCAAGCCAATATTCGATTCAAGCATGGAAGTCATCCACCAGCCTATATTCATGGATTCTGCCAATGCTATCCACTCTCTACAAGCCAGTATTCCGCCTAATAGTGAAGGTTTTAGAATGATATACTGCGGTTTGATTTGCTCAAGCAATGCCTTCTTAGCTTCAAGATCATTCACTCCAATCAGCTCTTCATCTAAAGCAATATCCATCGGACTTTCTTCACAAATAGATTTCATAAGTGACTGTTGGCCAGCCATTATTGGTTGTTCAATTGAATGGATTTCTAGTGATGCGAGTTGCTCCAGTTTATCGAAAACATCAGCTTCGGTAAATGCACCATTGGCATCCACTCTTAAGGTGATTTCTCGCGATGAATATCTTTTTCTGATTCCTTCGAGCAGGTCGAGTTCTCTTTCGAAATCAATTGCGCCAATCTTAATTTTTATCGTGCTGAAACCTTCTTTGAGCTTCTCCTCTATTTGCTGCTGCATGAAATCAACATCGCCCATCCAAATGAGGCCATTGATGGGCATGCGCTGCTTTCCTCTAACAAAGTCTGTGTTGAAAATCATTCTCCTTCCACCATTGATCAGGTCGAGCAAAGCGGTTTCTACTCCGAAGCGGATTGAGGGGAAATTAGCAGGAATATGTTCAGCAATGAAAGTCAGAAGTGCTTCTGCTTCTTCGGGGAAATCCAGTTTTGAAAGTCCTACTAACTGAGATTTCAGTTGAACTTCATAATCAGTTGAATAATCTAAGCTCAGGCCCTTTAATGGGCTTGCCTCTCCCCAACCTATAATCTCTGGTTTAGCTTGGGTATTGGCTTTAATAAACCAAGTTTCCTTTTCTGTAAACGCGCCTCTTGAAGTTCCTGCTTCGAAGCGAAATTTTAATATATGAGGAATGACTTCGAAGTGTACTTGCATTATTTACCGAGTAATCGCTTCACGTATTTGCCAATGATATCGAATTCCAAATTCACTTTGTCGCCTTGTTTCAATTGATGAAAACAAGTATGCTCGTAAGTGTATGGAATTATGGCCACTCTGAATTTCCCTTCTTCGGAATTGAAGCAAGTTAAACTCGTGCCATTCACGCAGATTGAGCCTTTTTCTACGGTGACGTTACCCAACGTAGGATCATATTCAAAGTCAAACAACCAGCTTCCACCTTGCTCTTGTATTTGAACAACTGTGCCAATTTGATCCACATGCCCTTGCACCACATGGCCATCAAAACGTCCATTCGCCACCATGCAACGCTCTAAATTCACTACTGAGCCCGTTTTCCATCCGGCCAAGTCGGTTTTCCTTAGGGTTTCGTCAATGGCAGTCACCACATGTTGATCACCTTTTACAGCAACAACCGTGAGGCAAACGCCATTATAGGCAATGCTTTGATCAACTTTTAATTCAGCACTGATTTCGCTTTGCACCGTAAAGTGAAGATTGGTGCCTTCGCGATCGATCGCTACGATTGTACCCGTTTTCTCTATTATTCCAGTAAACATAAAATCGCCTTAAATTTATTTGACACCCAATTCTGGGTACTTGCCTGTTTTCGTTCTGTAAAATGCTTTCATCGTTTCAATATCTTTTTCAACATCTCCAGATGGATGTATTGCAGGGCCAATGCCAGCTACTTTGTTTTTATAATCCAAGAAGCCCAGAAAAATTGGCACACCAGCTTTTAGGGCCACGTAATAAAACCCGGTTTTCCATTCAGGAACATAAGTTCTCGTTCCCTCGGGTGTAACCATTACGGCAAGGCTTTCGCGTTCATTGAATAAGTCGGCCATAGCGTCCACCATACTTTTACGTGCGTCACCGTCTTTCTTTGGTGAACGATCAATCGGAATCGCGCCCATGCTCTTGAGCATCCAACCCAAAGGGCCAACCATCATTTCCTTTTTGATGGTATAATTCAAAGGGACTTCCAGTAAATAAAAAGCGAGCCTGGCATAAAAGAAGTCCCAATTGCTGGTATGTGGCGCAGCGGTAATTACTACCTTCTTCACCCCTTTCGGAAATTCCCCCTCTAGCTTCCAGCCAGTAATCCAAAACAAAAACCTTGAAATTAATTTCATATTGAAGATTTAAGAGGATTGCTTTTGGTTTTCGGCCTTTTGGCGCAATTGCTTCACAAACGAATTCTTAGCGTTCATGTCGAAATAATGCATCGTAGCATCGTAGCCAATTTGGTAGATTTCTTGTGCCTTTTTCATGTCGAAAGTACCGTATTTTCTTAGTTCCTTCGGTTCGATGATGAGATCACAACTTTGCATGCTCTTTTCGACATTGGCGCTAATGCTTACCATAGAAATCCGCTCGATCATCTTCTTAGGCCCACCCAAATCATCTTCTTTCACGATTGGCGCAACGTTGACCCCAATTACAATATCACAGCGCTCACGAAGCGCTTCCGAAGGAAGGTTGTTCACAATGCCCCCGTCTACATAAGAATGATCTCCTATTTTAACAGGATCAAAAATAAATGGAATACAGCTCGAAGCCATCATGGCCTTGACCAATGGGCCTTCCGAAAACTCCTGTTTTTTACCTTCATTGAGATTCGTGGCAATGATTCGCAAGGGTATCTTCGTTTGGCTGAAAGTGTCATCTGCAAAGAATTTTCGAAACACTTCTTCGCTCTTACTCATGCTGATCAGGCCAGAAAGGCTGAAAGCTGGCCAGATAATTTTAAACAAATTGGTATTGGCAATGGCGTCTAATGCCTCTTTGGGCGAATAGCCGCTGGCATAAAAGGCGGCAGCAATTGAACCTGCGCTAGTGCCCGAGATTTCATCAATCTCAATTCCCATTTCATCCATGGCCTGCAATACGCCCAAATGAGCAAAGCCTCTGGCGCCCCCTCCTGATAATGCTATTCCTGTCTTCATTTTATAAAATTTCGCTAAGTGGGAATGTTCTGTCTAGCCTCACGCCTTTTTCGGTGTGTTTCACTGTGCAACATTGATTTTGCGAATCATGTTCAAGAAAAAGGACGTAATTATGATCCGCAGCTTCATTCAAAAATTTCTCTTTTTCGGTCAATGTAAGCAAGGGTCTGGTGTCATAGCCCATCACATAGGGCAATGGAATATGACCAACAGAAGGCAGTAAATCAGCCATAAAAACAATGGTTTTGTCTTTATACTTGATTTTAGGAAGCATTTGTTTGTCCGTGTGTCCATCCGCCAAAGCAATATCGAACTGAGCGAATGGACTTTCACCATTGAGTGGGACAAAATTGAGATGTCCGCTTTCCTGAATTGGCAGTATATTCTCTTTTAAGAAAGAAGCCTTCTCCCTTGGGTTAGGCTGTGTTGCCCATTTCCAGTGCGCCTCATTCGACCAATATTTAGCATTCGGAAAATGAAGCACTAACTTTTCATTTTCGTTGCCAACATAATCCACTCCACCGCCACAATGATCGAAATGCAGATGGGTCAGGAACATATCAGTAATATCTTTGGGTGAAAAACCCGCATTATTTAAAGATTGATCCAGGTTGGTGTCGCCATGTAAATAATAGTGGCTAAAAAATTTTGCATCCTGCTTATTTCCAATGCCATTGTCGATTAAGATCAATTGATTGCCATCTTCAATCAAAAGGCAGCGCATGGCCCAAGTGCAGAGATTGTTTTCGTCCGCTGGATTGGTCCTGGCCCAAAGCGACTTTGGCACTACACCAAACATTGCTCCGCCATCGAGTTTAAAAAATCCAGTATCAATTACATATAACTTCATTTCTTCGGTTTCAAATTGAGCCTGCAATTTATAACCCTTTCGCTTTTAAGCCAGCCCTATTCCAAGATACCTTCAATCCCCCTTCTGAAAGGTTCGAATTCAATGAGATTCTTGTGCTTTCCGCCTTCAATACTGAAAAACTGAGCTTGACTAGAAGGAATAGACTCATATAGCTTTCTGCCCGATTTGAACGGCACTACTTCATCTTCCGTTCCGTGAAAAATATATATTGGGCATTTGGCGTCCCTCAAATAAACATGTGATTTAAAATTGAAACGCAAGGCCAATCCAACGGGAAAAATGGGATAATAGCGCTGGGCAACCGATTTGAAATCGTAATATGGAGTTTCTAAAATCAGTTGTTTGGGATGGTGTTGAGATGCTAAGTAAGCCGCTATACCCGTGCCTAACGACCTTCCATAAAGTGTAATCTCGTCTTCTCGATAATAATTGAGCGCATAGTCATAGAACATTGCTGCATCAGTCATCAGACGAATTTCAGTTCTTTTTCCCGTGCTCTTTCCATAACCACGGTAATCCATGACAATGACGTCATAGCCAAGTGAAACATAATATTCTGTCACTTTTGCCCAGCGCCTAAGGTCACCTCCATTGCCATGAAAATAGAGAATTAAGCCTTTATTATTTTCGGACTTAAAGTGTATTCCATTGAGGTTGGCGTCATCATCTGCGGTTAAATTAATTTCTTCAAAATTTGATTTAAATTCAAACTTATAATCATCTGGTATTGAACCATCTAAAAAAATAAACCTCTCTTGAAATAGATAAACAATCAAGCCCGAAAGTAAATATAGCGCGATAAGTGAAAGCAGTATGATTTTCAATTTTTTCAATTTAGACTGGCTTCTTTTTTACTTTCCTAACAAAGCTCAAACTTGTAGCTTTTGGGTCGATGGCCTTGGGTAGCTTTGCATGAAGAATTTCCTCCATCATACGGTGGTATTCCTCAAAAGTATGCATGTTATTGTGGCCAGCACCTATGACAGGATACAGCCGAGTATTTTCGGGAACAATCTTAGACAAGGCCACAGAAGTTTTGAACGGGATAAGTTTGTCATTGGTGCCATGAACGATTTTGATTGGGCATTTCACATACTTTAAGTACATGAAAGTGCGGACAGGAAAACGCATGATCAAAGAAACTGGCATAAACGGCAAAAACCGCTTGGTTACTTTGGTAAGGCTGTAATAGGGTGATTCTAGCACGAGCATTCTTGGGTTATTCGTACTCGCCAATTTAGCCGCAAAGCCTGAACCCAATGAACGCCCATACATAATGATGTATTTCTCGTCAATTTGCTTTTTAACTTCATCATACACATATTGCAAATCAGCCTTTATGGTGTCTTCGGTGCGTTTGCCTGTGCTTTTACCAAAACCCCGATAGTCCACCATCACCACATCAAAACCTTGCCTGGTGAAGTCAATCGCAAACTTTCCCCAACCTTTGATCGACTTTGAATTTCCCTTTAGGTAGAACACCACCCCTTTTGGTTCGGGAATATGGAAATGAATGCCGTTGATATTGACCCCGGGTGACATTTCGAAGTTATACTCGGTAAATTTTAAGTTGGGATACTTGAATTCGAAATCCTTAGGTAGTTTTTCTGGTTTGAAAAGGAATTGGTCTTGCCAAAAATAAAGGATCACATTCGCGAGAATGTAAACACCGACAATGATTAAAATGATCCAGTAAGTTTCCAATTCGTATTCTGGGTTACTTGTTTAATTCTTAATTCACTTTCACTCAACCTGAGTTTTATGCACCATGATTTCTATCCTGAGCGCACCGCGTTCGCAGAAGCTTTAGCGGCTGAGAAGCGAAGGAACTGATCAATCATTAGACCCTTCGTACCTCAGGGAAGGAAAACAGTCATTTTTAGTTAACCTGAGTTCCTGCTAAATTTCTTTCTCCAGTAGAAAAACTCAGAAATAAAATTGACTACACAATTTTGAAAAATTTAGCTGAAAAATTCCTTGTATAAAAATCTGGGACAATAAATCTGAATCTCAGCGATTTGAGGAGATCAGTCTGGAAACAATTCTTTGACAAGCGCAAGCCATGCTAAATTTGCACAACTGAGTCTTTCTGGAAATTCGCGGGCAGCTGCAAAGGCCATTAGCTCTTCGTCCGATGTGATTTCTTCCAGTGGTTGAGGTCCATTTGGGTCAAGTAGCTTTAAAAAATCAGCGACAAAGACAGCAATTTCTGCCTTGTTCTTCCCTAGGATGTGCTTGGCCAAAACAGAAGTGGAAGCCTTAGAAATAGCGCAACCATAGCCCGTAAAACTGGCTTCAATCACCCGCTGATCAACAATATTTATATAAAGGTCGAACTGATCTCCACAAACTGGATTATAGGCCTTGATCAAGTGGGTATACGCTTCCAATTTCCCCTCATTGAAAGGATTTTGAGCATGCTTCAAAATCTGAGTTTTATAAAGTTGCTTCAGTTTCTCTGTCATCCGAAAAAGCTTTTGATTTCCTCCAAAGCAGTCTTTAATTGTTCAATCTCCCTCTGGTCGTTATAAACACTAAAAGACAAGCGCACCGTTGCCGGCAATCCCATACTTTTTAACAAAGGCTGCGTGCAATGATGTCCTGCACGTACGGCAATGCCCTTTTCGGCTAAAAAAGTAGCAATATCATGCGGATGAATCCCTTCCATGGTAAACGATAAAATGGATGCATCCCCTGCGTCTTCTGCTAATAGATTCACTCCTTCAATTTGATTCAGCAGATGCACCGTATAAGTTCGTAAGGCAGCGTTGTGTTTTGCAATTTGCGCTACTCCAATACTTTCTACAAAATCAATTGCTGCGCCTAAGCCAATGGCCCCAGCAATATTGGGAGTGCCTGCCTCGTGCTTGGCAGGTAAATCCGCAAATGTGGTTTCGTCTTGGTTGACCAATGCGACCATACCACCGCCATAAGAAAACGGTATTGCCCTTTCCAACAATGCTTGCTTTCCGTAGAGTATGCCAATTCCTGTTGGTCCAAAAAGCTTATGGGCTGAGAAAGTCAAGAAATCACAATCTAACTTTTGCACATCAATGCGTTCGGAAAGCGTAAGCTGCGAGGCATCCACCAAAACCAAAGCACCAACGGCATGCGCCAATCGGACGATGATTTTTATGTCGTTTTTTGTACCTAAAGTATTCGAAACTGCCGTTATGGCTACGAATTTCACCTTGCTGTTCAAAGTGGCTTTTAGAGCGGCCAAATCGATGGTATGGGCGGTGGTCAATGGAATGACCTTTAAGTCTGCGCCTTTTTGTATGCATGCCTGCTGCCAAGGCACAAAATTGGAATGGTGTTCCATTTCAGAAACCAAAACTTGATCGTCCGCTTCTAGGGTAGGCAAAAGCACCGCATTCGCTACCTTATTAATGGCATCGGTAGTGCCTGATGTAAAAATGACTTCTTTAGCGGATTTCGCCCCCACAAAATTCCTGACTTTGTCTCTGGCTTTGGCGTATTCATTGGACGCCTGAGTCGCGGGCCAATATAAGCCACGTCCCACATTGGCATAATAACCTCCATAGTACTCGGTGATCGCATCAATAACCGATTGCGGTTTTTGCGTGGAAGAGGCGCTATCGAAATAAATGAATGTCCGTCCCTCCTTTTCAGCATTGGCAAAAATCGGGAATTCGGACTTCAAAGATTCCATGATTGATTTAAAATTGAACTCAGTGATTGGTAATTGTAGTCACAATCACGGCAGACATTAAAGCGACCATTATAGCCGCTTGAATTTCTCTGATGCTCTTGTTGATGGTATGGCTGATCCTGATCTCTTGCGTTACCTCCTTGATTTTTTTCTTCACAATGGCATACTCATCCTTGTTGCGGAAAGCCTCTTTCGTGAGGTCGGAGACATCAATTAAACTGAGCAGCATGATATCGTGGGCTTCTGATTTGGTACCTCGGAGCATCACATCGCTGAGTCTTTGGCGCACCTTGTTTTCGGGAGTAATGTCTGAGGTTGGGTATTTATTATTCGGAATCACCCAAAGAATTTTGTGCTCCTCTTTCCTTAAAATTCCTTTATTCTGAAGTCTCAATAAAGTATCATGTTTAAGCTCATCGGCTTGTTTGGCCAAAATTTCAATCCAATCTTTTACTTTTTTACCCGGTTTGGCCTTGATTTGATCAATCACTTTATTGATGACCATTTCTACCTCATATTCATCATGGATGAGCTTAAGGTCTTCACCTGTAACATCGACTTTTTCCCTTAACGCCATTTCCAAGAGAATTGCTCCTGCTAAACCGAAGTGCAGGTGGGTTGAATCGATCACAAATTGTCCCTTCTCGTCATCCAAGGCAATTAATAAGAATTCTTCAATAAGATTAAGTTGCATGTTGCAGTTTTGAGTTAAGCTTCGGCCATTCGGCCTCCATCTGACTTTTAAATGTCGTAAATTTTATTTGTAGGTCAAGAGTTCAAGCGAAAAGCGTTGTTTGATGGCAGTAAATTTTTATCATCCCTACTTTTACCTGAATACACTATAGAAGATCTATCTATCTTTAGTGCCTAATTGATGCTATTAAATTGAAAAGGATTTTTACTTTGGGCTTTTTGTCGGTTTGGACGCTTGCACCCTGCTTGGCTCAAACAAATACGAAGGAAGATAGCGTCTACTTTGTCAAAATCAATGATTATTTCAATGCCTCAGTGGATATAGAAACGGATTTCGAGACTTTTGAAATTCAGGGAGATAACTTTGACTTTGATATTCGGCCCAACTTCGATTTTGTGAATAAAATAGGCATCGATTATCGGGCATTATCAGTTTTCTATAGCCGCTCACCGAATTGGGGCATTAACCAAGATAGCGATCTCAAAGGCGACTCTAAAAGCAGTGGTTTTGGCTTTTCTTGGAATACCAATCGCATGATCAATCATATCAGTAAGAATAAGGTCACTGGCTATTATTTGGCCAATAGTGCAGATTTTAACCCCAGTTTTGTTGAAGGCGAAAACCCATACGTTCAATTTGAGCTTTTAGAAACTTCTTCATTCAAAGGATTTCATGCCCTAAAGTTGAATAGAAATTTCTCTTACAGCGCATTCAGTGCACAAATGGCTTTACAAACAAAAAGCGCAGGTTCCTTTGCCCCTGGGATTTCATACAATTACTACTCAATTGATAATAACACACCCACTGGGCAAAAGTCCAAAAACCTTGAGGTACTATTCAATCTGCCTTATTACCACACCTTTGTGGTAGACCATAAATGGTATGTAAATCTTGGGGTGATTACAGGCGCTGGCATGACGACCACCTGGCTAAAAACCCCTATCAATGGAGAGATCGTTGAAACCACTTCGCATAACTTTATCTCTCGAATAAGTGGCATTGCGGGTTTGGGCTATAATTCCAAAGGTTTTTATGGTGGCCTTGAAGGAAAAGTACATAAGCGCTACCAAAACCAAAGCAATAATGCGGTGAAGGAAGAAATTACTGGTTTGGCTTTTCGAGTGTTCTTAGGCTGGCATATCCTGGCCCCCCACCCTATCAACCGACTTTATGATAAAGTAGAATCAAGGTTGTTTTAAAGCGAGACGTTCTAAGCCTCTTTTTGCTTATTGTTGAAGTGTAAGGAAATCAAAGAGTAAAACAATCTTTTATCCATTAATACACTCACATTAAATCAAATGCCCAAATAAATCGGGTTGCTTGTTCAAGTATTCGAACTCGAAATTTTTCGATTTCATTTGGTTGAAAAGCGGCTCTAAATCAGTTTTTTTCTTCAACTCGATACCAATTAGGGCGGGTCCTTTTTCTCTGGAAGTCTTTTTGGTGTACTCAAAATGCACAATGTCGTCTTCTGGCCCTAAAACTTCTGTCAAAAACTCTTTTAAGGCCCCAGCTCTTTGCGGAAAGCGAACAATGAAATAATGTTTAAGACCCTCGTAAAGTAAAGACCGCTCTCGGATTTCTTCAGTTCTCGAAATATCATTGTTCGAACCAGAGATCACACAGACCACATTCTTTCCTTTGATTTCGGCTGCAAATTGTTCCAAGGCAGATAAAGACAATGCTCCTGCAGGCTCGACCACAATGGCATCGCGGTTATAGAGTTGCAACATGGTACTGCAAATTAAACCTTCGGGCACAGTTACCACTTCGTCCAATAACTCTTTACAAATGCTGAAATTGAGATGCCCCACTTGTTTTACGGCAGCACCATCGACAAACTTATCCATTTCTTTAAGTGGCAAATTTTCACCTGCTGCGATTGAGTTTTTCATTGCAGGGGCGCCTTCAGGCTCCACTCCTATGATTTTGGTATTGGGACTTAAGGTTTTGAATACTGCAGCAACGCCAGAAGCCAATCCACCGCCACCGATAGGCAGGAATAAGTAGTCTGTCGGAGCTAAAGTAGCTTGAAGGATTTCTAAGCCCACAGTTCCTTGTCCTTCGATTACTTTTTCATCGTCAAAAGGTGGGATGAAAATCCTGTCAGTTTCGTGGCAATAATGCTTGGCGAAGGCTTGTGCATCATCAAAAGTATCGCCTTTCAATACAATCTCGACAAATTCCTTCCCGAAAAACGCGACTTGTTCTACCTTTTGCTTTGGAGTGGGTGCAGGCATAAAAATAGTCGCCTTCACCCCTAACTTCTGACAAGAATAAGCCACGCCTTGGGCATGGTTACCTGCACTTGCGCAAACAACACCCTGCCTTTTTTGGGCTTCCGATAATCCACTGATCTTGTGATAAGCACCACGAATCTTATAAGAGCGCACGATCTGTAAATCTTCGCGCTTAAAAACAATATTAGCCTTATACTTTTCTGAGAAAGTGAGGCTTTGCATTAAAGGAGTTCGCAAGACGACAGCTTTGAGCTTCTCCGCAGCTGCTTCAATGGCGTTTAAACTGGGTCGGTATGTTTGTGCTAACTTTTCGTTTTGCATGGTTAAATGCCTTTTTTAGTTATTTGAGATTGCCTGCCTTGCGCAGACAGGCAATATCAAACTTGTCCAATTACACCAACTCTTCTTCCTTGACAACGGCAGGCGCATTTTCTGGTCTTAGGCTACGTACCGCTTTGCCTGCTTGCCACATTTCAGAATTTCTCAACGTATCGAGTTCTACTTCTAGTTTTGCTCGATAATCAGCTTGAGAGTTAGAATCAATAGATTTCTGTGCTTCAATACCCGCTTTTACTGAGGCATAAAGCTTCTCGAATACTGGTTTAGTGGCTTCGTAGAAAGGATCTTTCCAATCCAATGCACCACGTTGAGCCGTGGTTGAGCAGTTGGCATACATCCAATCCATTCCATTCTCAGCGATCAGCGGATACAATGATTGTGTTGCTTCTTCAACCGTTTCGTTAAAAGCTTCGGAAGGCGAATGACCATTGGCCCTTAACACCTCATACTGCGCTTGGAACAATCCTTGAATCGCCCCCATTAAAGTTCCTCTTTCGCCTGTAAGGTCGGAAGTCACTTCTTTGATGAAGGTGGTTTCGAATAAATAGCCAGAACCTACTGCTATACCTAAGGCAAGAATTCTATCTCTTGCTTTGCCAGTAGCATCTTGATGGATGGCGAATGAAGAATTCAAGCCTTTGCCAGCTACGAATAGTCTTCTCAAACTTGTGCCAGAACCTTTTGGTGCTACCAAAGCCACATCAATGTCCGCTGGAGGAATAATGCCTGTTTTTTCAGCATAGGCCACTCCAAAACCATGAGAGAAATAAAGCATTTTGCCTGGGGTTAAATGTTTTTTCACTGTTGGCCAAAGCTGGATTTGAGCGGCATCTGAAAGCAAGTAACAGATGACGGTCGCTTTTTCTAATGCTTCTTCGATTGGAAAAAGTGTTTTACCGGGCTCCCAACCATCTGCAATGGCTTTGCCCCATGTTTTTGAATCTTGCCGCTGACCAACGATCACGTTGATGCCATTATCTTTCAAATTCAATGATTGACCTGGGCCTTGTACCCCATAACCGATGATTGCGACTGTTTCATTTTTGAGCACTTCTTGTGCTTTTTCTAATGGAAATTCTTCTCGGGTAACTACATTTTCAATTACCCCTCCAAAATTAATCTTTGCCATTATTCTCGTTTTTAGTGATTTGTTTTCTTTAAACTTTTCTCGAAAGCTTCTCTGAGATTGCTTCGCCTTCAGTTTTGTTTGTCAACAAACTGAATGGCTCGCAATGACGGTCAGCAGTTATATTTCTATTTCAATTCTTCTAATTCATCCATGGGTTTGATTACTGAAACTCTGCCTGAGCGAACAAACTCCAGCACGCCATAGGGTCTCAGAAATTCCAGTAAATCTTGTGTTTCTTCTTTATGCCCTGTCTTTTCAATGATCATAAAATCTTGCTCCATTGAAAGGATTCGGGCATTGTTATCTCGAATCAAGGTTTCAACCAAATTGCCTTCAGCCACAGATTGAGTTGAAATCTTGTACAATGCAATTTCTTGAAACACAGTCTCTTCATCGATATGATAAACTGCTTTGAGCACCTCAACCTGTTTTTCGATTTGAAGTACCATTTTCTTGATTTGTTCTTCCGTAGTATGCACCACAATGGTAAATCTGTAAATGCCCGGATTTTCAGATTCAGAACTATTGATACTGTCGATGTTGACATGTCTCCTTGTAAAAATGGAAGTAATTCGGTTCAGTAACCCAACACTGTTTTCGGAGAATATAGATATGGTATAAGCCCTTTCCATTGATCAATCAAGTCTAATGTCCGAAACTGACGCCCCTGTCGGGATCATCGGAAATACATTGTCTTCTTTTCCTACATGGACTTCAAGCAAATAGCTTCCGTCATGCCTAAGCATCTCTTTTACAGCACTTTCTAGCTCTTCTCTTTCAGTAACTGACTTAGCTTCAATCCGATAGCCTTTAGCGATTGCCACAAAATCTGGATTCACCATTTCTGTGGACGAATAGCGTTTATCAAAAAATAGCTGTTGCCACTGTCTGACCATTCCCAAGAATGAATTATTGAGAATGACAATCTTCACAGCCGCTTGTGTTTGAAAAATAGTACCCAATTCTTGGATTGTCATTTGAAAGCCGCCATCACCAATTACAGCAATGACTTCTCTTTCTGGCGCACCCAATTTCGCTCCTAAAGCGGCAGGCAAGCAAAAGCCCATGGTGCCTAATCCACCAGAGGTGATATTGCTCTTGGACTTGATGAACTTGGTATATCGACATGCAATCATTTGATGCTGCCCCACGTCCGTGACCAAAATCGCATCGCCTTGTGTGGTTTGGTTGATCTGATTGATGACTTCCGCCATCGAAATTGGACCAGTGGTCGGTTGTAATTCCTTATATATTACCTTTTCAGCTTCTACTTTGTCGTATTCCTTAAATTTTGAACGCCAAGCTGAATGTGAGTTAAATTCAACCGCTTCGGTAAGTTCTGTAAGCGTTTCCTTACAATTCCCCAAAACAGGGATATCTATCTTTACATTCTTATTGATTTCTGAAGGATCAATATCAAGGTGAATGATTTTAGCCTGTTTGGCATAGGTGGCGAGATTACCCGTTACACGATCGTCAAAGCGCATTCCGATGGCAATCAGCACATCGCATTCATTTGTCAACACATTGGGACCATAATTGCCGTGCATACCCAACATACCGACATTCAATGGATGATCGGTAGATAATGCAGAAAGGCCTAAAAGCGTCCAAGCGGCCGGAATGCCTGTCTTTTCTATAAAGGCTCTAAATTCTTCTTCGGCATTGCCCAAAATCACCCCTTGACCGAAGAGCACAAATGGCTTTTTAGCTGAATTAATCAGCGCAGCAGCCTTCCTTACTTGATTTAAATCAATCTCAGGAACTGGCTTATAGCTTCTGATTTGTTCGCATTTACGGTATTCAAAATCCAAACTCGCAAATTGAGCATCTTTGGTAATATCAATCAAAACTGGTCCTGGTCTTCCTGACTTGGCGATGAAAAAAGCCCTTGCCAAAGCAGCGGGTAAATCTTCCGCCTTGGTCACTTGATAATTCCATTTGGTCGCTGGCATGGAGATGCTGATGATATCCGTTTCCTGAAAAGCATCCGAACCCAATAAATGAGAACCAACTTGGCCAGTGATGCACACCAATGGTGTAGAATCTATCATCGCATCGGCAATACCGGTAATAAGGTTAGTTGCTCCTGGGCCAGAAGTGGCCAAAACCACCCCTACCTTGCCAGTGGCACGTGCATAGCCTTGAGCAGCATGAATAGCGCCTTGCTCATGACGTGTCATGACATGGCGGACGCGATCTTGGTAATGATAGAGGGCATCATACACAGGCATGATGGCTCCACCCGGATAACCAAAAATCAAATCAACATCTTCTTCCACAAGCGAACGCAAAACAGCATCTGCACCAGTGGTTTTCAATTTTGCCTGAATGGGCGGGGTGAGTGTAGCTTCTAAATACATATTATAGATCGGTTACACAGCCTTCCGAAGCTGAAGCCACGGTTTTGGCATATTTATACAATGCACCTCGGGTTACCTTTAATGGTGGTGCTACCCAAGCTGCTTTTCTTTGTGCTAATTCAGCATCTGGAATATCCAGCGAAATCGTATTGTTGATCGCATCAATGGTAATTGGATCACCATCTTTTACCATGGCAATTGTTCCTCCTTCTTGCGCTTCTGGAGTCACGTGTCCTACCACAAAGCCATGGCTTCCACCAGAGAAACGACCATCAGTAATCAAAGCAACTGTTTTCCCTAAACCTGCTCCCATAATGGCCGAAGTAGGTTTTAACATCTCAGGCATTCCTGGGCCTCCTTTTGGGCCTTCATACCTGATCACCACAACATGCCCCGATTTCACTTTTCCTTCTCTTATGCCTTTTATGGCCGAAAACTCATCATCAAAAACAACTGCTGTTCCTTCGAATCTTTCTCCTTCGTGACCTGTGATTTTTGCCACTGCACCCGATTCGGCCAAGTTGCCGAACAACATTTGCAAATGCCCTTCTGGCTTAATGGGATTATCAAGCGGTCTTAAAACAGATTGACCTTCTTTAAGCGAAGGCACTTGCGCTAAGTTTTCGGCTATGGTTTTTCCTGTAACAGTCATGCAATCGCCATGAAGCATGCCTTCTTCCAGCATAAACTTCATTACCGCTGGCACTCCTCCTACTTCGAAGAGATCTTCCATCAGGTATTTACCGCTAGGTTTTAAATCACCAAGAAGTGGCGTACTATCAGAAAGTCTTTGGAAATCCGCTAAAGTCAAATCAATATCAACGCTTTTGGCAATGGCGATCAAATGCATTACGGCATTGGTAGAACCTCCCAAAACAATGATGACTCGAATGGCATTTTCAAATGACTTTTTAGTGAGGATATCGCTAGGTTTCAGGTCTATTTCGAGCAAATGCCTGATCGCTTTGCCTATATCTTCACATTCCTGTGCTTTTTCTTTGCTCACTGCTGGGTTTGACGAACCATAGGGAAGCGCCATGCCTAAAGCCTCAATAGCAGATGACATGGTATTGGCCGTGTACATTCCACCACAAGCGCCCGCACCTGGGCAGGAATTTTTGATGATACCTTTATAATCTTCTTCTGAGATATTGCCAGCGAACTTTTCGCCCAATGCTTCAAATGAAGAAACGATATTGAGCTTTTTGTCTTTGTAGCAGCCAGAAGCAATTGTACCTCCATAGAGCATAATGGAAGGTCTATTCAACCGAGCCATCGCTATGATGGCACCTGGCATATTTTTATCACAACCTACCACAGCGACTATGCCATCGTAATAATGCGCACCCGCAACGGCTTCGATGGAATCTGCAATAATCTCGCGTGAGACCAAAGAGTAACGCATACCCTCTGTTCCATTCGCGATGCCATCACTCACTCCAATGGTATGATAAATCAGGCCAACCAAGTCATTTTTCCATACACTGGCTTTCACTTGAGCTGCTAAATCGTTCAAGTGCATATTGCAAGTATTACCTTCATAACCCGTGCTGACAACACCTACTTGGGCCTTTTTTAAGTCCTCTTCTGTCAAACCAATGCCATAAAGCATTGCCTGAGAAGCAGGTTGCGTCTCATCTTGGGTCAGTCGTTTGCTGTACTTATTCAGTTCCATTAGGCTTTTGCTAATAATTTGCGTGAAGGTTTTCGAATCAATTTTTTGTATTCCTGAGCGATTTTATAGCCAATGGTTTGTTCCCATGGCTTTTTGAATGGGATGCCATCAAGAGATTGAATGCCTGCTATTTCGACTGCAGTACCAGTAAAAAATGCACCATCGGCTCCTTTGACTTTCTGCGGTGGAAAATAGGTTTCAATCACTTCATAGCCCAAATCATGTGCTATTTCAATCGTTGTAGCACGTGTGATACCAGGAAGAATATTACCCAATGGCGGTGTATAGAGCACATTATCTCTTTCAAAAAAGAAATTCGCTCCACTTCCTTCGGCTACCGAGCCGTTGGCATCTAAAAGCAGTGCTTCATCAAAACCTTTGCTCTTTGCTTCTGTAGTTGCGAGGATAGAATTAGTGTAATGCCCTGTTACTTTGGCTTCAACAGGAACCGATTTTGGGTTTGGTCTTTCGTAAGAAGAAACCAACACATTCGATAGTTTATCGCCAAGATAATTGGCCCATTTCCATGCACAGAAGAACAAGTGCACTTCATTCACCGGACTCAAAGACATATTTGCGCCAAGGAAAATTAGCGGCCTGATGTAGGCACCTTTCAGATTGTTCCTTTCAAGCAGTTCGTAGCTGATTTGAGTTAATTCTTCAACCGTATAATTGCACTTGATGTGCATTTTCTTGGCAGAATCTAACAGTCGCTCGTAATGGGCTGCTGCTTTAAAAATGGATGCTTCACCTTCTGCTTCGTAGGAACGAATTCCTTCAAAAACGCCACTTCCATAATGGATGCTTTGGCTATACAAACTGAAGTTGGCATCAGTAGCTTTGAGCCACTTACCATCCAAGTATACTATTGTGTCTTCGCTGTAATACATAATACTAGTGTTTAAACTTATTGATTAACTATGTGCCTTTAGGGCTTGATTTTACATGTTCTACAATTTTTAATTCGTGTATTCTAAATTTTATCTTCTTATTAATCAGTCACTTAATGCTTTTACGCCTACAGTTTTAAGTTGCTCCGATTCTCATTCTCTTCCTGCATTCATTTGTTAAATCGACATAAAAAAAGCCTTTCTCTTGGGTGAGAAAGGCTCCTATTTCATGACAATAGCGTTCCATCTCACCCCGTTTCCGTGGTAATAATGACTACTGTAATGACTGTGTACTTTTTCATTTCTAATCTTTTGTTAGTCATCCTGAGACTTAATATTTTGGTTTCAAAACACACAAAACAGGATGACGTTTGTTAGCTTCGATCGATAAGATATGCAAAATGGCCGAAGTTCATTTAGTGCTTTATGCCTGCCCCTGAGCATGGTCGA
>Ga0210009_1000399_pt1 | contig 50272 bp, 43 predicted proteins | sample CryGeyCG2114_065_FD_185457 | JGI IMG/M metagenome (GOLD analysis project Ga0210009, IMG submission 185457) | Groundwater microbial communities from aquifer - Crystal Geyser CG12_big_fil_rev_8/21/14_0.65 (SPAdes) (version 2) | ecosystem: Environmental > Aquatic > Deep subsurface > Groundwater ...
CCCCGCCGAGCCGGTTTCCACAAATATTGCGCCTGGCAGTCCCTTTTCGGCACAGGCGATTGCTTCCGATCCGGCAAGTCCGATCATTTCGGTGGACATTTTCCAGCAGGATGGCCTGATGGCTGGATCGAATTCAAACCAGACCGGATTCTCCGTGGACGCAGTTCATCCCGGATGCTATGAACTGAGGGCCGTGGCGCGGGACGCCGATGGGTGGTCCGGCAGTTCGGATACGCTGTTCGTCCAGGCAGGTGACACGTGTGGACAGGCCCCGTATCTCATGCAGGCGTGGAGCATTCCAGGGCGTATTGAGTCCGAGTACTTTGATCTTGGCGGCGCAGGTGTTGCGTGGGCAGATCTTTCACAAGGAAATTCAGGAACGGGAATAAGGCAGTCTGAAAGTGTGGATATCGGGCCATCCGGGGATATCGGGGGAGGCTTCGCCATTGAAGACGTTGCCAGAAGGGAGTGGGTGGAGTACACGGTGCGGGTCGAGGAAGCAGGCATCTATCGCATTGTCGCGCGGGTGGCCGGCACGATCGACGGTCAGATGACGCTGTCCATGGACGGGGCGGATCTGGATTCACCGCTGACCTACGCATCTACCAGTTCCAGCACGTTTTTCAGGAATGCCTCCCTGGAGGGCGTTGTGCTCGAGGAGGGACAGTTTGTGCTTCGGGTCACATTCGATGGGTTGGGGACACGGCTGAACTGGCTCGAGTTCGAGCGACTCGGAGCTACTGATACCGAGCGTGGCGAGGTCGCACCGGGTAACGATTTCGGTGTGGCATCTCCGTTTCCGAACCCGACGCGCGGGCGCATACGCGTGGTGTGGCAGGCCGAGCCTGTTGGGCCTGTGACCGTCCGGGTTTTCGACATGCTGGGAAGGCAGGTACACCGTTCTGTCTGGGAGGCGCATGAGGGCGCCGCAAACATTGACCTGTCCGGGATGGCAGACGGAGCGTACATGCTCCGGGTGGAGCAGCGTTTCGACAGGGTCTGGCGGGGTGTCGTGGTGCAAAAATATCGGTGACTTCACGAAACCTTCATGAAAACCTTTTCATTCAGGCCTGGACGCGTTGTAGATTATATTATCGTGAAAACCTTTTCACACTGAGCGAATCGGCTCGCTGTGAATTCAATTTTCAGAAAACCAAGAGAGGCCGCAATGACTGAAAGCGCTACCGTTAATACCCTGCTGGTTCGACTGGCATGTTTACTGGCACTGGTCGTGCTGGTATCCGTGCCCGCCGCAGCCCAGGACTCCGCCCCGGAACTGGGCGATGATTTTATTTTGTTTTTTGACGGGCCGAATGTGCTTATTCCAACCGTCGACCCACAGAACGTTGCCGATCCCATTGATCCTGCCAGCGGAAACCGGGTTGCCAAGTTCAGTTATGGTAACTGGAGTGCCGGTGGATTTTCCTGGGAGCGGAGCGTTGGTATTGACATGACAGCGAACGTTTCTGATACGCCGGGAGAGGGGGACACGCTGTTCGTTTCGCTGCTCGTCGACCCACTCAATGCCACAAAGCCGGGACTCTCGCTCACGTTTTTCGACAAGACGGATGACAGTTCGGCACAGGACGGATCGGCCGACCTGGAGTTCCGTCTGCAGTGGCCCATACCGGAAGCGCTGCGTGACGGGCAGTGGCACGATCTGGCCATTCCGCTGCCTCCCACGACAACCACAGCGCTCGACTCGGCAAAGGCAGGTGTCGACACACAGGGCAATCCGCTGACGACGCCCCTCGATGACAACGCCAAAAACTGGGTCTATGGCGGTGCATGGTCCCTGGGTGGTTTTGGTCTTTGGGCGCCCGGTGACGTTGTTGGTGGAGCGGAGTTTGAGGAGTTCCAGTGGGACGGCGTCCGCGGGCTGACGGTGTTTTTCGACACGGACCAGGGCGGTGGCCCAGTCTACCTCGACAACGTGTATATCGGTGGACCGGGTACGGATGTGTCCCAGGCTACAACCACGCCGGCGGCCATGACGGGTGCTTCGTTTTCGGCAGATGGAGAGGAGAACGTAATTTCATGGACACCCAACCCGGAATTCGGAGGATACAACGTGTACATGAGCGAAGGACCCATAACGGCAGAGACCATTGCCAGTGGCGAGGCCATTCTGCTCGGATCCCGAGCGTTCAACGCGTCAAGTTTCGAAGTGCGGCATTCATTTGAAATCCCGCATCCGTCGCTGGCGCCCATGCCGCTCTACTACGCCGTGACCTCGACCAGCCTTTTCGGTGTGGAGAACAGGGACGTTTCGGCGTCTTCGGCACAAGTGGCCAATGCCAATCTTCCTGTTCAGCCGTTTGTGCTGATGGCGACCGACGAGGAGGCCAATACGATTTTCAACAATGTGGCCAGTGGTGTTGTCTCGGATGACGGGTTTCCGGACGTCACTCCGTTCAGGATAGATCCGACGACCTGGAAAGCAGGTGACGTGCCGACGGCAGACGACGCCGATGACCAATCGGCCATCGTGAAAGTGACCGCTGACAACTCCGGATTCATGTACGTTTACGTACGCGTAACGGATGACGTTGCCACATTTGCGCCCGATGGCACGCCAGGTACGGACACATGGAACTTCGATGCGTTCGAAATGGGCTTTGGTGCCTACGACGTACGGGATGCGAATGGTTCCATCATCGGGGGTTCGCCGCACAATGACTTCCAGCGGGGCGACACGCCCGATTACCAGCTCAGGATAGCTCCGCAGACCGATGCATCGGGCAATATTGTCGGTACGTCCGTATTCTCCGCGTCAGATCCGGCGAATGGTGGAGGTGTCTTCGGCGAAATCCAGGGTGGTGGCGGATCTGCCGAGCTGCTGGCAGACGGCAGTGGATGGCATGTGCTTTTCGCTTTCCCGTTCGAGTCTATCATTGATCCCGCACAGGATGTACCATTCGCTGTGCCAACATCGGGAGGCCTGAAGATCGTACCCATGATTTTCGCAATTGCGGATGCCGATGGTGGGGCCCGTGAATCCCAGTCCATCATGAGCTCGCGTCCGAGCGCCGGAGCCGGTTGGTGGAATACGCCGCTGCAGTGGCCGTCCATTGCCGTTGCCGGGCGCTCGTTGGCCGTCGATACGGATGACGTGGCAGCGCTTCCGTTCGAGTTTTCGCTCGATCAGAACTATCCGAACCCGTTCATGGGGGCCACGGCCATCCAGTTCTCACTCGCCAAGTCTGAATCCGTGCGTCTCAGTGTGTACAATGTGCTGGGTCAGGAAGTCGCCGTACTGGTGGATGGAGAAACCATGCCGGCCGGTCGCCATGAGGTGGTATTCAATGCGTCGGGGCTGTCAGCCGGTATGTACATGTACCGCATTGAAGCAGGCTCGTCGTTTGATCGTACACAATCCATGATGCTCGTCAAATAATGACTTCACGTACTGTGTTGATGGTACTGATGGCGGCCGCGGTTCACACCGCGGCCGCCTTTGGTGCCTTTGCCATGCCCGATGATGCGTCGGACGTGATTTACGGAAAGATAGCCGGAACCGTCGTGGATGCGGCCACAGGTACGCCGCTTCCCGGCGTCAACGTCATTGTGGAAGGCACGACGCAGGGCGCATCGACCAATGCAGAAGGAGAATATGTCATACTCCGGTTGACGCCAGGCACATATACGGTACGTGCACAGTTCATCGGTTTCGCAACGCAGGTCGTGGAAAACGTCCAGGTGGAATTGGATCAGACAACGCGCATAGACTTCGAAATGCGTGAAGAGGTGTACGAAGGCGAGGAGGTGGTCGTCGTTGCCGAGCGCGACATCGTTGAAATGGATCGCACAACGACGACGTCCGTGGTCAATGCCGAGCAGCTGCAAGCGCTTCCGGTCACCGGTATCGGGGATGCCATCAACCTGCAGGCCGGTGTGGTCGACGGCCGGTTCAGGGGCGGGCGTTCGGGCGAAGTGGCGTACCTGGTGAATGGCGTTCCGATCAATAACGCGTTCAATAATCAGGCGGCATTCGAGATTGAACAGAACATGGTCTCGACGCTGCAGGTCATAAGTGGCGTATTCAATGCAGAGTTCGGCCAGGCCCAGTCCGGCGTGGTCAATATTGTCACGAAGGAAGTGCCGTCGCAGTGGAGCGGTCGCGTGCTCGCCTATGCAGGTACGCTCGTTTCCGGGCGGAAGCAGGAATTCGTGAACCGGAAGCCAGGACCTGGAACGAACCTGTCTTTCAGTGATTTCGAATCTCGCCGGTATTCGTTTTCCGAGATGGCACCGACCGACAACCTTACCGATGTTCAGTTTTCATTCGGCGGGCCACTGCTGAAAAATCGTCTCGGTGTCCAGGTCACGGCTCGACGGCTCGAGGACAAGGGACATCTCTTCGGTCGGGACCTGTTCGCACCGTCGGATTCCTCGACCGGTCTGACCGCGGGCCGCGATCCGTCGACGTGGAATATCGAGTCTACGGGGGACGGGGATTTTACGTCCATGGGTACGAATGAACGCGTCTCGGTCAACGTCGGTCTGACGACGCGGCTCACATCGACGGCCAAGTTCGATTACAATCTGTTCTGGCAGGACGGCGAATTCGCCCCATTCAGCCATGAAGCCAAGTACGTGCCCAAGGGACTGAACACGGGTAAATTCGGAAGCCAGACGCATATTGCGTCTTTTCGCTACACGGTAGGCGCGCGTTCGTTCGGCAAGGTGTCCTACAGCTTTCTGCGGGATAAATTTGACAGCTACCTGTTCAAAGACCCCACGGACTCCCGAATCCAGTTTCCACAAAACCGGAATCTGGAGGGCCAGAACGCGTTCGATGTTGGTGGCAACGACATGTTCACCGATGATCAGCTGACAATAACACATACCGTAGTCGCTGATTTCTCGAGCCAGGTCAACAATCAGCACCTGGTCAAAGGTGGGGTCATGACCAGGCTGCACAGGCTGGACAACCGGAGTTTCGGTATTGAGCGCTCTGCACGGACCAACAATCAGCCCCAGGTGTCTCCGGACCGGTTTGCCGACAACCGGCTCGACGTTCGGCCTAAAGAATATTCCGCCTATATCCAGGACAAAATGGAGTTCACGGGTTTGATTGTGAACGCAGGACTGCGTTTCGATTACTTTGATGCGGATTTCGACATTCCGATAGATTGGCGGCAGGCTGAAAAGACCTACATCACCGACCAGAGCAACCCGTCCGACTCCCTTCTGAACCGAAGAGCTGCCGATCCCGAGATACAGCTCAGTCCGCGGATTGGTATTGCGTTTCCGATATCGTCTACCGGAGTCATGCGCTTTTCTGCTGGGCTGTTCTTCCAGGTACCCCAGCTGAGCCTTCTGTACACAAACCCGGAGTACGAAGTGAATCCGCAGGCGGGTTCCACGCAGTTCGGCAACGCTTCGTTGGAGCCAGAACGGACACTGGCGTTCGAAGTCGGTCTGCAGCAGGGCCTGACAGACGAAGTGGCACTCGAACTGACCATTTTCTCGAAGGATGTCCGCAACCTGACGGGCCAGGAAATCCTGCGCACACCGACAGGGGACTTTGCGGTTCGGTGGATAAACCGGGACTATGGAACGGTGAGGGGGTTGACGTTTTCGATGTTCGATCGACCGGGCGGGCGGCTGAGCTGGACGTTCGACTATACGCTCCAGTTTGCTGAAGGAACGGCATCCGATCCGGGCGAAGCCTTCGGGCGGCAGCAGTCGGGCCTGGATGCTATATTGTCTCTGCAGCGTCTGAACTGGGATCGGAGGCACGTCTTCAACGCTACCGTGACGGTCGTCCCTGTTGAGGGATGGACACTCACCTTCATCAACCGGTTGCGGTCCGGAGAACCCTATACCACGACGCGGAATTTTGTCCGCTCGACGATCCCCAACAACGAGGATCGACCCCTTCAATTCTGGACGGACCTGCGGAGCTTCTACAAGCCACCTTTCATCAAGCAGGATGCTCAGTTGTTCGTGCAGGTACAGAATCTGTTCGACAATCTGGTCGAATTCGCCGTCTACTCTTCAACCGGTCGTTCCGACGAATCGCTTGAGAAAGAGCAATTCCGTAGGACCGGCGCCCAGGTTGGGGGGCTGAATTCGCTCGATGAATTCTTTTTCCGCCAGGACTGGTTCGGCTCACCGCGTGAGGTCAGCATAGGCTTTCAACTCAATTTTTGATGCCTTGGGGCATGTCTTCATGAAGCGCATTTTATCAACTGGAATTACTGGCGGGTTTGCCTGGTTGGCGACGGTGGTCGTACTGCTTGCCCCCATGCTCGTGCAGGACGCGCAGGCGCAACGATCCATTCCTGATGAATTCCGGGGACGGGAGTCGCGGATTGCCCGGGGTGTTCTTGACGGAAATCTGATAGAGACGAACTTCAGGAACCACGGTGAAATGGCCCGATGGAATGACCTTCCCTGGGGGGTCTGGCCGCGGGGGATCGGGGGGCGCCATATTGACGGCATCGGAATCATGGCTGCAGGTCGTGTTCCGGCAGAGCGCCAGAAATGGCCATTTTTTGGTGGACTTCCCGATACGCTCGTGAATCCAGTCATCCTCACCTACAGGGATGCGGGCAAGCGGCTGGGTCCCAGCGGCAATATATGGGGTTGGCTCCCACTCAATGGCTTCCATAACACCAACAGGATCAACTCGCTTGGTCAGCTCGAGCCTGTTCCGGCACTGAGTGACGACCCGAGCTCATGGCCCGATTTCTGGCCCGATCGGCTGGACAGTCCATCGGATCCGGGTTGGCGGGGGCAGTGGAATGGATTTTTCGGGCGAGGCGTCTTCAATGCCGACCTGGAAAGCTTCTACGTAATGGACGACTACTCGGACAGGGAGTACCACGTATCGCCCAACGGCCAGCCCTTCAGTCAGTACGGTGTGTTCTATCCAACGCCGTCGGACTCGACTGTAGGTGGAATGGGTCTGCAGGCACAGGTGCGTATTTTCCAATGGGCAAACATCCTGGCAGAAGACACGATGTTCCTGCTCTATCGCCTCACAAATACATCGGAAACGGACTACCGCTTTAATCTTGCAGGTGACCAGGGCATGTTTTTCAGTCAGGTCATGGACTATGGTCTGGGAAACGAAGAGGGCGACGAGAATGCCGCGTTCAATGCCCAGGAGGACGTGACATTCGGTTGGGACCAGGACGGAATTGGCCAGCGCCAGGATGGTACCCTGTATGAGCTGGGATATACCGGATTCGCGTTCCTGGAGAGCCCATCGCGTGGTACGGACGGGCTGGACAATGACGAGGATGGCATCACGGACGAGCAGCGCTTCGGGGGACCCGGTATGCTGATCGAGGGTCAGGATGCCATCCGCGATTTCGTGACCCAGAACTACAACCTGACCCTGTTTGAAGCCTTCAACGGGCCCGTTGAAGAGCGTCCGGCGTATGTCGCTGGACGGTGGTGGACCGGTGACGAGAATCTGGACTGGGTCGGCTTCTCGGACGACAACGGCAATGGGGTGTGGGACCAGGGGGAGGCCATCAACAACGATGTGGGGGCGGATGGCAAGGGACCTTTCGATCTGGACTATCCGGGCCCGGATGCCGGCGAAGCGGACGGAATTCCGACACCGGGTGAGCCCAATTTCGATGAATTGGACGTCGATGAATCGGATATGATTGGTCTGACCGGCTTCGACCTCGCGTCACGGCCATTCTACGAGAACGGGGACAACCTGCGGAATGACACCTGGATGTTCGACCGGATCCTGAATTTTGCGCAGTTTCCGCTTGGAACCCCGGCAGATGCCTTCGAAGCCGATCTTGAGCCGTTCCTGTTGTTTGTTTCGGGTCCGGTCAATCTGTTCGCAGGCGAGACGGACTTCTTCTCGACGGCGTGGATTTTCGGCGAGGATGAGCGGGATTTTTTCAAGAACCGCCGTACCGTTCAGAATATCTACAATGCGGATTACAATTTCGCGCAGGCCCCGTTCACACCAACGCTCTCGGCCATCCCGGGTGATGGTCGTGTCGTCTTGACGTGGGACACGCTTGCTGTTGCCAGTTTTGACCGGTTCAGCCAGGAATTTGATTTCGAGGGTTTCCGATTGTACAAGGGAACCGATCCACTTCTGTCCGATGCGCGCACCATCACCAATGTGGACGGCACACCGACCTTCTTCAAACCCATCGCCCAATGGGATCTGGACAACGACATCAGCGGTCCCGTCCCGGTCCTCGGAGGGGAAGGCCTGTTCGATATGGGAGACAATACCGGTCTTTCGTTCTCCTATGTGGATGATGATGTGACGAACGGGCTCACGTATTATTATGCGCTCGTGGCCTACGATCGCGGCATTGAAGCCGACGGCGAGCTGTCCATCGACCCGCAGGAGAACGTGTTCAACATTTCCGTCGATCTGGCGGGCAACGTGCAGGGCGTGTCTCGCAATGCGGCAATCGTGGTGCCACGTTCACGCCCGGCAGGACTTGTGGATGGGGCCGTGAATGAGGACCTGTCGCGCGTCACGGAGGGTGTGGGCTCCGGTTCGCTCACGGTGCGCGTGCTTTCGAACAACGACATCGTGCCGGACAATCCGTATCGCGTGCGACTCTACAGTCGGGACGATGAGAACAACGCCACGGACCTGTTCGAAACGTGGGCCTACGACATCCTGGACATGGGCACGGGGGAGCTCCGTGTCGAGAAGTCGGAACTCGTGCCCGTTTCGCCCATGGTCGATGGGTTTGTGGTGGAGATCAACAATGTGATGAACGTCCCGGGACAGGTTCGACTCGACGCGGAGCAGACTGGTTTCGTCGGTAGTCCGGGCACCAGCAACGAATTGCTTAACTTGGATGCAGGTACGCTTGACGGTGTGGGCTCCAATTGGATAGCCACCGTCAAGGCCGATACGACGGGCCTTGCCGTGCCATCACCGCATGATTATGAGCTGCGGTGGGTAGATCCGGCCGATTCGCTGTACACACCACCCCGGTTCGGTATCGGATTCCTGACGACTCCGGTGCCGGTGTTCGCATTCAATGCGTCGACAGGGGAGCCGGTGGAACTGCTTCTGCGTGATGAGAACAACAACCGGGAACTTGATCAGGCCGATACATTCCTGATCTCCGAGAGGGAGGGGTTCCAGCGCAAGTTCAGGTACCGCGTGTCCTTCGCTGTTCCCAACGGGGTCGCATCCGACGAGCCCGATCCCGGGGCCATATTCAGGATTACCCCGTTGAGGGAGTTCCAGACCGGCGATTTTTTCCAGTTTACGCTCAAGGGCAGTAAAATAGATACGGATCTCGCTCGTCAGGAGCTCGATGACATAGGGGTGGTTCCGAACCCCTATGTGGGTGCATCGGCTTTTGAACAGCGCAGCCAGATCTCCGGCCGGGGGGAACGCCGGCTGCAGTTCATCAACCTCCCCCGAAATTGTACGATTACCATATTCAACATCCGAGGAGAAGTAGTCGACGTCATTGAGCACTTCACCGCAGAGGACAACGGATCGGCATTCTGGGACCTGCGCACGTCCGGAGACCAGGATGTTGCCTATGGGGTCTACATCTACCATGTTGAAGCTCCAGGTGTGGGCGAGCACGTGGGTAAATTTGCCATCGTGAAATGAGGAGTATGACCATGCGCCACGGCTTCGTTTTCATTCTGGCGGCACTTGTTGCCATTCCGGCCTCGGCCCAGAGCCGGGTGGGGACCACAGCAGCTCCCTTCCTTACGCTTGCCACGGGAGCCCGGGGAGCCTCACTCGGAAATGCTTATACATCCATTGCGACGGGTCCCGACGCGCTTTTCTGGAATCCAGGTGGTATTGCCAGGCCGTACCGCGACTCGCACCGCGGCGGACTGTTCTTTTCCAACAATCAGTGGGTAGCGGGTATTGACTACAACGCGGCTGCGGTAACGCTGCCCGTCATGCGAAAGGGTGTCGTGGGACTGAGCCTGGCGTTCGTGGATTATGGTGACATGGATGTCCGCACGGTCAGCCAACCGGAGGGTACGGGTGAAACGTTTACAGCGAACGACCTCAGCGTGGGCGTTTCCTATGCCATGCCGCTCACCGACTCGTTTTATTTCGGCGGCACCACGAAACTGATCCGCCAGTCCATCCGGGACATGACGGCCACCACAGGTGCAGTGGATCTCGGCTTTGTCCTGGTCACCAAATACGTGAACGGCATGACCGTCGCCGCGTCCATCATGAACTTCGGCGGCAAGATGCAGATGGATGGAATCAACTCGGAGCTCACGGTCGATGTCGACCGGCAGAACAGTGGCAGTTCGGAAAGCATTCCGGCCCGTATCAAAATGGACAGTTGGGATCTGCCACTTTCATTCAAGTTCGGGGTTGCTGTACCCGTCGTGTCCCTTTCCGATGTCACGTTCACCGTGCTTGCCGATGCAAACCAGACGAACGACAACAACCTGAATGCGGATCTCGGTGCGCAGTTGGAATACAAGACCAATATGCTCACGTTCGATGCCCGCATGGGCTACAAGGATGCCGGCGTGGACAACGTCGATTCACATTTTTCCTACGGCTCGGGGCTTGACGTGGCACTCTCGGGAGTTCGATTCGGATTTGATTTTGCACTCGTTCCATTCGACCTTCTGGGTAACACGCGCATGATAGATTTCCGCATTTATTTCTGAGGTCGCTGATTTCATGAGGCGAACTGCCGTAGCAGGCACGCTTGCCGTACTTGTGGGCGTTGCATCTCTTCTCTGGGGATGCGCGCGCTCCGAATTCCGTACGGATCCGGGCCCTGGTCCCGATGCCGACCCCCGCATGGTTGCGTCGGCTGACGGCGTACCAGTCACTGCAAGTTGGTTCGAGCAGACCTACATCGACTTTCTAGTCAAATCCGGCGCGAACGATACCCTACTGAATCGGTGGGCGCATCTGGATTTTCTTCTGGACAGTATCCTGCTTGCCGGGGAGTTCGAAGCGAGCGACGATGCGGCATCGGATGACTTCAAGCGGTTCGTGAAGCGCGTCGAGCTGGAAGAGCTCGGTTCACGGTACTTTGAAGTCGGACTGATAGACACCATGGCGGCACCAACAGAGCGCCAGATCCGCACTGCGTTTCAGCGATCAAAAGAAAAGGCAGTTGTCAGACATCTCTATTTTACGTCGCCTGACGAGGCCCGGGAGTCGTGGAAACGCCTTCAGGCCGGAAAACCCTTTCTGGAAGAGGCGCGCGACGTGTACGGCTTGTCACGCGTCGACTCCGCCGCCGGATACCTGGGTGAGGTGGGGTATTGGTCGGTGGATGACGCATTTGCTGAGGCGGCCTGGAGGCTGTCGCCGGGAGCGTGGTCTCAGCCGGTCCGCACGCGGTTTGGGTGGCATATCATTCTGCTGGAGCAGCGCACGAGATCGCCTCTTCTTTCCGAATCGGAATTCCAGACGGCGCGGGCCGGCATTTCCAGCCAGTACAGGCTTCGCCGAAGGCGACTGGAGGGAGACGGGTTCGTGCGGCAATTCATGGAGGCGCGGGAAGTTCAGGTAAATGCACCGACTATTTCAGCGCTGTCCGACCTGATTCAATCCCTTGACCCCGCTGTCGGCCATCCATTGGCTTCGGCTCCCGCGCTGCAGTCTGAAACACTGGCCGCCGAACTGGATGAGGGAGGCGTATTGGCAACGTATGAGTGGGACGGTGACCGTGAAGCATTCACGGCCGGTCAATATGCGTTCTGGTTGGAGTCGCTTCCTCAGAGAGAGGCAAGAGAGCGTACGGCGGCCTCTGTCGGGCGTGCGCTTCGCAATGAACTTCTGGCACGCGCCGCCGACGAAGTGGGTCTTCGTGATGCTGAGTGGGAAACCGAAGTACGTCGTCGGGTGCTTCTCGAGTCGGCGGCGCGTATGAGACGTGCCATCCGTACCGACTCGTCGGAGGTAGCTCCGGAGCGGCTCCGCGAGGCCTATGATCGGCTTCGGCTGGACGCAGGCAGGCACAGAGCGCGCCAGGCGAGCTTCCGTGCGGCATTGTATCCGAGTCGAGCGGAGGCCGAGGAAGCTGTTCGCAAAGGCGTCGAATGGACCATCTCGTACAAGAATGTCCCTCTCCAGGACGTGCCCGGGTGGGGTCCATGGGTAGCGTCACTCCCCCTGGATGACGTGAGCGTTGTGGGGCGTAGGGACGACTGGGCGGTGATACATGTTCTGGAGCGTGTATCGAGTCCCGTTTCCCGGGAGCAGTACATCCAGCGGCTGAGCAAAGAACTTGCTCCACGAATACGCGAATATGACCTCGTCCGCTCACTTCGGGAGCGCGTTGACGTGGTTGTCGACACGTCGCTCTTCGAGAGTCTCAGTTTTTTGGGCTCCAGACCCGAACCCAGTCCACGTGCATCTGAACCTCACCTTCCCGAATGAGAGCGACGGTAGTGGCGGGAAGACCGTTATACGGTGATTCAATACCATTCGTTTTGAATGGATACGCACCACCCAGTGCCACGTTGAGTATCAGGTATTTGGGAGTGTCGAATTGCCAGGGGCCGTAATGCTCCACCATGGGACGGGTTACCCGGTAAATGAGACGGTCATCTATCAGGAACTCGATCCGGTCGCGTGTCCATTCGACTGCGTACACATGCCAGTCGGTTGCGTCTTCGCCAGGGGGAAAGAAGTATTTGTTCACGAGTGGCGTTTCGCCTGAGTATCCGGGCCCGTGCAGCGCTACGGCGGTCCAGTCTTTTTCGCCGACATATTCCATGATGTCGATTTCTCCGGTGTCGGGCCAGCGGCCGTTACCAAGCAGCCAGAAGGCGGGCCAGACGCCTTCGGCGTCGGACATACGGATTCGCGCCTCGGCGCGACCATAGGTGAAGTCGAAGTGGTTCCGCGAGTTTACGCGCCCGGATACGAAATCGGCGACGCGCCCGGTCGGGGTTTCGAACCCGGCCCGGAAATGTGGTTCCAACACCAGGATTCCGTCCTCTGCTTCGCCAGCAGTTCTGTCCGGTTCAAATTGAATGGTCTCGGGTGAATCGATGTAGACCTGTTGCTCGTTGTTTACCCAGAAGGTGGGTCCCTCCACATTCCATTTTGATCGGTCAAGTTCGCCGGTGTCGAATTCATCGGCGAAGAGAAGGGTGCGCTGATCGTGCCCGGTCGCTTTCGCAGCCGGATCGGTATCCGGCGACGTGCACCCTGCGAGAAGGGTAAGAGTGATCAACAAAACGGTGGTCGCCAACGGTGCAGGCGCTGTTCCGCCTGAAGGGAGCATTCCTGTGGGGAGGAAGTTGGACTTGGAGTACATGGTGGGAGGAGGTAGTTTGAAAACGTTTTCATAAGATACGTACTGGACAAATATCCAACAGACCATTCAGGTACACCCATGAACGGCAACACAGGATTGCAGGTCATATTCTCAATTTTTCTGGGTCTGATGCTGGCCGTTTTTCTTGGCGTCGGCGTCTACACATTCTACCCGCCGCCCGATACGGATGCAGCCTATGCCCCGGATGAATACCCGGTCATGGAGTCGCCATCCCGCGACACTACGGCCAGCCCCGACATGCCGGTGGCCAAAGGAAGCGAGGAGGTGGATGCGAATGCAGCCCTCCGTGAGGGCGAGGAGCGGGCCCGCGTGCGCGACACATGGCGTCAGAGGACGAGCATTATACTGATCATTCTGGCGACGCTTTCCATGGTCGTGTCACTCATCCGATCACACAAACTCCCCGTAATCAGCAGCGGTTTGTTGCTGGGAGGGGTGTTTACCATGGTATACGGTGTGGGATGGACGGTTTCGACGGGGCTGTCCACGGGTCGATTTGTCGTCGTCACCGCTGCGTTTGTGGTCACACTGGTTCTGGGATGGTTGCGCTTCGCACGCGCCGCCGGTCCGGGTCTACCCGATCCTGTAGGCCGCGACGACCATCTTGCAGAACGCATACGCCAACTGGAGGAACGTCTGGACAAAACGGCGCAAGCGCTCGGTGGGGGCTCCGGCGCAGAGCGATGACGCCGAGGTACTCTTCCTGACCGGCCCGGAACAGGTGCCAAGAAAGACAGGTTACGGGTTTCATGATGACCACGAGCGAAAAAGAACGGTATGCGCGGCACGTAATGTTGCCGGGATTCGGCGAAGAAGGCCAGCGACGTTTGCGGGAGGCATCGGTCCTCGTTGTCGGTGCTGGCGGGCTCGGGTCACCGCTGTCCATGTATCTGGCGGCTGCCGGTACGGGGCGGCTCGGGCTCGTGGATTTTGACGATGTGGATCTATCCAACCTGCAACGCCAGCTTCTGCACGGCACGGCCGATGTGGGGCGCTCAAAGCTCGACTCAGCGCGAGATCGATTGCACGATATCAACCCGCACGTAGAGCTCGAACTTCACCGCGAACGGTTGACCTCGGAAAATGCCATGCACATGGTCAAGAACTATGATGTCGTGGCCGACGGGACGGACAACTTCGCGACCCGCTACCTGGTCAACGATGTGTGCATTTTTGCGGGTATTCCAAATGTATATGCGTCCATATTTCAGTTTGAAGGGCAGGTATCGGTATTCGGCGCCATGTCGGACGGGAAGCGCGGCCCCTGCTACCGATGCCTGTTTCCCGAGCCGCCTCCCGCCGATACCGTTCCCTCATGTGCCGAAGGTGGTGTGCTTGGCGTTCTGCCGGGCATTGTGGGGTCGCTGCAGGCCCTTGAAGTAATCAAGCTTGTTACGGGGATCGGATCACCGCTGGTGGGCCGTCTGTTGCTGGTCGATACGTTGGACAATCAATTCCGGAAGCTTTCCGTTGACCGCGATCCAGCCTGTCCTGTCTGTGGCGATGCCCCTTCCATTGTGGAACCGGTGGACTACAATGCCTACTGTGGCCTACATTCAAAGACTGACAACCAGCCTGCACCGTCCATGAATCAGATGACCGTACGAGAATTGAAGCAGCGAATGGATTCCGGCGACGGTCCCGTCCTGGTCGATGTGCGGCAGCCGAACGAGTATGAACTGGCCAATATCGGCGGCCGGCTCATTCCTCTTGGAGAACTTCCAGGTCGCGTGCACGAACTGGAAAAATACCGGGACCAGGACGTTGTCCTGATGTGTCGTTCGGGCGTGCGCTCTGCCTCGGCACTTGCCATTCTGGAGCAGAACGGGTTTTCCCGGCTGTATAATCTGAACGGCGGGATACTCGCCTGGAGTCGTGAAGTTGACGCGTCCGTACCCACATACTGAACTGTTTATGTCCATCCTATGTGGAGGTTGATTCTCTTTACCGTATGGACGGTCCTGCTTGCTGCGGTGCTGGCACTTTCGTTCCTGGCGGGTCAGGGCTTCAGCCCGGCGCGCGGGAATGCGCTCCTGATTGCCGGTTTGGTACTGCTTGTGCCCGTCGGATGGCTGCTGATGTTGGGTCTCGGCCGCCGTGAAGACCCGGGCTCGCAGTCCTGGGCCCTTCGGTTCGTATTGCTTGCCGGGTGGGTTACCGTCTCGGTCGGCGTTCCCGTGTGGCTGCTCTACGTGTATGGCCCGGCCAGCCCGTTTCTGAGATTCTGGTGGATGCTTGGCTCGGTGCTCGCTTTTCAGTTGCTGCTCATGAAAGGGCTGTGGCGCACATTTCTTCCCGGACTTGTAGTGGTGGTGTTGGTTTTCCTGGCCACGCGGTCTCTGGTGCTCTCACCCTTCTGACCAGACAGTAATCATTGGCTGGGTGCCTGCTGTCTACGTTCTCTCATGAGACGATAGTACTCATTGGCCCGGCGCCTGTGCTCACTGAGTGTGCGACTGAAAATATGCGTACCATCGCCCCGGGCTACAAAAAAGTAGTACCGATGCTCTTCAGGGGTCAGGGCAGCTCTCACAGACGATGCCGACGGGTTTGTGATCGGCCCCGGTGGCAGTCCCCGTCTACGGTATGTATTGTATGGGTGTTGGATGTCGTAATCCCGGAAGAGGAGGCGCCGTTTGTCACCTTCACGGAGCATGACCGCATACTGCACTGTCGGATCGGCATCAAGGCGCCAACCATCCCGAATCCGGTTGTGATATACGCCGGAGATGGTGGGTTTTTCCTCGATATGGCTGGTTTCCCATTCAATGATGCCAGCCATGCGGATGGTCTCATCGGGCGTCATGGAGGCAGGTATCTCGGCGAGCGTATCTGTAACCGACATGATCACACGGTCTGTGTGTCTCTTGATGTGTGTTACGACATCCTCCGGCGACGCCAACCAGAAAAACGAGTAGGTGTCCGGTAACATGTAGGCCCAGAGGTGGGTCGTGTCTGTGCCCAGTTCTGCAGCAAACGCAGAGTCAGAGAGCACAGCGTCAAGCGCCTGTTCGGAGAAGGCCATGGGGCGGGCCATGGCGCGGATGAGGCGTTCGCGCCGCGTGCCTCCGGGTACACGCACAGACACGGGCGACTGCAGTCCACGACGCAACATTCCGAGCATGTCCATCGAGGACGTCCCGGAGGGAATGCGGTAGTGACCGGCCTTGATCTGGTCTCCCCATCCGGTCAGGCGCGCAAGGAGAATGAATCCCGAACGTTTTTCAAGGATGTGGGACGACTCAAGACTGTCGGCAGTGGCAGCCAGGTCTGACTGTGGAGGTATCCAGACGGAGCGCTCCCCTTCGTAACCCGGCGTGGCGGACAGGAAAAACAGGTCGAGCACGGCGACGGCGCCGATGACGACGATCAGCAGGATGAGCGCAGCAATCCGTTTGTTCATGTACCTTCCTGCGCGCCTTCGTCCGGATTGTCCTGGTACCGATGCCGTTCCAGGGAGCGGGTTTCATCGATGATGCGCTCAAAAAGTCTCCGCACGGCTGTATCCGGTAGTGGTCCTGGATTGTGTTCCATGACGTTGCGGAGGACTTCTTCCTCGCGACGGGGTACATATACGGGCATGTCCAATGTTTTCTTGATACGGCCTATTTCATTGGCACAGTTGGATCGATGATTGAGCAGGTGGAGGATGATCCGGTCCACCGCATCGATCCGGACCCGCCAGGCGGACAGATTGTCGGGATCGGATGGGGCGGTCTCGAGCAGATCCAACTGATCGCGGAGGTTTGTCATACGGGAGCCTCTTCCAGATCCATGGAAAGGGAGGGGTGAGCGGTGAAAAAGAGGGAATCCTGTTCCCCACGGGCCAACTTCAGGCTTCCTGACAGGGCAATCATGGCGGCATTGTCCATACTGAATTCGAGATCCGGAACGTGCAGGTGACCTCCGAGAGAGGAAGTTGTCTGCTCAAGGCGGTCCCGCAGCCGAGAATTGGCACTGACCCCTCCGACGAGACCAACCGAGCGTATGCCGGTCATTTCCATGGCCCGCTGAACGGGTTCCACGAGCATATCCACGACCGCCTCCTGGAAGGAAGCGCAAAGATCGGCCAGGTGCTTTTCCAGATACCGCGTGCGCTCGGGCAAATCAAGACGATTGAGGTGATAGAGGACGCTTGTCTTTATGCCGGAAAAGGACCAGTCGTAGTCCGGAAGTCGTGTGCGGGGAAACTCGTGGAACCCGGCATTGCCGTGAGCGGCGAGTCGGTCAATTTCGGGTCCACCCGGGTATTCGAGTCCCAGAATGGCGGCTACCTTGTCGAAGGCTTCGCCGGCGGCATCGTCCCGCGTCTTTCCGAGGATAATGCGCCGACCGGATGCGTCTACACGCATGAGCTGCGTGTGTCCCCCGGAAACAATCAGCACCAACAGGGGCGGATCTGGACGCGACGCTCCCAACCACAAAGAATCCATATGTCCGTCCAGGTGGTGGACTCCAACAAGAGGTATACCGAGTCCGGCAGACAGGGATTTGGCAAAACTTACGCCAACCATGAGCGAGCCGATGAGTCCGGGTCCCCGCGTGACCGCAATACCTGTCAAGTCGCTCATTTCAATCCCGGCTTTCTGTAACGCAGCCTGTACAACCGGTACCAAAAGCCGATCGTGGGCACGGGACGCCAACTCGGGAACCACCCCACCGAAAGGTATATGTTCGGACTGCGACGAAATGATGGAAGATCTGAGTACACCGTCAATGATTACGGCAGCGGCGGTGTCATCGCACGACGACTCGATGCCAAGGACACAGGATTTTTCACCATTTCCGCATTTCGGGGAAAACATTTGGCGGTTGTGCTTCGTTGTTGATAATATAGAACTGCTGTCCCAAACCAAGGAGCGTTTACATGCGTCGAACATTCACACTGGTCTGCTTCATACTTCTCCTGGGAATTTCCGCTCCAGCCGACGCGCAGTTGCGTACGGATAATCCGGCGGCTGCCAGTTCGGTACGGTTGTATGACACGGGTGCAACGGGCCTGTCGCTGAATCGGTTCTTCAGTCCGGAGCATTTCCGCATGGCGCACTCCCTTGAGTTCAGCTCCAGTTCGTTCAACGGTGGCTCGTCACTCGGTATGTACACGACGAGCATGATGTGGCAGTTCAACAGCAAATTGGCAGCCCGCATGGACGTGGCCATGGCCTATGGTGGTGGTGGTGCTTCCCAGGCATTCAGTTCGACCGGGGCGTCCAACAACGCCGGAAGGATTTTTCTGCGCAACGCGGAAGTGGCGTACAGGCCAACAAAAAACATGCAGCTCAACCTTCAGGTGCGCCAAAGTCCATATGGGTCCTACATGAGTCCGTATGGCTCGTCCCGGTACCGGGGAAGCAATATGTTCATGACAATGGGATCCCGTCAGCATGATCTTTTCTGGAATGACGAATTGAACCGCTGATCCAGGGCCTGGACCTTTCCGGGAATCCGAATTTCGTTGACAGATGACAGCGAGCTCTCATGCGGCGCCGGGTTACCGGCGCCGCATTTTTTGTACATTCCGTCTGTTGAGAAGGGTCGGAACTCCAAACAGAAAGGGTTGAGAAGCAGAGAACCTTGAAAAACAGCGTAATGAATGTGGGATTGCTGGTTGCACTGGCCGTTGCTTCCATCCTGGCATGGGCGTTTTTCAGTCGTGTGTCCATGGAGCGACCTGACCCGAGACGGCTTGATCCGTCCGATTCACGCGCATCGGACATTATTCAGATCGAGGTCCTCAATGGCTGTGGTGTGGAGGGAATTGCCCGTTCGGTCCGCGATTACTTCGTGGAGATGGGTTTTGATGTCGTGGCAGTGGATAATTACTCCCGGATGGATGTCGACAGGACGTTCGTAGTGGACCGTTCCGGAAACAAGGAGACCGCCCGGCAGGTTGCTTTGGCGTTGGGCGTTGCTGATTCCACCATCGTCGTCGACGTGCGGCCGGAATATTACCTGGATGCCGTCGTTGTCCTGGGGCGTGATTATGCAGAGCTTCGTCCATTCATGCAGCGTGAAAACCAATAAGAGGAGGTAGAGACCTGAGTACACCCACAAATCGTTCCCACCTCATACCCAGACGGGACGAGACGAAATTGAGAAGCGGCCGGGAAACAGCCAAAACCCTGGCCAGGGGGGCCGTAGATGCGATCCTGGACAAGAAAGGTCGCGATATCGTGGTACTTGACATGCACGAGGTGAGCGGCGTGGCAGATGTGTTCATCGTTGCCACGGGCGACTCGGATATGCAGATCCGAGCCATCACCGATTCGATACGCGTCAAACTGAAGGAGACGTGCAACGAACGGCCCTGGCACGTTGAGGGTACCGATTTCCACCAATGGGTTGTCATGGACTATGTCGATGTCGTGGTGCATATATTCCACCCTGGGAAGCGGGAATTCTACGATCTGGAGCGTCTCTGGGGCGATGCCCCCCGCGAGCAGGTTGCAGACGAGGCCTCGGCTTCCGATATAGAGCTACTTGTCGAGGAGTCCCCGTGAGAGCAAACACGATCATCGCGGCCGCCACGTTCATGGTAACCATGGCAGGGTGTGTTGCTCTGCCACAGAAAACCGTGGAGCCGGAGGAGCAGTTCGGACACCGCGTCCCGGGTACGAGCGAGGATGGTCGCGTGACCATCTCCATAGACCCTCCCGACGAAGAGGTCGAATACCGTTTTTTTGACGCCGTTTATGAAGACGTTGTCTTCCGGCCTGCCCCCGTAAGCACCGAGAACGTAGCCGACGGCGTTTCGGTCGAGGTGCTTGTGAAAGGCGCATTTCCGGACAGCTGTTCAGAGCTGCACGATGTCAGCCAACAGCGGAACGGACACGTCGTTGATGCAACGCTTGTCATGCGCCGTCCCTCAGGTTCGGTCTGCGCCACCGTATTACGTCCGTACAGGTTTTACATGATGCTGGAGGGCGATTACACGCCTGGCTCGTACACCGTAAAACTGAATGGGCGTACACATACGTTCGTCGTGTCGGAGCCCCGGTCATGAACCGTGCGCGCAACATGTCCGTGCGACTGGCAGTTGTTTTATTGCCCACCATGCTTCTGGCCGCTGGTCTGAACCGGTCCGGTGCACCGGCTTTCTCAACAGGAGCCCCGGGGGAGGGCACGTGTGCGGCGTGTCATACCGGAAATCCGGTCAATTCTCCCGACGGCTCCCTGCATCTGGTTTCCGAGTCAACCTATGCGCCGGGAGAGACGTTGGATGTGACCGTTCGTGTCGCCCATCCGGACGCAGCGCGGTTCGGTTTCCAGATCACAGCACAGGACATGTCGGGGACTCCCGTGGGAACGTTCGACGTATCGGGTCAGAACGTGCAACTGGCACTGGGCAGCCCCGATCACGTTACGCATGCCCCGGCGGCAGACAGCAACGGGGAATTCGAGTGGGTCGTACCGTGGCAGGCGCCCATCGAGGGTGCTGGTGAGGTCACATTCTATGCGGCGGCCAATGCGGCCAATGCCGATTTCACGTCATCGGGCGACTTCATCTACACGACAGCGCATCCGGTCGCGCAGGGCGCTGCAACAGGGACAGACCGGGAGGAAGATGCTGTACCGGTCGGCTTCAGACCGGGGCCGGCTTATCCCAATCCCGTGGTATCACATGCACGGTTGACCATTCCGATAGAGGGCCGGCCCCGCGGTTCAATCACACTCACCCTCGTCGATTTGGCTGGTCGGGTTGTGCGCACGGCAGCCACGGATGACGCAAAAGGATTTGATTCCAATTTCCAGCTGCATACGGCCGGCCTTACACCCGGCATGTACTTTGCCCGGATAGGTGATGGCAGAAGCGAATACTCAATACCATTCATGGTGGCCCGATAGGAGTCACGGCCTGTTCTGGCTCCTTCTCAGCGAATCCTGCATGTCGTAGATCATTTTCAGGTCTTCCGGGGTCTGACGGATTGACGAGTCCCCGACGACATCGGCAATCATGTTCGTAAGCCGTGACGCCCCGTCAAAGTTGCCGGACAGCATGTAGGCCGCTCTGACCATCTCGATAAGGCTTCCGAGACGCCGGAATTCCCTGTCTGTCATGGAGTCGGTCCGGGCCAACTGATGCATGATCAATGGCTCGGCTTTCTCGAAAATGGCATTTGCTTTTTCGTTCTCACCCAGATCACGATAAGCCTGCGCCATGAAGATGAAGGAGGTTTCATCGCCTGGAATGGTTTCGAACGGGACCTGCTCCATGAACCAATCCAGCAGTTCCGCTCCACGCTGCTTTTCACCCATTTCGGCCAGTTGGGAGGCGGTATTGGAAAAGATGTTGCGGTAGTTGTCTACCATACGACGGATGTTTTCGTCGAAGTACACGTCCGGATCATTCAGTCCCGTGAAGCGGAACTGTTTCAAGCGGGCATCGGTCAGTCCAGGCACGACACGTCCCATGGTTTCGTCATGCCTGATCGGTACAATGCGGTAAGCCTGACCCTCGAGCTGGAAGAAATCCTGAAGGTCGAGCTGTCCGCTGGGCGCAACGGTCACCGCGAAGTAGATGGGCCGTTTCCAGTTCTGCTGCGCATTGGTCATGATCATATTGAGAGCGACCTGATCTGCACCATAGAGCAGGTTTCTGTCCTGCGTATACGGTCTGCCCTCAAGACGCCATCGCATGGGTGACTCAAAACGGGACGTGTCTTCGAGCAGTCCGGGAATTCCGGCTTCCTCATAGGCCGTTGCCAGCGCCTCCCTGTTGACCGGGATTTCGAGTTCCCTCGGGGTCCACAAGTCGATTCGCAGGTCGTCGATAGCCTCTTCCGGGAGGGAAATGGGGAGCGGTTCCGACGTCCTGGAATACTGATTCTTCAATTGCCGGACATACCACGGCGTATTGAGCAGTGACAGATTCGCCACCCGGACATCCTGCCGTACACCTTCGACCTCCTGCATGTACCACAGAGGAAACGTGTCATTGTCACCGTTTGTGAGCAGAATGGCATTGTCATCCACACTCATCAGCATGTTGTACGCGTAATCTCCTGCGACGTACCGGCCACTCCTGTCGTGGTCGTCAAAGTTTTCCAGCATCATGAGCAAGGGTACCGCAGCGAACAGGATGGCCGAAGCTCCTACGGCAGCCGTTCTTACCCCCGGTTCGGAAAACCGGTCGGCGAGTGTATCGACCAGCATGCGGACAAGCCCTGTGGCCCCCAGTCCTATCCAGATGGAAAAGGCGAAGAAACTGGCCACGTATGAATAGTCCCGTTCCCGGGGTTGGAAGGGGGTCTGGTTCAGGTACAGGATAATCCCGATTCCCGTGACGAAGAACAATACACCCACGGCGAATGCCCTGCGCCAGTCACGCATGAAGTGAAAGGCCAGGCCGATCAACCCCAGCAGGAGGGGAAGCCCGTAGTAGGCGTTCCGACTGGCCCATTCACTTGGTGTCTGGTAAAAATAATCGGCGTCCTCCCTCTTGGAAAAACCGGTTATGGCCGGAGCATCCTGCGTGTCATTGGCGCGTCCCACGAAATTCCACAGGAAATACCGGACATACATATGTCCGACCTGGTACTTCCAGAAAAACTCGGCATCTGACTTGTATTGGCGATACACCCGTACGTGATTCGGGTCCGGACTGTACCTGCGCGGAAAAAGGACCTCCTTGCGGGTATTGATGGTGCCCAATTGGTTGTCGTACGTATTCCCGGTCAGAATGGGCGTATTGCCATACTGTTCACGCTTGAGATAGGAGACAATGGCGCTGACGGTTTCCGGATCGTTTTCATCGATGGGTGGATCCGATGCACTGCGAATAAAAATCAGTGCATAACTGGAGTATCCTATGAGGACCATGGTTACGCACAACATGATCAGGTTGGCTGCCTGATAGCCCCGGGCATGCGTGTACCATACCAGAAAAGCGATGGTGCCGATGAATGCCACCAACATGAAGACAGGAGCGCCGCTCTCCCCGATGATACCAGGAAGAAGCTGCACGACACCGGGATACACCACGAGAAAGCCCGCAACGGCAACGGCACCCGTTGCCGCCAGTCCAAGGAAGCGCTGGAATGGCGTCCAATCCGGGTTTTCGAACTCGAAAAAGAATACGATCAGCGCGACAAAAAATATGGCAAGCAGATTGAGGAGATGCACACCGATTGCCAGTCCGAACAGATAGGCGATCAGAATCAGATATCTGTTTGTGGCCAGCCCGAAACGATGCTGGCCGCCAGTCAGGCGTTCCTCTTCAAGCGCTGCCTCTTCTCGCCATTTCATGACAAGCCACACGACCAGAGCCGTGAAGAGCATGGACATGGCATAGACTTCAGCCTCAACGGCGTTGAACCAGAACGAATCCGTGACGGCGAACGTGGTGGCTCCAATCACGCCCCCTGCCAAGGCGGCAATGCGGTCCAGCGGGGACCACGTCTGCGGGGGACCTTGCCACTCGCGAACCAGACGTACAATGATGAGATGGAGAAGCACCACAGTCACGGCACTCGAAAGCACCGACACCATGTTCACGGACAGCGCAATGTAGGCCGTTGGCACGAACATGGAAAAAAGCCGGCCAACGAGCATGTAGAAGGGTGCGCCGGGAGGATGCGAGACCTGCAGCCGGTTCGCGATGGCAATGAACTCACCCGAATCCCAGAAGGAGGTGGCTGGAGCTACGGTCAGTACGTAGAGGACAAGCGCATACAGGAAGACAGCGGCTGCTGTGAGTCGGTCTGATCTGTTCCAGTCCATGCGGGCAGAAAATGCGTGGGGGTGAGGATGGTTTGGGCGACAGATCCCGTGAACGCGGCCCGGATTGTATTGATTCAGGGCGGATCGCTTCCGGAGTTGTCCGTACGGCCAAGGGCCTTCCGGCCGCTGAAGCGGGAAGAGGCCAGCATCACAACGCATTCTCCTTTCAATGGTCGTGTGGTTGCGTGGGCGCTGAGCTCGGCGACGCTGCCGCGCAGGTATTCCTCGAACTTCTTGCTGATTTCCCGCGCAATGACCAGCTGACGATTGGGGCCGCAGGCGTCGCCGAGCTCTTTCAGCAGCTTGCCGATCCGGTGGGGCGATTCATAGAGCACCACCGTACAGTCCATGTCGGCAAGCTGCTGAAGCCGGGTGCGGCGGCCTTTCCTCGGCGGCAGGAAGCCCTCATACAGGAAGCGGTCGGTCGGCAGGCCACTGGCTGCAAGAGCCGTCGCAAAGGCCGCCGCACCCGGCAGCGCCTCCACGCGGAGGCCGGCCTCGACGGTGCTTCGGACGAGCAGGTATCCGGGGTCTGAGATGCCGGGCATTCCGGCGTCCGTGATCAGGGCGATTCTACGTCCATCCCGCATCTGCTCTACCAGATGGATGGCCTTCCGATGCTCGTTGTGCGCGTGAAAACTGGTTTTGGGCGTGGTGATGTCGTAGTGGGAGAGCAACACGCCGGAGGTACGTGTATCCTCACACGCAATCAGGTCCACTTCGGCAAGTGTTCTGATGGCCCGCAGTGTGATGTCTTCAAGGTTGCCGATGGGAGTCGGCACCAGGAACAGGGACGGTGATGGCATGGGCTCAGCGGTGGTTCATGGGCTCAGCGGTGGTTCATCGGCGTGAAAAGGGAGAGCGTGTGCCGAGCCCAGTGGCCCAGGCGGGCCCAGGGTGAAACAGCAGCCCGCAGGTCCAGCCATACGAACAGCGTCATGGCAAGTCCAAGGATGGCTGTCACGATATTGGCCAGCCACATTCCCAGCCAGGGATCCATCAGACCGCGATCGGCAAATTTCTCACCGTTTGCGAGCGAGACCCAGTGGAACATGAAAATAGCCAGCGCTACCACGGCCGACGTGCCCAGTCCCCCACGTCGGATGGACAGCCCAAGCGGAGCACCGAGAATCATGAACAGAAAACAGGACAGAGCCATGGAGTACTTCTTGTGTATCTCGACCGTGTAGCGGTCCGCCCGTTCCGATGTGAACCGGACGGTACGGTGTCCCGAATCTATGCTGGTACGGAGCGCACGGGCGGTTTCACGGGCCGTTTCCAGCAGCAGGGCGCGGCCCGTGGAATCGGCCTCGGAAGGCTCAATCGGCGCCGGGAAAGCATTTCCGACATCCCGGCCACGCAGCAGAAGCCTACCCTGTGATGATCGCTGCCAGGCCTGGTCACTGAGTGTTCCATCTCCAAGCCTCAGGACCTGTTCAGCCAGTTCGTTCTTCTTGGCGCGTGCGGTCTGGTGGAGACTGTCGACCAGGGCAATCATGGCCGATGACGGCATGGTCCTGTCATTCCGGTTTACCTGGTTTGGATCGGTTCGGCGAAAATCCAGATCGTCGAGCGAAATACGAAGCAGTTGTCGGTCGAACGACATACGCTCGTAGCGGTCGGGAACGGTTCCGGAACCCGGTCGCGGCCTGTGTACTTCCCCGTCGAAGAGCGTCAGCAGCAGCATGCGCCCGTTGTTCCGGGTTTGCAGTAACCCCCGCTCCGCCGTGATGTCTGTACGGAAGCGGACGCCGGAAGAGTAATCGTAGAGCGTCACGCCATACAATTCATTTGGATTCTCTTCCGGAATATGCCGGACGAGCATGCGGTAGTTGTCAATTCCGTCGTACACGACGCCTGCCCGCAGGTCGAAGCCGGGTTTTGCTTCCCGGATGTTTTTCCAGAGCGTGAACGCCCGGAAATTGGCCTCCGGATGAATCTGCGTATTGAAAACCCACATACCACCCGAGAGCAGCATTCCCACGATCCACACCGGCCAGACGAGTTGTACGAAGCTGACGCCGGATCCCCGTATCACGGTCCAGGCCTGGGTCTCGGCAAGACGGCCAAATGCCATGAGCGTGGAAATGAGGGCAGCCATGGGTACAGCCAGTACCAGCATGTATGCCAGGTTGTACGAGATGAGTTCAAAAATCACGCGGACGGGGAGGCCCTTCCCAACGAGCTGCGGTAGGTACTTGATCAGGAACTGCATGACAAGCAGGAACAGCAGCACGAGAAGCCACGCCACGAACGGGCCCGGCAGCATGCGGAGCATCATCTTGTGAAACTGTTTCGTCATGTTCGCGTGGCAGCACCCGGAAACAACACCCAAGATAGATGACAGTTCGCTCCTTTACGTGCAACCCTTTCCAAACCAATGGTTATCTGGTGGATGCGGACGGGGAGGTGGTCGTGATTGACCCTTCCTGCATGACGGATGAGGAAATCAACCACGTCGTACGACTTGTTGAGATCGCCGGAGGCGCACTTACGGCCATTCTGCTTACGCACGCCCACATCGATCACATCTTCGGAGTACAGGCGCTGGTGGACCGGTACGGTGTCGATGTACATGTCCATGGCGCGGACGAGCCGCTGCTGTCCAGAGCGGCGGAGCAGGCGGCACTTTTCGGTATGGATCTGACCGAACCCAGAGGGCCATTTACACCGCTCGTGCCCGGCGTCCCGCTCCGTGTTGGAGACCGGACGTGGGACGTGCTGCACACACCGGGGCACTCGCCGGGCTCCGTGACGTTCGTGGACCAGACGGAACGCATGGCCTTCAGCGGCGATGTACTTTTCATGGACTCCATTGGTCGCACGGATCTTTGGCAGGGATCATTGCCCATTCTGATGGAGTCCATTTTTCAGCAGCTGGCCCCACTCGGAAGCGATATGCAGATTTTTCCAGGCCATGGAGACGTGACAACGGTGGGCCGAGAACTGGCCATGAATCCGTTCCTCACGGACTCTGCAGCCTGATTTTCCGGTGCCGGTCCATCAGGAGATACCAAGGGGTGTCGTGGCCGGTTGTCTACCCTCGGCGAGTCGCATGATGGAGTGGTATACCAACTCGCCCATCGTATCGCACGCGGCAAACACATTGTTTTGATAATGGTCGGCCAGTTGCGAGCCAAGACGCGTCACGTACTCGTCAGATGAAATGATGTCTTCTCGCATGACGTCCATGAGGGCGTCGAAACGACCATGCGAAACGCGGACGCGACTGGCAATGAGGCTCCGTTCCTCTTTCTGGTACTGCAGCACGTTTGCGGGTGCCAGGGCTTTCACTGTCAGATTGACGAACGTCTCATTCTGTTGAAAGAACTGGGGCAGATAGACTTCCTTGCGCCAGTGATGACTCTGCTGGTCAAAATCTATCGGGTGTATGCGGAAGTGCCACTTCTTGAAGTCACGTGTGAGCTCGACGACGAAATTTCCCGCGTGCATGTCTCCCAGCAGCGAGACGAAGCATCGCTCGTTGAACTTCACGAACTCCTTCGCCAGACGAACCGTGTCAAAGTCTGAAATCCGGATATTCTCCCTCAGAAACGCATCGGCAGGTATACCGATGATGTGCTCCTCGATGATGGTCTTTCCGTGGATGAAATAGTTCAGCCTGTTGGGAGAGAGGATATGCTCGAGTTCCAGTCCGTAAATCCTGTTCGAATCGATCCTTTTTACATAGAAATAGTCAAAGTTTTCGTTGATACTGTTTACGACCCTGACGCGAAAGGGCAGCGTATTTCCGTGGTTGCACAGATCCACGCGGTCAATGAACAGGTGTTCAACGATGGAGATATCACCATCGGCCTTCAGGATGGCATAGGCCTCGAGAAGAGCGGCATGGATTTCCCGCCGTTCGCCGTCACTGAAAAATACTGTGGACCAGAGCGTGTCCTGCCCCTCTTCATCATAGACGGCAACGGCACTCGTATATCGCTGCAGGTCCTCGTATCGAATGCTGTTCGGCCAGATGCGACCGTAGCGCGAAAGGTAGGACCGGAGAAAATCCGATACCGGATAGGACGTTTTCTTTTTGGATATGAGGTGGGCCATGGGCTTCACAGTGGCCGGGCCGTGCAGGACGCGTCAGACAACCGCCTGTTCCAGAATTCGTTCGTAGTAGGCCTCGTAGCGGGGGATGATTCGTGAGAGATCGAATTCGTCGACGGCCCGCTTGCGTGCGGCAGCAGACATGGAGGCCTGCAACTCGGGATTGTCCAACAGCTGCATGGCACATGCGGCGTAGGCATCGATATCGCCAAGTGGTCTCAGAAAGCCTGTTTCGCCCTCAACGACAAGCTCCGGCAAGCCACCGATATTGGATGCTATGACAGGGACGCCGCAGGACATGGCTTCAAGCGCAGCAAGCCCGAACGTTTCCGAGCCCGACGGAATGAGGAAAATATCCGTAATGGCCAGGATTTCCTCTACCGGTTCCTGTTTCCCGAGAAATCGGATATCGTCCACTACACCGAGTTCGCGGGCCTTGTGTTCGGCTGCAGCCCTGTCAGGGCCATCGCCAACGAGAAGCAGCTTCGTCGCGTATCCGGCCGCCCGGACACGGTGGAAAATTTCGACGACTTCCGTTGCGCGCTTGACAGGTCTGAAGTTGGACACGTGAGCGAGGAGTTTCTCTCCGTTCGGACAGAGGGCCTGCTTGAAATGGTCTTTCTCCAGGGGGCGGAATCGGGTGGTGTCGATGAAGTTGGGAATGACCTCGATGTCGGCCGTGATTTCGCAGCACGTGCAGGTCTCCTTTTTGAGGTATTCGGATACCGCCGTGACACCGTCCGATTGGTTGATGGAGTAGTTCACAACAGGCGCAAAGGACGGATCCTGACCGATAAGCGTGATGTCGGTGCCGTGCAGGGTGGTTACAATCGGCACGTGATGTCCGGAAACAGCCAGTATCTGTCGCGCCAACACGGCGCTCGTTGCATGGGGAATGGCATAGTGCATATGCAGGAGGTCCAGCTCCTCATGCCGTGCCACATCTACGAGCTTGGAAGTGAGATTGAGTGTGTAGGGAGGATATTCAAAGAGTGGGTACGCATTTACATTCACTTCGTGAAAAGTGATGTTGTCCTGTATGTGCCCCAGACGAAAGGGCAGCGAGTATGCGATGAAATGGATGTCATGCCCGCGGACAGCCAGGGCTTTTCCCAGTTCCGTGGCTACGACGCCACTTCCGCCATAGACCGGATAACACGTAATGCCGATTTTCATGATAGCGCCCGAGCGCACGCGGCGCCCCGAGTGAAGTAATCAAAAAGCGAAGGACTCAAAACCAGAGGGACAAACTCGCGTACCACGGTCATGTTGCACACCCACACAAGCCCATGACATACCAACGCTTTTTCCTTCCCCTTTTTCTCACGGCCACACTTGCCATGCTTCCCGCAGGTGCCCATGCCCAACTCGGCGTGGCCGCCGGCCTTAATTTTGCATCAATAGACGATATCGACGTATCGGGCGGTCGCGGCAATTTCGACAGCGCAACGGGCTACCATGTCGGTGCCTTTTACGATCTGGGATTGGGACCTGCCGCGTTGCGGCTTGGTCTCTTCTACAGGGACATGGGCGATGTAGACGTATCGCTCGCCGGCATCCGGGAGTCGTTCGATGTGACCCTGATTGACATTCCGTTTGACCTCCGGTTTGATGTCATGGCCACACCCGTTGTCCGTCCCTATATCCTGGTTGGGCCCGTGTTCTCGTTTGCCTCGAGTGACAACGATGACTTCGACAGTGCACTGAAGGATGTCCAGGTGGCTGGCAATGTCGGCGTCGGTCTATCCATAAACGCAGGTGTCGCACACCTATTCCCGGAAATCCGTTACAGCGTCGGGCTGTCGCGATTCATGGATGACGATGCTACAGTGCGTGGTGTCCGGTTCTCGGCCGACGACACGCAAAGACAGAACAGCGTGATGCTGCGTCTCGGTCTGCGTTTCTGACGCGTTACAGACTTTCCGTCACGACACGCCTTCAAAGAAACGGAACCTGCGGTCATCGACGCGGATGGTCTCAACTTCAGGCTCGACGGGGTCACGGCCCGCGGCCCATTCCGGCACCGCGGCGTTGGTCATGGACCGCTCGCTGTAGAAATGGCGAGTCCGGGGTGAGAAGGGTCGGTGCCGAGAATCGGCATGGCGCACCATGTGGGCAATGTACAGTGCTGTATTCCATCCCGGGACACGATGCGCCGGTGTGAGACTCATGTAGTGCTCCCGTTTTGGCGATGTGGGGCTGAAAGCGCTGAACTGGAAAGGATCGAGCACGACGCTCTGATACGAGCGTTTGCCGCGGTATCCGGTTTCCACCCGATTCCTGATGACCCATGCTACGAGCGCCTGTTCTTCCGGGCGCTTGGTTTCCGAGTATATGGCTCGTGCCAGCCAGAGTGTCTCGGAGTCGATATCTTCCGTGCGGAAGGTTTTGCGGTGTCGGGGATCCAACAGCGCCTCCTCCCACGGCTTCAGAGGACTGGCTGCCCGGGAGTCCAGCAACAGGTGGGCCAGTTCCGGATTCAATGCGTACGACGTGGAGGAACGCAGATCGTGCTGATACACCATGAAACCTGTAAGACCCAGGATCAGGCACACCGATCCGAAAAGTCGCATTTTCATAGGTTTATCCAGATGATTACTGTAGTTGTACATTGGCCGCTCACTACGGCACGGTGATAGTCCGGTTTCATTATCGGTGGCTTTGCAAGAAACTGTAACTATTGGGTTTACAGCTTTAAATTACGTATTCATGCCACCTTCAATACGCGTTCATCCGCAGTTCACTGCTCCTCAGTGGGGCCTTCACTGTACCTTGGCACCTGCTTGATATACACGTTCTCCACCGCTCACACCTACCCGAATGAACATCCTGGTAGATGACGCCATCCCTGCTGCCGCTCGCTGTTTCAGTCCATTCGGGCACGTGCGAAGCGTGCCGGGGCACCTGATTGGCCGTACTGAGGCAGCGTGGGCCGATGCCCTTGTTGTACGCTCGGTGACACGCATTGACCGTCACCTGCTCGAGGATACCGACGTAATGTTCGTGGGGAGTGCGACGGCAGGCGTGGACCATGTGGATCAGGACTGGCTTCGCCAAGCCGGTATCTCGTTTGCGGCAGCCTCCGGTGCGAATGCGGCGGCCGTGTGCGACTACGTCCTCGCAGCCCTCGGTGTCGCCGTGGAACGGGGTGTTACCGGGAACTGGCCGGACACAGCGGTGGGAATTATCGGATACGGGAACGTGGGCTCAAAGCTCGCGCGGCGTCTGGAACAACTGGGTTGTCACGTACTGGTGAACGACCCGCCAAGAGCAGCGCGCGGTACGATGGACAGGGCATCTACGCCACTTTCCGATCTGCTCGGCCGGGCACAGGTACTCTCGTTGCACACACCCTTGGTGGGCAGGGGCACGTGGTCCACGACAGGTCTCATTGATGCAAGACGACTGGCTGACCTCCCGGCACGAGCCGTGCTCATCCAGACTTCACGGGGCGGGATACTTGACGACCAGGCGGCGGCACGTCTAAGAAGGCAGGGTGACCTGTCCTTCATGGCCATGGATGTCTGGGAGCACGAACCCGTTCCCGACGTGGTCGTGATGGATAGCGCGGACCTGGTGACACCGCATATTGCCGGATACACGGCCAGTGCGAAGCGGCAGAGTGTGACAGCGATAGTAAAGGCGCTCGAAGTGTTTCTGGGACGTTCGCCGGGAGAATGGGACTCGCCACCTGAAAAGGTAAGCGTACTGCCCTCGCCACCACCCTGGCCGGGACCGGGCCCGGCCTTTTCCTGGCTGACGCAACAGCTCTATGATATCCGGGAAGATGACAGATGGATGCGTCGTGCGATGACCGCCACGGATTCTGCTGCCGGGAAAGGGGACGTTTTCCATGGGCTGCGCAAGCGCTATGGCACGCGTCCGGGCTTTGACGCATACCGCCTGGAGACAAGCGATGCCCGTTGGAGGGCCCTCTTTGATGCGATTACACGCCCGTAAAGCCGAATGATCGCAGATGTCCCTCGTTGTTGCGCCAGTCACTGCGTACTTTCACGAAGAGGCGCAGGAACACGCCTCGTCCGAGGAACGCCTCGATATCCGTTCGGGCCTGCATCCCTATTTTTTTCAGGGCTTCCCCTTTTTTGCCGATCAGGATGCCTTTCTGTGAGTCACGCTCCACAATGATTTCCGCATCGATCAGATCCTTCTCGTCTTCGCGCTCTTCCCAAGCCACGATATCGACCTGGGTGGAGTAGGGTACCTCCTTGCGGTAGTTCATGAAAATCTTTTCCCGGATGATTTCCGATATGAAAAACCGCTCCGGTTGTTCGCTGATCTGATCCTTGGGATAGAACGGCGGACCCTGTGGCAGCAACGTCTGTATTTCCTTCAGAACGCGATCCACGTTGAATCCTTTCAGGGCCGAAACAGGAATCACCGCATGGAAGGGATGTGCTTCGCTGTAGGCCGCCGCAAGTGGAAGTACTTCCTCCTGACTCATCTTGTCTATTTTGTTGAGGATCAGGATGGAGGGTGTCTCACCGGCGTATTTGAGCGTAACGTCATCGACGTCACTGTACGTCGCATCTACCATGAAGACCATGATATCCGCGTCGGAGACGGACACCTTGACATCCGCCATCATGGCCTCCTGCATGCGGTATGCCGGCTTGATGATTCCGGGCGTGTCGAGCAGGATGATCTGGTAATCGTCGCCCGAGAGAATACCGAGCACGCGCTGGCGTGTGGTCTGCGGTTTGCGCGTCACAATGGAGAGTTTCTGCTCCATGAGGGTATTGAGAAGGGTGCTCTTGCCCACGTTCGGGCGGCCAATGATGGCAACATATCCCGATCGGTGGGCGACGCTGGGTTCGATACCGGTGTCTGGGGTGGTTTTCATTCGCGGATGGGTTGAACGAGGCGGCGCATGTCGGCAACGGCTGCGCGCAGTCCGGTGAACAGGGACCGGGCAATGACAGCAAACCCGATGGACACCTCGGAAACATGGGGTACGTGCTCCCGGAAAAGTGGGTAGTTATCGTAGTCGAGGCCGTGGCCTGCGTGAACGACGAGTCCCTCCGCGCGGGCAATGCTCGCTGCCTCTGCCAGCCGCTTGAGCTGGGCATGCATGGCATCAGGGGTACGTGCATTGGCGAATTCTCCGGTGTGGAGTTCTACGGCGTCGGCGCCGACGCGACGGGCCGCGACGATCTGCTCGGGATTGGGATCCATGAAAATGGCCACCTGCGATATATCCGCGGCGTGCAATCGATCCACGGCGCGCCGCGTGTCATCTTCCTGCGAGAGCACGTTCAGGCCACATTCCGTTGTTATTTCCTCGCGACGCTCGGGGACCAGTGTGGCCAGGTGTGGTTGAATCCGCTCGCAGATGGAGATGATTCCGGGAGCCATGCTGAGTTCGAAGTCGAGCTTGCCCTGGACACCTTGCTTCAGTTGTTCCACGTCACGGTCGGTGATATGGCGGCGATCTTCACGAAGGTGGAATACGATGCCATCGGCTCCTGCCAATTCGCATTCCCGTGCGGCCAGGGTCGGATCCGGATGCGCTCCCTGTCTGGCGTTGCGCAATGTGGCCACATGGTCTATGTTGATGAGTAGTCGGGTCATTGAAAAAATCAGAGCAACTGCAGCCCACTTTATGAGTCATGCTCGAACCACCACCAACCGGGAATGTTTTGCGTGGCGTGTCGGCGAGCTTCTGGTTCCGCTGCGTTGCTTTTCGCAATGCATGCCCGTATTTTCATCCCGATATGCCATGAGGCATGTTATTCCATACTCCACCGATTTACTGAAACCCTACACTTATGGCCTCCAGTAGCCAAGGAATTCAGACGGCCCTGCAGGCCGTTCTCGCCATTGTCATCGTTGTGCTGGCCTACATCCTCTACCAGTCCATCACGGAGCCGTATGCCAGGGTGGAACGCCAGAAAGAATTGACAGAGCTGACGCGCGAACGCATGCGGGATGTCCGTTCAGCACTTGTGACCTATGAACGCAGGAATGATCGCTTCCTCTCGACACTCGACTCTCTGTTGATGTGGGTCAAACAGGACTCGTTCATGATCGCGAAGGCCGACAGTATTTTTGGCTCGGATCTGGACGTGGATTCACTGATCTACTCGCCCCGTACCGGAAAAAAGTTCGAATATGTACTGAACGACACGTCACGAGTGTCGACATATCTCCTGAAAGATCCGGACTCGATCGACTCCATAGGTACGATGATGGGCGACGTCACGTTGCTCAATGCGGCCAGCTGGGAGTAAGCGATTGAGTCACGACGCCCGCTCACGAGTAGGTATTTCCTTTTCCCGTGGTGTCATGCGCTACGTGGAGGTGGACCGGCGGGAATCTGGATGGGGGCTGGTGCGGCTCGGCAGTTGTGATTTCGAGTTCAACGCCGAGCGTGAACTCTTCGGTGATGTAATGTCGCGGAAGTTGGATGTCATGCGAAGTGCTGTATCGGATGTGTTTGCGTCCACGTTCACCGGTGTGGTTCGGTGTGTCGTGCCGGCCGCCAGCACGACTGCTTTCCGGACCGCCGTCGAAGAAACCGATTCCAGGGATCAGCGGGAGTCCATGTTGGCTTTCGAAGCGTCTGTGCTCACCGCGGGCAAAACGGGGGGAGATCTCTATCCCACGGAGGGGACGCCGCAGGAGCCGGGAGCCCCTGTTCCCGTTCACGTCTATCATGTGGATGAAGAGACGACGACGCGCGTCCGCCATGTTTGCAGCGTTTTTGACGACACACCGATAGAACCGGTACCGTCGGCCACGGCGGTATATCATGGCGTCTGGCCCCTGATCGCGTCGTCGGCCCCATCCTGCGTGCTGCTTCTCGGAGCTTACGACCAATACACGGAATACCAGGTCATTCTGGATGGTACGCGGCGTGCCGATACGGTCGTCGATGCGGGAGAGGAGGCTGACCGGATATATTTCAGTCTCGATGCGGTCCGTCGGTTGGGGATTGATGTAAACCGGGTGGACAACGTGCTCCTCCATGGCGACCGGGTAGACGGCAGCCTGATTGCGGCGCTGCATGAGGTGTGGACAGGGCGTGTAGAGCTGGCCAATCCGGGACCGGTCGTACAGTTGGAGGAGGGGCGCCTCGAAGCGGATTTCGGATTTGAAGCGTTTCTTGCCACAGTGGGAGCGGCGATTTATTAGGGGTTACATGTTTTCAGGGATACATGCGCATAATTGCGGGAACGTACCGGAGGCGGACCATCAAAGCACCCGATGGCCATACAACACGGCCTACAACAGATCGGGCACGGGAATCGATGTTCAACCTCATATTCAGCCGGTTGGATCTGGACGGTGTCCGCGTGCTTGATCTGTTTTGCGGGTCGGGATCGTTGGGTCTGGAAGCGCTGAGTCGAGGGGCCGGAGCGGTTCATTTTGTGGACCTTGAACCACGGGTAATAGCCGTTGCGGAAGAAAACGCAGCCACACTCGATGATGACCTTCCGTGTTCGTTCGAGCTCGGGGAGGCGTTTGACGTTCTTCGTCGGACGGCCCCTGCCACGTATGATCTTGTTCTTGCGGATCCTCCGTATGACATGCCGGATGTTTCCCGGCTGCCAGCTGCCGTGAAGCACGTCCTGGGACCGGGAGGCCTGTTTGTACTGGAGCATGATCGGCATCTGGACGTGGCCGACCATCCGGACTGTGAGACTTCACGGACGTATGGCCGGACCAATGTGTCGGTTTTCATGTATGGAGACGAATCATGAGCGTACGATTGGCATTGTATCCGGGGTCGTTCGATCCCTTCACACTTGGACATCTCGACATCGTCGAGCGGGCGAGTCGCGTGTTTGACCGCGTGGAAGTGACCGTTGCTGAGAACACGAGCAAAAAAACGCTACTGTCCCTTGAGGATCGACGGCGTCTCGTAACGGAGTCCACGTCGCATCTGGACAACGTTGATGTCCGCAGTTTTACGGGGCTGCTGGCCGAGTACGCCGTCAGTCGGGGCGCATGTGCCCTGGTCAGGGGGTTGCGGCAGGTATCCGATTTTGAATATGAGTTCAGGATGGCCTTTGCGAATCGCCGTCTGGCCCCGGACATCGAGACAGTGTTTCTCATGACGAGCGAACAGTATGCGCTCGTGTCCTCATCCATTGTCCGCGAAATCCACCACTGGGGTGGCGATATTTCCAGTTTCGTTCCACCGCCCGTTCTGGGTGCCCTTTGCGGCACCCCGGGATCAGATCCGATATGATGCTCACCGTGACAGAATCATTCAACCCCCGACTGGAGGCCATGCAGCCGTCCGCAACACTGGCCATGACGGCACGGGCTGCAGCCCGTCGTCGAGCCGGGCATCCGGTGATTGGTCTGAGTGCGGGAGAGCCGGACTTCGACACGCCGGCGCCCGTCGTGGAGGCCGCCATCGCGGCCATCAGGGAGGGCTTCACGCACTACACGGACAACAAGGGTATGCCCGAGTTGAGGGAGGCCATTGCACGGAAGCTGCGCGAGGACAACGGCTTGTCGTATGATCCGGAACAGGTCATCTGTTCCAACGGGGCGAAGCAGTCGGTGATGCAGGCGATAGCCGTACTCTGTCGCCCAGGCGACGAGGTCATTATTCCTGCCCCCTATTGGGTATCCTATCCTGAAATGGTCAGATTTTCGGGTGGTAACCCGGTTGTTGTCACCACCGACGTCGCTTCGGAATGGAAAATGTCTCCTTCGCAACTGGAGTCTGCCATTACGGAGAATACGCGCATTGTCATCCTGTGCTCTCCCAGCAACCCGACCGGGAGCGTGTACTCGCGCAGTGAACTGGCGGCGCTGGTGGACGTGTTGGATCGTCACAGGCACGTTTATGTTATATCCGATGAAATCTACGAGCACCTGGTATACGGTGTGGATCACGTGTCCATGGCATCATGGGCATCGGTCCACGACCGGACTATTACGGTGAACGGATTTTCCAAGGCGTGGGCCATGACCGGTTGGCGCCTGGGATACATGGCGGCGCGACCGGATATCGTCAAGGCGGCCGCCAAGCTCCAGGGTCAATACACATCAGGTCCGAGCTCCATCTCCCAGCGTGCCGGCATTGCGGCTCTGACGATGGGACAGGGACCCGTGGAAGAGATGGTATCAGCGTTTCGGCACCGACGCGACACGACGCTGGCCGGTCTGACAGCCATTCCTGATCTTGTCTGTCCGGAGCCACAGGGAGCATTCTATCTGTTCCCCGACGTGGGAGCCTACCTGGGAGCCCGGCAGCCTGACGGGACGGTGGTCGATTCCACGGAAACGCTCTGCTTCTATCTGCTGGAGGAACACAATGTAGCACTTGTACCGGGATCCGCTTTCGGGGGGCACCGCGGTATTCGTCTGTCGTATGCAGCCTCCCTGGGGGACCTGGAAGAGGCGGTAACGCGCATTGTTCGGGCGTTTGACGCATTGGAACGCAGCTGATGCCACAACACAGAGACCGGTATCTGCTGCACCTGATCCTGTTCGTACTGACACTCGGGTCGACCGTCCTGGCGGGAGCCACGCTGGCAGGGCGGGATATTGTCTACGGCGAAGCGGCGCCTCTTTTCCACATGTTGGGAATGCGTATAACGTGGCCTTGGCTACAGGATGGCCTGCTCTACGGGGGTTCGTTGCTGCTTTTTCTGACCGTACATGAATTCGGGCACTACCTCGCTGCGAGGTACCACCATGTTCGCACGAGCTTGCCGTATTACATCCCGTTTCCGTTCAACGGAATTGGAACATTCGGTGCTGTCATCCGGATTCGGCAACCGATTCCGGACATGCGGAAGCTGTTCGATATCGGGGCAGCCGGCCCCCTGGCCGGGTTTGCGGTAGCCCTCGGCGTACTGATTTTCGCCGTGGCGACACTCCCGGGACCCGACTATATGATGGGTATGCCGGGACATGAGGCCCTCAAACAATACATTTCGCGGTACGGGGCCTTTCCATCGGCCGCTCCCGACGTGGCCAACGTACTGGGTGCCACTCCCGAAGGAGAGGGATTCACCCTTGTCGTCGGCATGACACCGCTCTACTGGCTCATTACGTCATTTGCAGAGCACACACCGCCCATGTGGGAAATGTATCATTATCCGGTGCTGTTCGCCGGTTGGCTCGGGCTCTTTTTCACTGCGCTCAACCTTCTTCCGGTGGGACAACTGGATGGTGGTCACATTCTCTATGCCCTGGTGGGACCCAGATGGCATGGCCGCCTGGCCCGCGGGTTCGTGTTGTTCCTTCTCGTTTCGGGAGGGCTCGGTTTCGTAGCGGAAGCTTCCACGTCGGCGCATGCGTGGCTTCCCTGGCTTCCGGGAGCACCGTGGGTGCTGCTGGCCATCATGATGTATCTGTTTCTGCAGCGCATTTTCCGGAACGAGTCGGACCTGATTGCACCCATGCTGCTTGCGATGACGCTCATTATTGCCCTCCTGTCACGGATCCCGTTTGCGGTCTCGACGTTCGGATACACCGGTTGGCTCATCTGGTGTCTGCTGATCGTGGTTTTCATCAAGGTGGATCATCCGCCCGTGCTATACATGCAACCGTTGTCACCCGCCCGCCGGTGGATGGCATACGCCGGCATGATCATATTCGTGCTCTGCTTCAGCATCCGACCCCTGTATGTACTCTGAAAGAATGTGTTTTGCCCTGCTCGCTGGTGCGTTTTTGATGGCGGGTTGTGACAGCGCACCAGGAACGGAAGACGTTTTCCAGCAGCCTCCGGTCGTCGGGGGACTGGTGGTTACGCCCGATATCGTGGCAGCGACGCCGGGAGCCGAGACCCAGGTCGAAATCCTGGTCTCCTTTACGGCTACCGATGCCAACGACGATCTGGATCAGGTTTTCGTGACCGTCCAGGCAAGTGCGTCGGGAGGGGCACCACTCGGACAGGAAATCCTGCCGGCCACGCGCGGACGGCAGGAGGCCCGCGTACTTGTGACGTTGCCCGCGGGTACGGCCGGATCCTTTCCGGTCGTGGTGACGGCGTCGGACGCGCGAGGCTCGGTGGGCAACAAGCTGGTTGGCCGGTTGGATGTCACGGGCTCAAGTGCGCCTCCGGAAATTGTCGACATCGATATGCCGGACACGGCGCAGCGGCCGACCGCGGGGCAACCGCCCGTCACCATACCCATCGTTGCCACCGTGACCGATCCGGACGGGCGTGCCAACATTGCTCGGGTGGAGGTGGTTGTCAATGGTAGCGTCACACTGCTGCTTTGTGATGACGGGGACAGGGGTACGTGCAACGCCGGTTTTGGCTCAAGCGGCGATGAGACGGCAGGAGACGGCCGGTATACGCTGACGATCGCACTTGCCGCTGAAAATGCCGCTGGACCGAACAGCTTTACGTTCAAGGCAGTCGACCGGACAGGTCTCGAAAGTGCGCCCGTCACCCGAATCCTGGAGGTCCAGTGATGTCACAAAACCGTGCGTTCCCGCCTCCTGTAAAGCGATCCGTATGGACGTGGCATCGCCTGACAGGTATCCTGACACTCGTTATCGCGCTGTCTGGCGATGCCATGGCGCAGGCAGTTGACCTGCCGGTCAGCGAGTTTGGCGTACTGAACAACAGCGTTGCCAATCTTCACGTACGGGGTGACTCGGTCTGGATAGGCCCCTTCCTGAACCTGACCGTCGATGACGGTGCGACATTTCATCGTGCAGATAGCGACTCCCTGTTCGGAACCATAAATCGCCTGTTCTCCATTGATGTCGAAAACGACGTGGTGGCAGCGGGTATTGGACGTGCCGACAACAGCAACGGCGATGGCGTCCAGACGGCAGCCGGATTTTTGATCAGTGAGGATGGTGGCAACACCTTCCGGTTTCGATTCCCTCAGCTTGACAATCCCGACGACACCACCATCGTGTTCGGAATCAATACGTTACCGGCTCTTCCCATCATTGCCCCGCAACAGAGTCCACCGTTCGACATCGATGTGGATCTGGCGTCGGGCTCCCTGTGGGTTGCAGGGTGGGCCAGTGGCATCCGTCGTTCGGACGACCTGGGTCGCTCGTGGTCGCGGGTGGTTCTGCCTCCGGACGACCTCGATTTCGTCTCACCAGATTCAATACATCAATTCACGGTGGAACCCCAACTTGCCGGATCGGGCTCGCTGAACCACATGGGTTTTTCTGTCCTGGTAGATGCGACGGGGACTGTCTGGGCCGGTACCGCAGGCGGTCTGAACCGCTCCACTGACGGCGGGCATTCCTGGCAGCGCTTCAAAACGGATGGTACCACCTCGTCACTGACCGGCAACTGGGTTATTTCCATTGAGGAGCAGCCGACCGGCAGCGGCCCGGTTGTGTGGGCGGCCACGTGGAATACAGGCGATGTGGGTGGCGGAATCAACGGCCAGTTCGGTGTGACCTATACCGCCGATGGGGGTGCAACCTTCAATCAGTCACTGCATGGAGAGCGCATCTTTGACTTCGCGTTCGCAGGGGACCGGGTGTACGCCGCCGGTGACAATGGTCTGTTCATCAGCGAAGACCAGGGAAGGACGTGGTTCACCATATCGGACTTCCGCGACAAAAGCGATCCGTCCCGTCTGGTCCGGCCCGGTTCAAGTGTGTTCTCGGTGGATGTGACACGAAGTGGATCGCTCTGGGTGGGCACGTCGGATGGACTCCTGGTCTCCCGGGACGGTGGCCTCAGCTGGACCATTTTCCGGACCGATGTACCTGTCAATCCGGACGTGCCGTCGGGCCGTGTCCCCGATGTCGATACGTTTGCCTATCCCAACCCGTTCTCACCCAGTTCGGATGTATTCATCCGGGTCAAATTCGAGTCGGACCGGGATGGACAGGCCGATCTGCGTGTGTTCGATTATGCCATGAATGCAGTCAGAACCGTTTCCGCTCCCATCGTTGCGGGTACGAGTGAGTTGCTGTGGGATGGGCAGGATGACCGAGGTACCCGCGTAGCGAACGGCGTCTATTTCTATGAAGTCGAAACCGGGAATGACCGGTTCCGAGGCAAGATCCTGGTGATTGAATGAGGCGATTGTTTACATGGCTGTTTCTCGCTGGAGCACTGGTGTTGGCTCCCGTCTCCGTTGTCTCGGCGCAGAACGCCGGCGCGTTCACGCGAATAGGGTTCGGGGCGCGTGGTATTGCCCTGGGTAACGCCATCGCCGGAGACGTGTCCGGTATGGCGTCTCCGTGGTACAATCCAGCCCACGCGCCCCGAACCTCTTCCCAGCACCTTGCGGCCACCGCCGGACTGTTGTCCTTCGATCGATCGGTGCAGTACCTGCAGCTTGGTGCGCCGCTGCAGGGACGTGCCGGTTTTGCCGCCGGACTCATCCATGCGTCGGTAACGGATATTGACGGACGTGACAACAGTGGATTCCATACGGGAAACCTCAGCGTGGACGAATATGCCGGATTTCTGGCATTCGGCTTGAATTTCAGTGAGCGCCTGGCCGGCGGATTGTCGTTCCAGTTCTTCCGAAGCGACCTGTTTGAGGGATTATCGGCCGCCCGATCTGTGGGTATTGATGTTGGCTTCAGTTATCGCCTGCGTGAGCACTGGGGATTGGGCCTCGTGATCGATGACCTGTTGGCAAGGTATACATGGGACTCCTCGTCCATTTCTTCAAGTGGACGCAGTGTGACCGATAATTTCCCGAGACGGATCAGGGGAGGGGTAACACATACCCGCATGGACGGTAGATTGCATCTCCTGGCCGAAATTGAATCGAGGACGACCAACGTGGATGTGCGGGTTCGCGAGACGCGTCTGTTTGGCGGCTCGGTGGTGCAGACCGAGCGCAATGACGATATCACACTCCAGGAGTGGCGCGTGCGTTACGGGGCGGAATATGCGCTGGCGCCAGGTTTCACGCTTCGGACGGGGCTCGAACAGTTGGGTGAGGATGCTTTTGACTCTGTTCGTCCATCACTCGGTTTCCGGGCCGTTATACCTGTGGGTGAACTGAATCTTCGGGCCGAGTACGTGTTTGCCTGGGAAGCCCAGGCCGGTGGTCGACTCAACCTGTTCACCGTGGTGCTGGACCTGTGAGTCTCCTCAGGATGCTCTTCATTGTCGTGCTGGGAGCGGCAAGCGTCACATCGCTGCGCGCGCAGGAGTCTGGTCTTGCCTTCCTCGCTGTTGGACTGGATGCCGAATCGCTTGCCCTGGGCAACCAGGCCGTGGCAACGACCTCCGGTGCGCTGGCCAATTTCTGGAATCCAGCCGGACTTTCGGGCTTCGAAGGAGCGCAGGTCGCTGCATCGCACCATATCTGGATCTCCGACGTGCGAACCTATGGAGCCCTCGCGGCGACGCGCCTGGGGCCACGCTGGGGAGGCGGGGCCTTTCTGTCAACGACCCGGTTCGGAATTGACGACAATTCGTTGCCCGGGAGTGTCAAGCCTGCAGAGGAAGAAGCCGAGTTTTTTGCCATTGGAGCCGCTGTCGGCAGGCACGTTGGCCGTCATCTGCGTGTTGGGGTCGGCCTCAAGGTCCTTTCCGAACAGCTCGCATCCAGCAGGGCATTCGGATATGCATTTGATGGTGGCGTACAGGCTTCATTTCTGGACAATGACATCCGTGCAGGGGCCGCACTGGCGAATGTGGGTGAGATGGGAACGTTGAATGTGGAACCGACCAAATTACCGCGTGTGATGCGCGTGGGGGTATCGGTCTCACCATTCCGGGTAGTGAATGCCTTCGATTCCTCGCTGCTGCTGGATACGGATTTGCATGCCGAGGTCTCGCACAACACGGCCCAGGACAGGACACAGGTGCATCTGGGTGTGTCCGGCGTTGTGCTGGAGACGGTCATTGTGCGTACCGGATACCTGTCCAATGACGACCTTCGAAACTGGTCGTTTGGCGCCGGCATCCAGGCCGCAGGACTGGTGTTCGACTATGCGCTGTTGCCTTTCGAGGAGGGATTCGGGGGAGCAGCCCACATCCTGACCGGGACCTATTCGTTCTGAGTCCGCAGCCGGCCGCAGGTCAAAGGGTGGAAAACGCCTGGCGGAGAGCATCCCATCCCCAGCCGCTCGTTCCGCCAGCACGAATACGTAGAGTAGCCCAGAAATCCAGGATCAGCATCTGTGTAGCATGGATGGGAACGGCAATCCAGAACGAACGGGTACGCCATACAAGTGCGCCCAGGGCAATGCCACCCACTACAGAGAGTAATGCCTCCGGCAGGGGCTTGTTCATGTGCAGAATGGCGAATGGCATGGCCTGCACGAAGATGGCATATACTCCGAAGGTGCGTCTGGTGCCGAAGAGCACAAAACCACGCCACAGGTACTCCCAGCCAACCCAGTAGAAGAGGAAGAGGCCTTCGTAGATCAAAAACCAGCGCCAATTGTGCGCGGCCGGAGCGTAATGGGGGTAATGCGCCTGGAAGTCACTGCCGGCGGAGAGAATCCATGTGCCTGCGATGACTACAGGGATGTAGACAGCGGTTATTTTCAGCGCGAGACGGATGTCACCCAGACCGAGTCCCATGTCCTGGACCGACTGCCCGAACACGAACCTCAGCAGCGCGACCGGAAGCAGGAAACCGAGTACTCCCTGCATGCCGAACCACCACCCCCACGACCACAGGCCCGGATTGCCGATACCGAGTGCGGGGGCAATCTCCATCCTGAACAGCCGGCGATCGCCAAACTGCATCTGCAGGATGACGACGAGTGCCGCGACAATCAGTACGGTCACGGTCTGCACGTCAAGCCGTTTTACGACCCGCTGCAGTGTACGCCATTCAGCCGACCATGACCCGGTGCCCGGCACGGCTACAGGTGGCGTTCAGCGTGATAGGACGAGCGGACGAGTGGACCACTTTCCACATGCTCAATGCCCTTGGACTCTCCAACCTGCTTGAACCATTTGAATTTCTCCGGGTCGACGAATTCCACTACCGGGAGATGCATGCGCGTGGGCTGCAGATACTGGCCGATGGTCATTACGTCGACGCCCGCACTGACAAAGTCGTCCATCAGGGCGAGGACCTCATCGTCCTGTTCACCGAGTCCAACCATGATACCACTTTTTGTGCGCAGTCCCTGGTCTTTCGAGCGCCGGAGAACTTCCAGGGAGCGCTCATAGATGGCCTGGGGACGGACCTTTCTGTAGAGACTGGGAACGGTTTCCACGTTGTGGTTCAGGATCTCCGGACGGACATCGAGAACAATCTGAAGGGCATCCCAGAGTCCCCTGAAGTCAGGAATCAGGACTTCGACCGTCACTCCCGGGATCTCCTCCCGGAGTTTTTCAATCGTGGCTGCAAAAATGGGGGCACCACCGTCTTTTCGTTCATCACGGTTGACCGATGTGATGACAGCGTGCTTCACGCCCATCAATTTGGCAGCGTGCGCCACACGGTTGGGTTCGTCCCAGTCCAGTCCCTCGTCGGGACGCCCTGTCATGACGGCACAGAACCCACAGCTGCGTGTGCAGACATTCCCGAGAATCATGAACGTAGCTGTGCCCGCAGTCCAGCATTCACCCATGTTCGGGCATCGGGCACTCTGGCAGACGGTATGGAGGTCATTGGATTCGATGATCTCCACCAGGTTCTTGTACGTTTCACCGTATGGAAGCTTCACCCGCAACCAGTCGGGTCGTTTTCCCCGTTCACTGACCGTATGGGGTGTATCGAGCACAGGGAGCTCCATCATTCCCGGATCTCCATCTCCGGAGGGCGCTGTACCCAACTGGATTTCTCCTGGACGGAAGGTGGAGCGTTGTTTTTTGCTGTCTGACATGTAGGATCTGGTCCGTTGCGGCGCCTGTGTTGCACCATTCTCTTTCCGCGTCGCCGAGGAAACCGGTCGCATTGGGTTAAGATCCCCCGAAGCGCTTCCACTGGCAATGAAGTTTCGGTTTGCGGTGTCTATCTTGCTTGGCGAAAGGACAGGTATGACAGACCAGGACCAAACAGGAACGTACATGGATTCAGGACAGAAGAGACGGATCGCTCCCGATCAGGTAGAGCAGATTTTCATGGAGCACACGAATGCGCGGGGCATGATGCCGATGGTGCTTGGAATGTCCGGATCGGGCGGTGTTCAACTACACGATGAACTGCAGAACCGGTCCTATCTGGATTTTTTCGGATTCTATGCGTCGAATGCGATAGGAATGAATCACCCGAAGATGAAATCGGATGATGACTTCCGGGAGAGGCTCATGGAAGCCGCCTTGAACAAGGTGACCAACTCGGATATCCGCACTACCCATATGGCGCGGTTCCTGGATACGTTCGGTCGCGTCGCCAAACCGGACTACCTGCCGCATGCTTTTTTTGTGTCCGGTGGTGCTCTTGCCGTTGAAAATGCGCTCAAGGCGGCTTTTGACTGGAAAGTGCGCAAGAATTTCCAGAAAGGGTACAGGCGCGAGGTCGGCCACAAGGTGCTGCATTTTGATCAAGCATTCCATGGGCGAACCGGTTATACGCTCTCGCTGACCAACACGGCGGATCCCCGGAAAACCATGTACTTTCCCAAGTTCGACTGGCCGCGGATTACGAATCCGAAAATGATTTTCCCGCTCGAGAAGCATCTTGATGCCGTACGGGCACACGAGGAACTGGCGCTCAAGCAGGCCAAGCACTATTTTCGTACGTACACGGACGATATCGCCTGTATCATTGTTGAGCCCATCCAGGGAGAGGGTGGGGACAATCACTTCCGGCGGGAATTCCTGCAGGCTCTCAAGGATCTGGCATTGGAGAACGATGCATTGCTCATATTCGACGAGGTGCAAACAGGTGTGGGTGCGACGGGCGCCTTCTGGGCGCATCAGGCGATCGGAGTAGAACCGGATATTATTTCATTCGGTAAAAAAACACAGGTCTGTGGTATTATTGCGGGTCGGCGTTTGCACGAAGTGGACGATCATGTCTTTGAAATGGGCAGCCGGATCAACTCCACGTGGGGGGGCAACCTGGTCGACATGGTGCGTTTCGATCGGATACTTGAGATCATCGAAGAAGACAACCTGATTGAGAATGCGTGCACTGTTGGAAAGCACCTGCAGTCCCGACTTCACGAAATGGAAGAGCACATGCCGGTGGTGAGCAATGTTCGTGGTCGGGGCCTGTTCTGCGCCATTGATGTACCGACAGGTGAGTTCAGGGATCGCGTCCTGGATGCGTGTTATGAGGAGGGTGTCGTCATTCTGGGATGTGGGGATCGTTCCATTCGCTTCCGAAGCCCACTTTCCATTACGTCAGAGGAGATTGACCAGGGAATTGAGGTGCTGAAACATGCCCTGTCGAAGGTCGCTTCAGAGTATCGTCCTCATCGGCAGAATGAAGACCTGAGGGATGCGTTGACCGACGGATAGTGTGGAGAGTCCGTCTTCCCGGTCGGCCCGGTTATTCCACGGATATCTTCGGGCGGGACATTTTTTCTATGTCGGCGGGGGTGATTCCCGTGTTGATTTCAAATGATTCCAGTGAAACCGTCTGGGATCCTGCATCCCCGGCATCGCCCTCCTGTTTGAACGACACGACAAGGCCGTTACCGACGTCCCGGAAGTCGCTGCTGTACATTGTGATGGCACCCATGGGCGTCGTGGCTTCCTGTCCTACCTGGTAGAGCGTTTCCACATCATAAAGTACGGTCGTTTCCTGTCCCGCCATGTTGATCTTCACCTCGTAGGCGCGGCTGCCATCCGGAAGATCCCTGATACCCGCCAGTGACAACAGCGAGTCAGGCATATCGATGTAGGCGAGCTCCGGCTTGGCAGTAAACTGGTTTCTGATACCATCACGGGCAGCGGCGGGCATATCATTGATGTCCTGCTGTCCCTGGGCGCTTTTGACCCATCCACCATCCGGGGTGACATAGACCTCCTGCCGAACTGCCTCGGCCGGGATGCCCTCGGGACCGTCCACCAGGTTGACCAGGCCGTAGATATGGCCCGAGGTTGTACTGTGCGACTCCAATGAAATGCTGATCTCGCCCATGGCCATCGCAATCCCGATGTTGGCCTTCATGTGCATGTCCTGGACGGCCTCCCATGCCTCCTGTCCGCCGGTCGCTTCAAGGTTGGCTTCAATAATGGAGCGCGGAGACGTCAGCTCCTGGGCGAGCGCGGGAAACGCGAGGATGAACAAGAACGGTATGAGAATAATTCGACGCATGAGTCTGACGTTGTTTTTTTGGTGTTGAGCGCTGGTCTACGGGAAAGCAGGGGGAATGTTTTACGAAACGGTCCCGGCGTCCGGCGACTCCGTTTCTTCGACTACGATCCGGGTCACATCGGCAATGGAGTCTCCGTCCCGCATTTTGATGATGCGCACACCCTGTGTATTGCGGCCGAGCCTGGAAATGGTCGAAATCTCCATACGGATCATGATTCCGTTGACTGTCGATATCATGAGATGCTCGTCCTCCTGTACTCCCTTCAGGGAGACCAAGGGTCCCGTCTTGGGTGTCGTTTTCATGGTCAGAATGCCTTTGCCTCCACGGGTCTGCACCCGGTATTCGTCCAAGGCGGAACGCTTGCCGTAACCATGGGCACTCACGGTCAGGATGTCGCGCGAATCGTCATGGATCACAACCATGCCGACTACGCGCTCGTTCTTTCCGAGCGCGATGCCGCGGACACCCCTCGTATTCCGGCCCATCGGACGGGCATCCGATTCATCAAAACGGATGGATTTCCCGCCTGAAGAGGCGAGTACGACATGGGCGTCACCGTTCGTCAGTCCTGCGTCGAATAACTCATCGTCTTCATCGATGGCTATGGCAATGATGCCGTTCGCACGTGGACGGGAGAATGACTCGAGGCGCGTTTTCTTGACCTGCCCACGCAGTGTTGACATGACGACATAATGACTCTTCAGGTACTCTTCGTCTCGGAAGTCGTCCTTGGCGACAGGCAACACAGCCCGTATGCGGTCGTCCGGTCCGATTTGAATGACATTTCGGATGGAGCGTCCCTTGCTGGTCCGGCTTCCTTCCGGAATCTCGAAAATACGTAGCCAGAAGCACTGTCCCTGGTCCGTGAAAAAGAGCAGATAGTCGTGATTATTGCCTACAAACAGATGTTCAACAAAATCCTCATCCCGCATGGCGCTGCCACGCCGGCCGACGCCACCACGTCCCTGCGCTTCATATTCTGACGAGGCCGTCCGCTTGATAAGTCCCTGGTGGGAGATGGAGACAATCATCTGATCGTCCTCGATCAGATCCTCGATGAAGATGTCTCCGCCGCCCACATAGTCTATTTCCGTTCGGCGATCGTCCGCGTACTTCTCCTTCATTTCGAGGAGTTCCGTCCGGATAATGGACATCTGAAGCTCCCGGCTTCCAAGGATTTCACGGAGCCGGTCAATCTCGGCCATGACGGCCTTGTACTCCTCCTCGATTTTTTGACGCTCCAGTCCGGTCAGCCGGTTGAGTCGCAGCTCCAGGATGGCCTTGGCCTGTATCTCGGTCAGTGAAAAGTTTGGCGATCCGTCGGTTGGGAGGCCAAGCCGTTGGAGTTGCCCGGCGGTCAGTTTTGCCGGGTATGTGCCGGCCATGAGGTTGAGCTTCGCCGCCTCCGTGTCGTCGGAGTGACGAATGATCGTAATGACCGTATCGAGATGATCGAGCGCAATCGTCAAACCCTCAAGGATGTGGGCCCGATCCTCGGCCTTGCGCAGATCGTATCGCGTACGCCGGACGACCACCTCGTGGCGGTGGTCGACATAGTGCCCAATCATCTGTTTCAGGTTCAGCGTCTCTGGCCGCCCTTTGACAAGGGCAACCATATTCATGCCGAACGTGGTCTGGAGGGGAGTGTATTTGAACAGCTGATTCTGGACGACCATGGGTACGGCGTCCTTGCGCAGTTCAATTACAATGCGCATGCCATCACGGTCACTCTCGTCCCGAAGGTCCGATATACCGTCGATTTTCTTGTCCCGGGCGAGAAGGGCTATTTTCTCTATCAGCGTCGCCTTGTTGACCTGGTAGGGTATTTCCGTGGCAATGAGAGCGAGTTTTCCCGGGCGGACCTCTTCCTCGTGAAATTTGGCCCGCATGATGACCCGTCCGCGACCGGTGTGATAGGCCTGGCGTACTTCCGTGTGGCCATAGATGGTACCACCTGTCGGGAAATCAGGAGCCGGCATGATTTCCACGAGCTCGTCGATCGTGATATCCCGGTTGTCGACATACGCCACCGTGGCATCGATGGCTTCCGCCAGGTTGTGAGGCGGGATCTTCGTGGCCATACCGACGGCGATCCCGTCGGTGCCATTGATGAGCAGATTCGGTACGGCGGCCGGCAGCACCTGCGGCTCCTCGAGCGATCCATCAAAGTTCTCCTGGAAGTCCACCGTCTCCTTTCCAAGGTCACGGAGCAGTTCCTCGGACAGCTTCTGCATACGGGCTTCCGTATACCGCATGGCCGCCGCTGAATCTCCGTCCACAGAGCCGAAGTTTCCCTGCCCGTCCACGAGTGGATACCGCATGGAAAATTCCTGGGCCATGCGAACCATGGTATCGTATACCGCGGAGTCACCATGTGGATGGTACTTACCCAACACCTCACCCACGATACGTGCGCTCTTCTTGTAGGCCGAGCCCGACCCGATTCCAAGCTCGTTCATGCCGAAGAGTACCCGCCGGTGCACAGGTTTCAGGCCATCCCGTACGTCGGGCAGCGCCCGACTCACAATGACAGACATCGAATAGTCGATGTAGGAGGACTTCATTTCGTCCTCTATATTGATCGGGAGAATGCGTGGGAGGTCTTGTTCCATGATGCTTGGTTGCGGGAAAATCAGTGGGTGAGGGGCGCAAAAACCCTATCTTCCGAAGATACGAAAAACACGTGCCCGATTCAACAGTGTCGTGCACATAAATGAGTCTGTAACACGTTGTTGTACAACATATTGCAAGTGGACACCCAACCCCAGGCATGTTTCCTCTCCGGCCCGTTTTACCTGACCATTTCCTGATCCTTGTCAGCGTCCTCTTCCCGCTCGTGTTCGGGGCATGCCGTCCGGCTCCGGACATCGACCTGCAGGGTCACCGTGGCGCTCGAGGCCTGCTGCCCGAAAACACTGTGGACGGCTTCCTGCACGCACTCGATCTCGGGGTGCGCACGCTTGAGATGGACGTGGTGATTTCGGGAGATGCGCAGGTGGTCGTGTCGCACGACCCGATAATGTCCCCGGTCATCTGCTCGCATCCCGATGGGCGGCCTATAACGGCGGCCGATACCGTCTGGATTTACCGGCTCGACTACCGGGAGGTCGCGTCGTACGATT